>JACCDP010211407.1_pt1 | contig 28023 bp, 21 predicted proteins | sample 7445841 | NCBI WGS metagenome assembly JACCDP01 (sample SAMN15323441, study PRJNA562643) | freshwater metagenome | isolation source: river surface water | place: USA:Blue River Watershed | collected 2017-08-17 | reverse complement strand
TTTACGGTAATAGTTTGCATGTATAAATGAATTTGGGAGATGATGAAAATGGTTATCGCCTTAACAACATGAGTATTGATCCTGCCAGGGTCAGGACCAGTACAACTTTCCTGTAGTGTTCATCTTTGATTTTCCCGACGATGTAAATGCCTACCCCAAAACCCAAGGCGAGGGTTGGAATAAGCATTGCATCAATTTTGAGGCTCTGAACAGTGATGTTCTTCCAGAAAAAGACCTGCAGGGGAAACTTAAAAAGATTGATGATCAGGAATATCCAGGCAGCGGTTCCAATAAAACTGTTCTTGTCTACCCGCATGGCCAGAAAATACAAATTGGAAAACGCTCCTGCCAGGTTACCAATCATGGTGGTGAAACCCGCTGCCAGACCCGTTGAAACAACAAATGCTGGATGACGGGGAACCTCCTGGGATTTTCTGTATTCCATCACCAATGCAATCACAATGGTCAGCAAAATGATGATGGCCATGATCTTTCTGAAAATGGCCTCATCCATGTCTTGCCCCAAATAAACCCCCAATACAATGCCTACCAACATCCAGGGCGTAAGTTTTTTGAAATGCTTCCATTCGGCATGCCGGTTGTAGTAGGCAACTGCGGCAATGTCTGCCATGCACAGCAAAGGCAATACAATGCCTGTTGATGCCTTGCTTCCAAACACAATGGCCATCAGCGTTACACTGAGCATGTCAACACCCTTGAGCCCTGCCTTGGTGAGTCCAATGATAAAGGAAGCCAGCAGGATCAGCAGCCATTCTGCCTGGGAATGAAGAGAGAATATTTCTGTCATGATGTAGAACTGCAATTTACAGTTTTAATGGCAGGATTATTTTCAAGACTGCATCGTTAATTTCTTTAGATTTGAACAACCCACAAACCGCTTCTATCATGCACAACAGAATCATCGGTCTCTGTCTTTTCTTTGTTTTTGGTCTCACCCATCTTCAGGAATCAGCAGCGCAAAAAAAAGCGGTCATCGCTTACTATTCAGGAAGCCTGAATGCCATTGATTCCTTCAATGCCAAAAATTTCACACACATCATTTATTGTTTTGGACGGCTTAACGGCAATGACCTGAAACTCAGGGGTGAAAAAGACACCCTCCTGATCAAGAAGATGGTGGCCATGAAGAAACAAAACAAGGACTTGAAAGTATTGCTGTCTTTGGGTGGATGGGGTGGATGCGCGCCTTGTTCAGCTGTTTTTGGAACAGAAAAAGGTAGAGAGGATTTTGTAGCATCAGTGAAATCTTTGACTGAGTATTTTGGGTCGGATGGCATTGACCTGGATTGGGAATACCCCACCATTGAAGGGTTTCCTGGGCATCGCTTTGTTCCTGAAGACAAACAGAACTTCACGGAACTGGTCAGGCTTTTGCGCAAGGAATTAGGGAAGAAAAGTACCATCACTTTTGCTGCGGGCGGATTTCAGAAATTCATCGATCAGTCGGTGGATTGGCAATCCGTCATGCCGCTGGTGGATTATGTGAACCTGATGACCTACGACCTGGTAGGAGGATATTCCACTGTAACTGGCCACCACACTGCTTTGTACAGCACAGAGAAACAGAAGGAATCAACTGACAACTGTGTAAGCAATCTGCTCAAGATGGGCGTCCCTTCAAAAAAAATGATCTTGGGTGCTGCATTTTACGCGCGCACCTGGGAAGGTGTTACTCCTGAAAACAATGGACTTTACCAGAAGGGGACCTTTAAATATTTCATCGGCTATAACCAGTTTCCTGAACGCATTTCCGAGAAAAGCGACTATACCATGTTTTGGGATGAAACCGCACAGGCCCCCTATGCCTACAACGCCAAAGACAAGTCCTTCGCCACCTTCGACAACAAGCGATCCATTGCTGCCAAAACCAATTATGTACTGCAAAAGAAATTGGGAGGCATCATGTTCTGGCAATTGGGCCATGACACAGCAAATGATGGACTGGTTGACACCATCAACAAGACCCTGAAAGGCAAATAGGAATTTTGCTATTGATAGATTGCCGTAATGCAATGAGTTTATAACAGTATCCCTCTACTTGATAGGCGTACAGTGTTCAGCAAGGATGCTGACCTTTCCCTTGTGCTTGACAATTGTTACACTGCAGCGTTGTTTGTCGTCGAACTGTTCCCCATGATAAAATCCTTTTCCCTTCCAGATGGTATTCACCACCGCGGTGTTTCCATCAATCTGTAAAGTCAAATGTTCGCGTTCCATGGTTTGCAATTGATAGACATCCGACCCGGCTGTTGCAATCAGGTTTTCACGATCGAATGGTTGACCAGACTGGGTATAATACACGTAGTGCTCTGATAAAACGGAATCCACCAATGCTGCTTTCTTGTTTTGCCATCCCTCATCAAACTTATTGAGAACAGCATATACTTCCTGTTCGGTCAAATCTTTTTCCTTTTTAAGACAGGACAACAGCAAAAGGGGAACTGCAAAAAAGAATACTGCTTTTTTCATCGTGAATGGAGTTGATTGAAAATACAAAAAATCCGGGCATTAGTTATCTACTGCAACAAAGGCTTCAGTTTTTTGCCGATCAGTCCAATGCAATCCTTTATTTTTTGATGGGGAAGTTCTGCTGTATCCAACTGGAAAGTAACCCTTGAGATCCCGCCCAGGGCCTCTGCATGGCGAAGTATTTTTGCAGCTACATCCTCAGGACCGCCTACCAGCAAAGCACCACGGGGCCCTGCCTGTGCTTCAAAATGAGCCCTGGTCGTGGGTGGCCAGCCCCTCTCCTTTCCAATTTTTGTCATGGATGCAGCATAGCCGGGATAAAACTCTTCAAAGGCTTTCTCAGTCGATTCGCCTACATAGCCCAATGAATGCAGGCCAACCTTCAGCTGCTCAGGAGCATGGCCTGCCCTTTTACCTGCTTCCCGATACAAATCCACCAATGGCCTGAAACGATGGGTCTCGCCTCCAATAATCGCAACCATCAATGGCAAACCCAGGGTACCAGCCCTCACAAAAGATTCCGGTGTGCCACCAACTCCCAGCCAAACAGGAAATAGATCCTGCACAGGCCTTGGGTATATTGACTGGTTCCTCAGGGCAGGACGAAATTTCCCGGACCAGGTGATGGTTTCATTCTCCCTTATCTTCAACAAGAGGTCAAGCTTTTCAATGAACAAGGCATCGTAATCATTCAGGTCCAGGCCAAACAAGGGATAGGCATCGATAAATGAACCCCTTCCAGCCACCATTTCTGCACGACCCTTTGAAATCAAGTCTAGAGTTGCATGTTGTTGGAAGACGCGCACCGGATCAGCAGCACTCAACACAGTAACAGCTGTTCCCAACCTGATGTTCTTGGTCAAAGCGGCTGCAGCAGCAAGAATCAATGTGGGAGCAGAATCTAGAAATCCCTTTCTGTGGTGCTCACCAATCCCAAAATAATCGAGCCCCACCTGATCGGCAAAGGCAATCCTGTCCAACAATTGCTCCATGGCAACCGCATCACTAATGGCATTTCCCTCATTGCCACTCATCATCGCTGCAAAACTGTCAATCCCTATTTCCATATTTCAATTTGAGCCAAGAACTGGCGATTTTGTTTAAGGGTCAAAGGTAGAATTAACAAGGTTTAGCCCTATCTTTAAAGGGATATATTTCACCAATTGGTACAGAAATAATCTTTTTGGCACAAACCCTTTTCATGAAAAAACTTCAGTTCCTCGGAATCCTTTTAAGCTTTTGTCTTTCACTCTTTGCACAAAAACAACCCAACGTCATCATCATCTATGCAGATGACCTCGGCTATGGCGACCTGGGTTGCTATGGTGCAACAAAGATCAAAACACCCAACATGGACAGGTTGGCAAAAAGAGGAATCAGGTTCACCAATGGACATGCCACTTCTGCAAGCTGTACTCCCTCGCGCTATGCTTTAATGACAGGTCAATACCCCTGGAGAAAAACAGGCACGGGTGTTTTACCCGGAGATGCCGCACTGATCATTCCTACAGACAAGATGAGCCTGGCCTCCTTGTTCAAGCAGGCCTCCTACAAGACAGCCCTGGTGGGCAAATGGCACCTCGGCTTGGGCAATGCCGTGCAAAAAAACTGGAACGGTGAAATAAAGCCCGGACCCAATGAAGTGGGCTTTGATTATTCTTTCATCTTTCCAGCGACGGCAGATCGCGTTCCAACCGTTTTTGTGGAGAACCACCATGTAGTGGGTGCCGACCCATCCGATCCTATTCAGGTTGATTACCAAAAGAAAATCGGCAATGACCCTACAGGACTGGAAAACCCTGAGCTGCTGAAGATGAAGGCATCTCCGAACCATGGCCACAACAATACCATTGTCAATGGGATTGGAAGGATTGGCTTCATGACAGGTGGCACAAAAGCCCGTTGGACCGATGAAGAGTTGCCCCTGACATTTTTGACCAAATCACTTGAATTCATCGAAGAAAACAAGTCAAAACCTTTCTTCCTTTTTCATGCCCTCACAGAACCCCATGTTCCACGCATGCCTTCAACTATGTTCAAAGGAAAAAGCGGACTCGGCTACCGCGGAGATGCGATTCTGCAAATTGACTGGGCAGTTGGACAGATTCTCAACAAACTTGAGCAGCTGGGCCTTGACAAGAATACCATGATCATCCTCAGCAGCGACAATGGTCCTGTGTTGGACGATGGATATGCTGATGAGGCGGTAACCGCCTTGAATGGCCATACGCCCTGGGGAGCACTTCGTGGCGGCAAATACAGTGCGTTTGAAGCAGGAACCCGTGTTCCCTTTATTGTGAGCTGGCCTGCATTGATCAAGCCTGGTATTTCCAATGCGATGATTTCTCAGGTTGATTTTCTTGCCTCTTTTGCTGACATGCTCAAGGCCAGTATTCCTGCAGGTCATGCACCGGACAGCGAAAACATGCTTGATGCCCTGCTGGGAAAATCACCGAATGGCAGGAAAACCATGATGAAAGAAGGCATGAAAACACTGTCCATTACCAGTGGAGACTGGAAATACATTGAGCCAAGCAATGGCCGCGCTATCAGCCCACTTGTGAACATCGAAATGGGCAATAGCCCTACAGCGCAGCTGTACAACCTGAAAACTGATATCGGGGAAAAGAAAAACCTTGCTGCTGAAAACCCGGAGAAGGTCAGGGAGTTGGCGGAAAAATTGAAATCATTTAATTCAAAAGCAAATTAGAAAGCAATAAAAAATGTGTTTTGATAAAACTGGTTTGATTGTTCCTGTCAAAATAACCAGGGAAGGCGTAAAAAAACAACACCTTTAAACCATAATCGTATGGAGGATATCAAACAACGCATAGAGGATTTGGAAAACAGCGTCAAACAATTGAATGCTGAACAAAGCAGAACAACGGAAACATTGAACATTATCCTTGGTGAATTGCAATCACTGAAGACATCAATGCAAACTGTTGCGGCACCACTTCACACTGAAGTGCCCTATGTTCGAAGATCAGCTCCGCCTATTCCTCCTACCCAACCAAAAACAACAGCAACAACAAATGCTAGAAAGGATCAACTGGAAAATCTGATCGGAAGCAATCTCATCAACAAGATTGGTATCCTCGTTACACTGATTGGCGTTTATATCGGTGCAAAATATGCCATTGACAAAGAGCTGATAAGTCCTACCCTGCGCATCATACTTGGCTATGGCATTGCAGCATCACTTTGCTTCCTGGCCTATAAACTAAAATCCAAATACATCGATTACAGTGCAGTATTGATGAGTGGATCAATCGCCATCATCTATTTCATTACGTATATAGCACACAGCTTTTATCATCTCTATACCCAGCCCATTGCCTTTGGCTTGATGTTGGCCACCACTGTATTTGTTGTGAGCATGTCGATATGGTACAACAGAAAGATCATTGCCCTCCTGGGGCAGGTGGGCGCTTATGCAATTCCCTTTTTATTGAGCACGGGCAATGAAAACCTGCCTGCGCTCTATGGGTATTTGTCCATCATCAATGCAGGCCTGTTGTTTCTCTCTTTCAAAAGGGATTGGAAGATCATCTACCAGTTTGCTTTTTGTATAAGCTGGTTCATTTTCATCGTCTCCTTTCTCAATGCCAAAGACATCGCTGCAGGATTTTCTTCCAATATCATTTTCCTGATTGTCAATTTCATCATTTTTTACACCGCATTTCTTGTCAACAAAATCATCAAAAAAGAACTGTACAGCCTTGCTGAAATTGGCATTTTGCTCACCAATGCGGTTGCCTTCTTTCTCCTGGGATATTATCTGTTCAACAAGACGTTTGACAACGACCATCACCTCACCCTGTTTACACTGGCCAACGCGCTGGTACACCTGATCATAGGCGAACGGATCAAACGGTTAAAACTGGCAGATGAAACCGTCAATCTTTTTATAATGGGCCTTGGCCTGACATTCTTTACAGTGTCAATTCCCATTCACTTTGAGGGCAATACCATTACCGTTTTGTGGGCGATTGAAGCAGTTTTTTTATGCTATACAGGCTACAAGAAAAATCGAGAGGCATACCTGATCCTGTCGATTGCCTTGCTGCTATTGACATTGGGAAGCCTGGTCCTCGACTGGTACAAGCACTATTTATTTGATGACATCACCAGCGCTGATCAGGTAAAACCCTTCCTCAATGCCAACTTCCTGAGTTCGGTTTTTGTCTGCATATGTCTGGGCATCATCAGCAGGCTCTCCATCAAGAACCGCATCGATAAGAATGATTTCATCAATGCAAGTTTAACGATAGCCCTGCCCTTTGTCTTTGTGTTGAGTACCTACGGGCTTCTTGTCCAGGAAATTGATCTTGCCTGGTTTGTTCACATGATGACCCACAAGGGGGATGAGTTGCAGCAATTCAGAAACCTGAGCTTGCAGTTGTTCAGCATGGCCTATATCAGTCTTTGGCTGGGGCTCAACATGATGCGATTCAAGGCAAAACATTTTTCGACGATACTCGTCATCATTGGCGTCTATACAATTTTCATTGCCTTGGTTGGAGGACTGACTGAAATTGGACTGTTGAGGACCCAATACCTTCAGCACAAATCCGGAAATGTCTTGTCTATGCTGGGTTTCAGGTACCTGTATTTCCTGTTCATTGCGGTATTGCTGGCAAGTATTACAAAAAGCCTTCAACAATTTCCACTCTCGAAAAACACCAACAGGTTTACTGCTGGAATTTTTAATTTGACCTTGCTTAGCTTGCTCTGCAATGAATTCATCCATTGGATGGATATCGGTGGATATACCAATCAGTACAAATTGGGACTCAGCATTATCGGTGGTGCCTATGCCTTGGTGCTGATCTTTGTTGGCATCAGAAAAAAGCAAAAACACCTTAGGATTGGCGCAATGGTATTGCTGGGCATTACATTGGTTAAACTGTTTTTCTACGACTTGTCATCGCTGAGCACCATCTCCAAAACAGTGGTGTTGCTGGTATTGGGGATGATCATGTTGATGGCCTCTTTCCTGTACAACAAGTTCAAGGATTCGATTTTTGGAAACGAAGCGGAAACAAATCTTTAGAAAGGATAATCAAGATCAACGGACAATTGTCCTGAAAGTAAGGTTGATCCTGGGAGTAGCAATTTTCTTGGTAGGTGGAAGCCTGTGCAGCCAATGGGTTTGGGTTTCATCTTTCATCACCAGCAGGCTTCCGTGTTCTAGCAATACATTCACGACGTCTCCTGTCTTTTTGTGTTTGAAGGCGAATTTTCTTTCTGCACCAAAACTCAATGATGCGATGGCTCCATTTTTCTTGAGGTCTTTCTCTGCATCGCTGTGCCAGGCCATTCCTTCTTCGCCGGTATGGTAGAGATTCAAGAGGCATGAGTTGTAGGTTTCACCGCTTGCCTTTTCAGCTATGGCCTTGAGCGCTTTCAATGCATCAGTCCATTGCAGGGCCTCCTTGGTAACACTTGAATAAGTGTATTGAAAAGGTTTGTCGCCATACCAGGCCACCTTTCTTTTGGTGATGATGCGCTTTCCAAAAATGATGGCCTGGTCATTTTCCCAGGCAATGTTGTTGAGCAATTCTGAATAGAAGTCATCCGCTTCCTGCTTCGACAAGCGCTTGCCAAAATAATGGACTGATCCATCACAAGGAAGGAGATTGACAGCAGGATCAGAAAAACCAAAAAGGTCAAGCATATGATGAATAGGATTATGCAAGGTGATTATGCCAACGCCTCAAACAAAACCTCAACAGGATGAAGCGCTTTTGCCCCTGTTCCATCCTTGATTTGGTGACGACAGCTGGTGCCAGGCGCAGCAACCGTGCAGGTTCCGCTGTGCTTTCGAACTGATGGGAACAATACCAGTTCCCCAATCTTCATGGAAATATCATAGTGCTCCTTTTCGTAACCAAAGGAACCGGCCATGCCACAACATCCTGAAGGGATGGTTTCAACGGTATGGTTTTCGGGAAACGAAAGAATTTTGATCGAATCGGCCAGTGAGCCAACAGCTTTCTGCTGGCAATGGCCATGCAACAATATCGCACGCTTGTTGGCATTGAACTGGTCTTTGGTAATTCTTCCCTGGTTGATCTCTCGTGCAATGAACTCATCAATCAGGAAGGCGTTGCCTGCCAGGGCCTTGGCTGCATCCAGATTTTGGTCGGTGGCCAGGTCAGGATATTCATCCCTGAATGTTAATATCGCCGAAGGCTCAATGCCAATCAGTGGCGTAGTATCGCTGATCAAGGGGCTGAACAAATCAATATTTTTATTGGCGATGGTCTTTGCTTTTCTGACCAGCCCTTTTGAAAGCCAGGTCCTGCCACTTTCACCATGCGCGGGCATCATCACTTCATAGCCCAGCTTATTCAACAACTTGACGGCCTTTATGCCAATATGCGCATCATTGTAATTGGTAAACTCATCACAAAACAAGTATACTTTTTTTGAATAGCTTGTCAAGAACTGCACATGCTGGTGTTTGTTGAACCATGCGCGCAAGGTCTGCTTGGAAAGGGCCGGCATCGAGCGCTTCTGGGCAAATCCAGAAAGAGATTTTACCAGTCCACTTGTGAAAGCATTCCCCATGACGAAATTATACAATGAAGGCGCGATGGACCCCAGTTTTGCAGCAGCAGTGAAGTTGGCAATCAACCTTGAACGGAAAGGAACGCCATTGGCATCATAGTAATGTTGGAGAAATTCAGCCTTGAGTTTGGCCATGTCCACATTGGAAGGACACTCACTCTTGCAAGCTTTGCAGCTCAGGCAGAGGCCCATCACATCATAAATTTCCTTGTGGTCGTATCTGTTCTGTTTGTCAGAATGCGTCAGGAACTCACGCAAGATATTGGCACGGGCACGGGTGGTATCTTTCTCATCGCGGGTAGCCATGTAGGAAGGACACATGGTACCGCCAGAGAGATGTGTTTTTCTGCAATCACCTGAACCATTGCACTGCTCGGCATGCTGCAATATGTCTTGCTGGTGAAAGCGGAAGATCGTTTTGAACTCCGGCGTAAACTGACCCGGCTCATACCGCAACATGGTGTTCATGGGCGGTGTATCGACAATCTTGTTGGGGTTGAAAATATGGTGCGGATCCCAGGCATTTTTCACTTGCTTCAGCAAGCCATAATTTTTTTCTCCCACCATTTGCTTGATGAACTCTCCACGCAACCTTCCATCACCATGTTCACCACTCAATGACCCATTATATTTTTTTACCAGGGTGGCCACCTCTTCTGCAATGGTCCTGAACAGCTGATTGCCTTCAACCGTTTTCAGGTTGATGATGGGACGAAGGTGCAACTCACCGGAACCAGCATGTGCATAATGCACCGCATACAGGCCATGTTTTTCAAGTATGGCATTGAACTCGCGGATATAATTTGGCAAGTCCTCCACATCGACAGCTGTATCCTCAATCACCGGAACGGCTTTCTCATCTCCAGGAAGATTGCTCAACAATCCCAGACCTGCCTTGCGGAGGGTCCAAATTTTTTTGGTGTCCGCCCCAAACAGAACAGGGAAATGATATCCCAAACCTGCAGCCCTCATCTCTGCCTCAACTGCTTGGGTAATGGCGAGGATTTCTTCCTTTGTTTCCTTTACAAATTCAATCACAAGAATAGCACCTGGATCACCTTGAACAAAGAACCTGTTCTTGCTTTGTTCGATGTTTCCCTTGGTACACTCCAGGATATAATGGTCAATCAACTCACTGGCACTGGGCTTGTATTTGAGGCCAATCAGGTTGGCATGCAAAGACTCGTCAATGGAGTTGAAATGCACACAAAGCAGGCCTGTTTCTTTGGGTGGCGCAGGCACCACATTGAGTTTGATTTCTGTAATGAAAGCCAGCGTTCCTTCAGAACCTGCAATCAATGAACAAAAATTGAATGCCGGACCACCTGCAGTAAAAGGTTCTGTCTCTACCAGCAGGTCAATGGCATAGCCTGTATTCCTTCTTTCAACAGATTTCTTGGGAAATTCTTTTCTGATCTCTACCTGGTTATCATAATTGCCCAGGATGGATCTTATGCTTTTGTAAATATTACCCTCCAGTGAATCGAGCTCACATTTTTCGTGAAATGCATCTGCGGAGAGGGATGAAAAAACCGCCTCTGTACCATCACTCAAAAATGCTTTCACTTCCAGCAAATGTTCTCTGGTACTCCTGTACACCACAGAGTTGGAGCCACAAGAATTGTTACCCACCATCCCGCCAATCATGGCACGGTTGGCGGTGGAGGTTTCAGGACCAAAAAACAACCCGTATGGTTTAAGAAATAAATTCAATTCATCCCTGATCACACCAGGCTGCACACGCACCCAACCTTCCTCCTTGTTCAATTCAAGAATCTGATTGAAATGTTTTGAAACGTCTACAATGATGCCATTACCCACCACTTGCCCGGCAAGTGAAGTACCGGCAGTTCTTGGAATCAAGGAAGTTTTTTCTGCCTGGGCAAAAGCAATCAGCTGTTGGATATCATCAACTGTTTGGGGAATGGCAACCGCAAGGGGCATCTCCCTGTAAGCAGAGGCGTCTGTAGCATATAGCGTACGGATGGTGTCATCGAGAAACAAGTTTCCCTTCAATCTTCCTTTCAGCCCATTCAGCTTTTCCTTCATTGCATCAATATGAAATGCAAATTTACCGATAAATTCTTTGTTCGGTCAATGATCCATCAAGACAGGATCTGTTGATCAGCTACCCCTTGAACCACCTGTTTTCACAGGCTTCTTGGCCGCTCCTGCAGATTTGGTGCTGGTTGGCTTGGTGATAAACTTTGAGGCTCCGCCCTGGGTATTGCTCTTGGTAGTAGCTGTTTTGCTTTTGGCAGCTATTTTAGGATTGATGTGAAAGCCCATAGTGTAATATTATGCTGTAAAATTAGGCTAAATAATCTAAACCGGGGTTTGAAGGCAAGACTGTGCCTGGCAAACGAACAATCCACACCGTTTATTCGTAATAACTGGGATGAAAAAGTTGATGACGATCTTGATGATAGCGCAAGCATTTGCCTGCACAAAGCAGGCGACCATGGAGGATATCCCCCCAACACCAATCGTACCGGGTTTTCCGCAGTCCATCACCTGGCTGGCCCTAGGCGATTCCTATACCATTGGTCAAGGAGTGACAGCAGCGGAGCGGTATCCTGCACAAACAGTCGAGTTTCTTGCACAAAAAAACATCAGCATCAATAGTCCCACGTACATTGCAACAACCGGGTGGACTACGATCGACCTGCAAAATGCCATCAAAAGCAAAAATCCTGAAAACCATACCATCGTTTCTCTGCTGATTGGCGTCAATGACCAATACCAGAAAAGGGATACCACAGGCTACAGGCAGCGGTTTGCCGGCTTGCTGGGCAATGCGATTGCACTGGCCAATGGCAAAAAAGAAAATGTTTTTGTGCTATCCATCCCCGATTACAGCGTTACCCCTTATGCAGTCACCAGTGATACGGCAAGGATGCGGCTCGAAATTGACTGGTTCAACCAGATCAACAAATCGGTTACCGCCAGTTATGGTTGCCCCTATCTTGACATCACTGGTTTTACAAGAGAGGGCAGAACAAACCGTGACCTGATTTGTGGGGATGGGCTGCACCCTTCTGGAGTCGACTACAAACGCTGGGCTGACCAGCTTTCGACCCTGATACAGAAAGCATTGAATTGATGGATCAAGCCCTCCTTTTGAATACCGCGAAATAAAATGAAGACCTGATGCTGAAGCCCAGGTGCTCATATTTGGCAATGGCACGGGCATTGTCTTGCTTCACATGCAAAAAAGGAATGTTCCCACGTTGGATGATGGTTTCGCAGGCATGAGACATGAGATGAGATGCATAGCCTTTTCCAAGGTGAGCTGGATCTGTACAAACGGCGCTTAATTCAGTGTATCCTTTTACGTGCAGCCTTTGGCCAGCAATGGCCAGCAGTTTGTCTCCTTCAACAATCCCGATATAATGGCCAAAATCGATGGTATGCTCCAAGAAGGGTCCGGGCTTTGTCAGGGATGTCAATGCGATCATTGCAGGAACATCTGCTGCACCCAAGCTGCGCATGTTTAGCTTGTTGTCAAAAATGGGCTGAAACCTTGTACAAACCATTTGGTACAATGACGTAGTAAAAACAACCTGAAAACAATCAGGTATCCTTACCTGATCGGCAATCATCACATAAAAACTCCTGCCTGCAGGCAATTCCTTTTCAAGCATGGCATGGTCCTGGTCATCCCAATAACGCATCCCAACAAATGGCGATACGTCTTCAGCAAAATACCTGACAACATCAGTGCCACGGTTCAGTCTTGCATCCTCCGTGCTCAAAGCCTCCCAAACCGGGTTGTCCAACAAATGTTTCAATCTCACTGCGTTTTAAGAAGTTTGAAGAATGGAATGATTGTTTACCGTGCAGAATGAATAAATTCACGCCCGAAACACAAAGTTACTTTATGCGCCATCTGCTTTCCATTTATCTGACAGCTATATTTTTTTTGGGTGGCTGCAAGGAAACCATTTCCCAGCTTCCCTCCACAACCAATAACCTGATCCTGGGCAGTGATCTTTCCTATGTAAACGAAGTACAGGATGCCGGAGCCATCTATCAGCGAAACAAAACTGCAATTGACCCCTATACTTTATTTGGAGAAAAAGGATGCAACCTGGTGCGCCTCAGGCTTTGGCATACCCCGAGCATCAACCGTTACAGCGGATTGGAAGATGTTAAAAAAAGCATCAAAAGGGCAAAGACCGCCAGCATGAAAGTCTTGCTGGATTTTCACTATTCAGACATTTGGGCAGATCCGGGAAGGCAGAACATTCCCAAAGCCTGGGCCAGTATCACCGACCAACAAATCCTGGGAGACAGCCTCTACAACTATACACTCAATACCTTGACAGGGCTTGATAAAGAAAACCTCTTGCCCGAAATGGTTCAAGTTGGAAATGAGATCAACAGCGAGATCCTGCAACCGGAGGGTAAAGCCAAGCCAAACATTGACTGGAAGCGGAATGCATTCCTGCTCAACAGGGGCATCAGTGCGGTGCGCGAAGCCAGCAGGCTGACCGGCAAAAAGATTGAAGTGATGCTCCACATCGCACAACCGGAGAATGCCATCAAATGGTTTGCCGAAGCCAGCGCCAACGGGATTGAGCCTTACGACTGGATTGGCATTTCCTATTACCCCCTTTGGTCTACTGTCAAAACCAACGACCTTCCTTACTTCATCAACAACCTGGTGACAACGCACAAGAAACCATTGATTGTTGTAGAAACAGCCTACCCACATACTATGGCCAACGCAGACCCCGCCAACAATATCCTCAATGAGCAGGCCTTGGTAACGGGTTATCCTGCTACCCCTTTTGGACAAAAACAGTACATGATTGATCTGGTGAAATTGGTTGTACAAGGCGGTGGGTCAGGCCTGGTTTACTGGGAGCCGGCCTGGGTAACCTCTTCTGCCAAAACACCCTGGGGACAAGGGTCTCACTGGGACAATGCCACCTTCTTCGACGCTTCAAACAAAAACGAAGCATTGCCCGTCTTTGATTTTTTCAACCAGGGCAATTACACAAAGAAATAATGTGACCCATGTCACTTTCAAAACGGTTGGGATGCCTTTACTTTGGGAGAATGCTCCACAAATCCAATCAACCTGTTCAACTGGGTTTGAAAGAAAACTTTGAACAGTTTTTCTTGCTGATCCTCGTCAATGCCTTTGTTGGCGCCATGATTGGCATTGAAAGGTCGATACTGCCTGAGTTTGCAGCAGCAAAGTTCAACATTGCCTCTGCCACTGTCCTGCTTTCATTCATTGTTATCTTTGGTATCGCCAAAGCAATCGCCAATTATTTTTCAGGATTCCTGGCAGCAAAATACACCAGAAAAAAAGTACTGGTGATGGGATGGATCATTGCCTTTCCCGTCCCGCTGATTTTCATTTATGCCCCCAGCTGGTCATGGATTGTCTTTGCCAATGTCTTGCTGGGCATCCACCAGGGCTTTACCTGGTCGAGTACAGTTGCCATGAAAATTGATCTGGTAGGACAAAAAAACCGTGGCTTTGCAATGGGATTGAATGAGTTTGCAGGATACATTGCGGTGGCCATCATGGCATTTTTTACTGCCTTCATCGCGCACCATTATGGCATTTACCCTTATCCATTTTACCTGGGCATTTTGGTAGCCTTCATCGGGCTAGCACTCAGCGTTTTTTTTGTGCAGGATACAGCAGCATTTGTTGCTACAGAAGCCATCAGCCTGACCCAATTGCCAAGGCTGAAAAATATTTTCCTTGAAACATCATTCAAAAACAGGCAACTGGGCTCAGTAACACAGGCAGGCCTGGTCAACAACCTCAATGATGGAATGATCTGGGGTTTGCTGCCCATCATCCTGGCAAGAAAACATTTTGACCTGCTGGATGTTGGCATCATCACCTCCATCTACCCTGCCGTCTGGGGCCTCAGCCAAATCATCACCGGAAAGCTGGCAGACATGGTATCGAAAAAAGGCCTGTTGTTCTGGGGAATGATGCTTCAAGCCATCGCCATCTTTGTCTTGACCTTTGCCAACACTTATGCTGAAATGGTGATGATCAGTGCTGCGTTGGGGATTGGAACAGCGATGGTCTATCCAACCTTTCTTGCCACCATCAGCGACAATACACATGCCCTGGACCGCGGAAAAAGCCTTGGCATTTTCAGGTTCTGGAGGGACAGCGGATATGCGATAGGGGCCGTCATTACTGGGATCACAGCCGATAAGCTAGGGGTCAACAGTTCCATCATCCTGATCGGCATCATCACCCTGCTTTCTGCCTTTTTCATTTTGTTCAGGATGAAACGGCAGCCTGCTTTTCGTTAACTTTACGGCAATACAGATTTGATGAAAAATAGAACAGAAGGATTGGCCATTGTCATGGAAGGCCTGATGAAACAATACAGTGAACGTGTGCCCGATGTGGAGCGCATCATTGCAGGAATGTTGTCAACAGGCATCATCAAAGACCGCGAGGAAATTGAAAATGATCATATTGCCTTCAGAACAATTGGTGTGCCGCTCTTGGGCATACAATCGCTTGAAAAAATCTTCTGTTATTATGGATATGAGAAAAAAGATTATTTCAGGTTTGAAGGCAAAAAGCTCGATGCCTATTGGTTTGCACCCCCATCACCAAAGTTTCCAAGGATCTTTATCAGTGAATTGAAAGTAGAAGAACTGTCTCAAGAAGCGCAGTCCATCATCCTTTCTTACACCAATGAAGTCAAGGCTGATCCGCTTGATGCCATAGACCTTGACGATCCGCATGCAGTGGCTGCATTTTTGCATACCCCATTGTGGCGATTGCCAAAACTGAGCGACTATTTGAGGCTTTTGGAAGAATCAGAATATGCCTCCTGGGTCATTTACAACCGGTATTATTTGAACCACTATACCATCAGTGTGCACCAACTGAAAGAGGGATACAATACACTGGAGCAATTCAACCAATTCCTCGAATCCATCGGCATTCAACTCAACGATGCCGGCGGAAAAACCAAGGTCAGCGGAGACGGTCTCTTGCTCCAAAGTTCAACAGTGGCTCAGATCATAACAGCTGCATTCGACAAGAATGAAAGCCATGATATTGCAGGAAGTTATGTTGAATTTGCAGAGCGAAGGGTGTTGCCCGCTTTTGAAAACATTCCTAAAACTTCCTTACAGCGTGAACATTACCGTGACGGATTTGAAACCAGCAACGCAGACAAGATTTTCGAAAGCACCTTTACTGATCAGGTATTGAAGAAGGACCGCAACTGAACTATTTGATCACCTGCCAGTACGCCTTTGCATAGCGAACACCCATGGCCCTTTGCCCGGCTGCATTGAAATGCAGGTTATCGCCCTTGTGTCCAAGATCTTCAGTGGCAATCACAGCACTATGTTTATCTGCTGATGAATATTCCCAAATGATTTGATTGATTTGCTTGAATTGTTTAGCCGCATTCAGGTTAAAGGCACCGAGCTCGCCTAGCAGGATGGGTAATTTCTTTTTACCAGATGACTCCCTGAAAATACCAAACAGCTTTTGCATGTTTTCCTTGTACACCGGCATGCCCTTTTCGTTGGCATCGCCCTCACCCTGGTGCCAAAGTATTCCCTTGACAGCGCCGTATTGCTTGGCAAGGGCCATTTTTTCCTTGAAATTGCTCAGCAATTTTACACCTCGATGAACCGAATCACCCAGCCATTGACGGATATTGCTTCCGCCTACTGCAGCTGGGATGAGGAGAATGCTGACATCTTCCGGACAATCTTTGATCAATGTCTTGGCAAATGAAAGCCCGCAATCCAATCCGGCCATGGTGGGTTCATAAAAATGCAATGGTTCTTTTGCAAGAACAATTTGCCCTTGCTTGTTGATGGTCCTGATCCTTGGATCAGTGATGGTGTCTTCTGCTTCAACGGCACCACGGCCCGCCATGTTGGATTGTCCGGCCAGGATGAAGACCCATGTTTTTTTCTTGTTTTGTGCAAACAGGGAACTGATGCAACATAGAAAAACAATTGAAAAAATATATTTCATGCTGATCTGTTTAGTTCCATTGGATGGCAAAATACACGGCAGGTCTTTTGGCTATATTGGTGATGTTGTGAGGGATATTGGATTCTACCCAGGCAGCATCACCAGTAATGATCTTTTGCTTTGAATTTCCCAATACCATTTCACCTTCTCCATCAATCATCAGGATGATCTCCTCTGTTTTGTGGGTATGCGGCGGATGGCTGCTCAAGCCAGGATTAAGAGTAGTGATGTGGATGTCAAAACGAGGCGACATCACTATTTTCCTGTCAAACAATTGTCTTACTCCACCCCTGTCGTGTGGCTTGAAATTCATGTCAAACCAATCCATCACAAATGATGGTCCTGCTGCTTTTCCCCTGGCAGGATCTGGGGAGGTTGAGGCCATTTGCATTTCATAAATTTCAACATCATCCTTGCGCTTGTTCTGAAAAACAACTTCATCGCCGGGCAACAGAAAAACAACAGAGCCTTTGTCTAGGTCATGTTGAACACCATTCAAGACAACATGCACAGGACCGTATTTGATGATGAAAAAAAGTTCGTCTCCATTGGCACCGGTATTGAACTTTAGTTTTTTGCCACTCGCAATGGCATGGCCTTTCAGGACCTGTTTGGAGAAGATAGCGCCGGCACCTTCAAACATGGCTGTTTTTCCAATGCTCCACTTGTAGACATTCGTCTTTATCTGTTCCTGGGCAAACATGAGAAAGCTTTGAAACAGGAGTATCGTTGTAACAATAATTTTTTTCATTGAAGGTTGATGATGGTGAACAATATCAGACTGCTGTGCAGTTCATATTCTTTCAAAAGTTAACCAATTTACGCGAAATCGTTTTAGAAGTTTGCCCATGAGCTGAGCAGGATTTAAAATATATTTACGATACAAATTCTTCACCATGAACAAAGCTGGCTTTCTGATGACATTTATGGTTGCGTTTACCATGTTAGAATCAGTAGCGCAAACATCCGCAGATAAAAAACAACCCTCGCTTGGATACCGCTCGGCCAAACTGATCAACATTGGCAAACTGCAATTCAAGGACCTGAACAGGAACGGAAAGCTCGACCCATATGAGGATTGGCGGCTTTCGAATGAGGCAAGGGCCAAGAACTTGTTGTCTCAAATGTCTGTAGAGCAGAAAGTGGGCTTCATGCTCATCAGCAGCACAAGACTCAAAAACGATTGGTCCTTTCAGGCGCCGAAGTCAAAGGATACCATCAGCAGCGATTTCAATGAAGAGGACCTGGTGCAAAGCATGAACATGTTTACCAGAAAACCATTGCCGGTACCCATGACCATGGCTGCAGGAACCACCAAAGGAGTTACACAGTATCATCTTCGTCATTTCATCCTGCGTGCCAATGCCAGTGCAGGCATAACGGCAGCCTGGGCCAACAAATTGCAGGCCCTTTGTGAAGCAGATGGCCTGGGCATTCCAGCCATCATCGCCTCCAATCCGAGAAATCACATCACCAAAGATGCTTCAATAGGACTCAGCGTAGGAACCACCACTTTTTCAACCTGGCCCGGAGAACTGGGGCTTTCTGCCACAAGAGACCTGAAACTGGTCCGTGAATTTGCAGACATTGCAAGACAGGAATGGGCCGCGGTCGGGCTGAGAAAAGGCTACATGTACATGGCTGATCTGGCCACAGAACCAAGGTGGCAAAGGGTTGAAGGGACTTTTGGAGAAGACGCTACATGGGTTGCCAAGATGATGCATGAGATTGTCATTGGTTTCCAGGGAACAAAACTATCGCCCAGTTCCGTTGCACTGACCACCAAACATTTTCCTGGTGGCGGAGCGGGCGTGGGCGGGCAGGATCCCCATTTTTCCTGGGGCAAGTTTGAACATTTCCCTGGCAACATGTTCCAGAACAATTTGATTCCTTTCAAGGCAGCCATCAAGGCCGGTACCTCTTCCATCATGCCCTACTATTCCATCCCACAGGGCACGAAGTACGAAGAAATCGCCTATGCCTACAACAAGCCTGTGATCACCGGATTGCTCCGTGACAGCCTGGGTTTCAAAGGCATCATCAACTCGGATACCGGCCCCATTGAAATGATGCCCTGGGGCGCCGAAAACCTCAGCATAAAAGAACGCTATAAAAAAACACTCGAGGCTGGCGTAAACCTATACTCGGGCTCTGCTGATCCAACGCCATTGTTGGAAACAGTAAAGTCTGGCATGGTAGACATCAAACTGGTGGACAATTCAGTGTATCGTTTGCTGATGGAAAAATTTGAACTTGGCCTTTTTGAAAATCCATACGTGGATGAAAACAAAGCAGTTGCATTTGTAGGCAATCCCACCTTGCAAGCCAAAGCTGACATTGCCATGCGCAAATCCATCGTATTGCTGCGCAATGAAAACAATGCACTTCCCATCAAACCAAAAACCAAGGTTTATTTTGAATCCTATTTCCAAAAAAGAGGAGCCCCTTCTGCCAGCAATGTTTTTCAACCTTTGAAAAACAACCACGACATCCAGTTTGTAAAAACTCCTGAGGAAGCTGACATGATCCTGCTTTGGATCACACCAGGATCAAAGTCTTTGTTTGATTCCGATGGGTCGCCAATTTACTTGTCTTTGTCCAAAAATGCCGTAGACGTCAATTACGTCAATGCACTGACAGCCAAAAAACCAACCATACTGGTGGTGAATTATACCAATCCATGGGTAATCGACGAGGTCTACAATGAGAAAACGAAGCAGCATTTCGCTGGGGTATTGGCCACCTTTGGAACCACCAATGATGCGTTGCTCGACATCATCACGGGTAAATTCAAGCCCTCTGGGAAAATGCCGTTTACCACTCCCATCTCTGAAGACCAGGCACAGCAACAGTTCTCGGATGTGCCCGGTTACCTGAAAGGCAAGCAGTATGGCCTTTTCTGGTACGATGAGGGATTGCAGTACAAATAAAGGCCAAGGATAAAAATTGTCTACTTTTGTGCTTTACTCAACTGCACAAACCCCCAACTGCATGAAGCAATTCTTGCCCATACTGTTATCCTTATTTACAAGCCTGGCTTTTTCACAGCAAAAACAGGATACTTCATCCGCTGCCATGGTGGCCAGCGCCCATCCAATGGCCACAGAAGCTGGACTGCTCATGCTCAAAAAAGGAGGGAATGCCTTTGATGCCATTGCAGCATCCTCTTTCATGCTTTCGGTGGTTGAGCCCAGCATGAGTGGATTGGGCGGAAGATTGCAAGCGATTTATTTTGTTCCTGGCCAAGGGGTAAAAGGCCTGGATGCCACCACACAGGTTCCTGCAGGATACATCAAAAAAGCAAAAGAAGCCGAGCATGGATATGGCACCATTGGTGTGCCGGGCATGGTAAAAGGCATTGTCCAGCTCCACCAGCAATACGGTAAACTTTCCCTAAAAGAAGTGATACAACCCGCTATTGAAGCTGCTTCAAAAGGGCATACAATTCTCAGCGAAGAATCAAGAAGAGAATCCATTGAGATCAAGGAATTGAGAAAATTTGAAGGAACTGTAGCCCATTTTCTTCAAAAAGACACAGTTTATGCAGGCGGATCGCTGTTCAAGCAACCTGCACTGGCCAAAACGCTCAAAACCATTGCCCGCGACAAGGGAAAGTCTTTTTACACCGGTGGAATAGCCTATGCGCTGACGGAAGAAATCAAGCAAGGTGGAGGTTTTCTGACCCTTGCTGACATGAAAAACTACAAAGCAGAAGAGGCAAAAATTGTCAGGGGAAGGTACAGGGGATATGAAATCATTGGAACAGGCCTGCCCTGCTATGGTGCTATCGTGATAGAAATGCTTCAAATGCTGGAGCAAGTCGATCTTTCCAAGGTTTCTGAAAAAGATTACCTCCAGTACCATGCCGCTGCTCACCACAAAGCATATGAAGACAGGCCGCTCTTGAAAACAAAGGAAGATAGCCTGATCATTGGAACCTATGCGGCAAAAAGATGGAAAGACAGTTTGCCCAAAACAATGTCCCTTCCTGCTGCGAACACAGCAGACCACAGCAATGGGCATACCACCCACTTGGTGGCCAGTGACCAAAAAGGCAACATGGTTTCCCTCACCCAATCTGTGGGTCCGTTGATGGGATCAAAAGTGGCTTCCAAGAAAAACGGATTCGTGCTGGCAACCACCATGGGGCCCTATCTTGGTGTGATGAAACCCGGAGAAAGGGCGTCATCGCACATATCACCGGTCATCATCCTAAAGGAAGGGAAACCATTTCTGGCATTGGGTGCTGCGGGCGGAGCCAGGATTGTTCCCGCCATTGTGCAGGTGATCAGCCGGGTGATTGACCAGGGCATGCCACTTGAACAGGCACTTTCCGCAGGAAGGGTCTACCAGCTTCCTGACAGGTTATTGGTGGAGAACCACAAAAATGTCTTCTGGAAAGACAGCAAAACAATCGACCTTCTCAGGCAAAGCGGCACCAAAATCGAAGAGATCAAAACAATTGCTCAGTTTGGCAGGGTACATGCCATTCAATACGATATTTCAGGAAATTGGATAGGAGCGGCAGATCCTGATTGGAGCGGAACTGCAAAAGGGCTTAAAAACTGATCTTTTCGCCCCCCATATTTGTCCATTTCCCCTACAATTTATACCTTTCGGGCCAATTTCCCGTTGTCTTCTTCAAGACAAAACCTTTGAGGCACCCAAATACTTTTTAGATAGCTAAACAAGGTCTTTAAAAGACAAAAACAAACGTTTATGAGACAAATCAGAAAGATTACCTGGCTGATCATGCTTCCCATGCTGTTGCAAACCATGGTTATGGCACAGACCAGCATCAAAGGAAAGGTTACCGGGCCAAACAATCAGCCTGTTTCCAATGCCACAGTGACCATCAAAGGAAAAGCCAAGGCTTCCCAAACTGATGCCAAAGGTGAGTTTACCATCGCGGTATCAAAGGGTGAAACACTTGTGTTCAGCTCTGTGGGCTTTGTTTCCAAGGAAATCAGGGTTACCGAGCAAACCATCATCAATGTGAAACTTGTCCAAGACGAAGGACTGCTGGAAGGCGTTGTCGTAACGGCAATGGACATCAAGAAGAATCCACGCGAACTGGGTTATTCCGTCCAGAAAGTGGATGGGGATGATATCCAGGAAACCCAGCGTGAAAATTTTGTCAACAGCTTACAAGGTCGAGTAGCCGGTCTGACCATCAACCCCACCAGTGGTGCTGCAGGAGCTTCTTCCTCCATCGTTTTGAGGGGATTCAACTCACTTTCCATGAGCAACCAGCCCCTCTTTGTGGTGGATGGTATCGTAGTGGACAACCAGAGTGTTGATGAAACTTCAGATGGTGGACGTGGTATTGGTCTTGCTTCTGATCGTCCGAACAGGAACAGTGACTACCAAAACAGGATTGCAGACATCAACCCAAGTGATATCGAGAATGTAACCGTATTGAAAGGACCGGAAGCCACTGCCCTTTATGGTAGCCAGGCCAGCTCCGGTGCCATCCTGATCACTACGAAAAGGGCCAAAACCAGCAAATTGCAACTGCAGTACGACAACAGCTTCCGTGTTTCACAGCTGACAAGGTTTCCTGAAACCTTTGACAAATACTCCAATGGTACCAATGGTGTTCCGGCGAGTTCCTTCCGTTATTTCGGACCCGCTTACGATGATACCACCTTGTTGTTTGATAACGTGAAGCTTTTCTTTCGCCCTGGTATCTCCCAAACCCATAACCTGGGCATGGACTTCGGTATCAAGAACTCCTTTTTCAGGTTGTCAGGATCCATTTTCGACCAGCAGGGTGTAGTTCCCAACAATGATTTCAAGCGTTACAACCTGCGTCTTTCCAATACAACCAAGATTGGAAAGTACGTTGAAATCATGCCTTCTGTATCCCTGATCAGAACCGACAACAACAAGGTGCTGAGGAGTGCAGGTGGTTATATGCTCAGTTTGATGATTTGGCCCAACAGGAACAATATCCTGAATTTTGAAGATCCTGTAACCGGCGACAAACTTCCTTTGTTCAGCAGCAATCCCAACTCTGATTACGACAATCCTTTGTTCAACGTCTACAACAACGTTGCCAGGGATGTGACCATGCGTGCCACCACATCATTGGGTATCAACATCAACCCAACCAGCTGGTTGTCCGTTCAGGGCCGTTTTGGATACGATACCTACAACATTGACGGGTACATGCGCTACCATCCGAAAAGTTATTACCTGAGCTCTGCTGTTCAGGGAACCCTGGACAACTACTGGAGAAAATACAATGGATACAACCATACCATTACAGCCACCGCCAAGAAAAAAGTAGGCGACTTCAGCTTCAGGGGAATGGTAGGAACCATGTGGCAGGACTACCAAACAAAAATGTATGCCATTACCGGTAATACGATTTCCACTACAGAGAGCTTCGACAGCAGCATCACAGCCCCCAATTCAAGGGTAAGGTTGTTGAGGAACTATTTTGGCGAGTACAACAAGCAAATCCTCCGTCAGTTTGCCTACTTTGGTGAAGCTGCAGTGAGCTACAAAAACATGCTGTTCCTGAACTATACGCATCGCTTTGAGTCAGCATCTACCCTTCCTGCCAAAAACAGGAACTACAACTACCCTGGAGGTAGCCTTAGCATCATTGCCAGCGACCTGATCAAGCCATTGAAAAACAGCGATGTGATCAGCTACTGGAAAATCAGGACCTCCCTGGCAGGAACCGCCCGTTTGAATACTCCCTATTCAACACAGTCTGTTTTCGTCAACAATTTTGCCAGCGGAAGCGGTTTCTCTTATGGCTTCACCAATGCCAATCCTGAACTGGCGCCAGAAAGACAAAGCACCTATGAACTGGGTACAGAGTTTCGCCTTTTCAGGAACAAACTCAACCTCGAAGCCACCTATTACAATACCCTCAACAAGGGACAGATCATTGAGAATTTCCGTCTCAGTTACGGAACAGGTTTTGTGTTGAACACGCAAAATGCGGCCAGCACAAGAAACCAGGGTGTTGAAATTACCCTTGGGTCCAACGTGATCAACAAGGCCAAGTTTGGCTGGAATTTCCAGATGAACTTCAACAAGATGTGGAACAAGGTGATTGACATGCCAAAGAACGTAGCAGAATACTATATCGCTGATACATGGCTGTATGGTAATGCGAGGGGCGGTCTGGTATTCGGAGGACCCACTACTTCTATCACAGGCTTTGGCTATGAAAGAAACAGCAAGGGTGATGTGCTCATCAACCCTGCCAATGGATTGCCAGTGGTAGAACAATTGTTCAAGATCCGCGGTGACAGGAATCCTGACTTCACCCTGGGCATCAACAACTCCTTCCGCCTGAACAGGTTCAGGTTGAATTTCCTCTGGGACATCAAAGTGGGTGGAGACATCTTCAATGGCACACACAGGTTCCTCACAGGAGCAGGCAAAAGCCCGCTCACGGCTGACAGGTTCACCCCTCGTGTTGTCAAAGGTGTATTAAAAGATGGTAAACAAGAGACCAATCCAACACCGAATACGATTGTCATCATTCCCGCATTGAACGATGCTTACTATACCAACATGCCTGAAGAGGACTTCATAGAGAAGAATGTAAACTGGCTTCGCCTGCGCGACCTGACATTTGCCTATGCATTCCCCAAGAATCCATTCAAAGATCTTTCCGGCATCAAAACTCTTGAGGTATTCCTCACTGTGAATGACCTTGTGCTGATTACCAACTATACAGGAGCCGATCCTGCAGTGAATGGAAATACAGCGGGTTCAAGAGGTGTTGGAGGTTTTGGTTTTGACTACGGAACCATGCCTGCACCCATCAGTTTCAACTTCGGTTTGAAGACATCATTTTAATCAAAAGGAAAAATCAGCTCATGAAAAAGAATATCATATTTTACCTGACCTCGATAGCACTGGTCTTCTCCTTCAGCAGTTGTGAAAAGAAGATTGATGAGGCATTTGCCAATCCAAACGCCAGTGTCAGGGTTCCAGTTGAATCCCTGCTGCCAGGCATCATTGGAAACTTTGTGGGAAGTTCTGCTGCTGCTGGTAGCGCCTATGGCCTTGGAAACGATGGTCTCTATGTAGGTCGCTACGTGCAATATTTTGCTACCAACAGTGCCGGTAACCAATACGACCAAATGGGTGGCGCAGTAGGAGCCAGTGATGTGCTTGGTTCTGTTTGGGCCATGCATTATTTTGGAATGGGGGAGAACCTGAACAAGATGGTGAAGTGGGGAATTGAAGAGAAGAAATGGGACTATGTGGGTGTAGGATACGCCATTAGGGCCTTCAGCTGGCTGGCATTGACAAACATGTATGGAGAAGTGATCATGCGTGAAGCGTTTCGCCCAGAGCAGTTGGTTTTCAATTATGATACCCAAAAAGACGTGTACGATACCGTTAGGGCCATCAGCAGACTGGCCTTGGACTATCTCAACAAGACAGGAGACAATGCAAGCCAGGCCAATCTTGCCAAGGGAGATGCCTATTTTTACAATGGCGACGTAAACAAATGGAAGAAATTCGTTTACACCGTCATGGCCAGGTCTTTCAATCACCTGAGCAACAAGGCCGAGTACAAACCAGATTCAGTAATCAAATATGCATTGTTGGGAATCAATACCAATGCTGACAATGCTACCTGTAAATTCGCGAATACAGGTATTACAGGTACCTCGAATTTCTATGGGCCCTACAGGAACAATGTGGGTGCATTGCGCCAAACGGAATACATCGCTAACCTCATGAATGGATTGAATTCCCGTTTCGCTGGTGTTACTGACCCAAGGGCCTTCTACATGCTAAGGGAAAATACCAATGGAACCATCAGGGGAATCAAACCCAACAAGGGCGCCAGTGGATTGGTTACCGCCGACCAGCCACAGAGCTTCTGGGGCCAGGCATTCAGCTCAGCTACAGCACCTGTATCTGATGCAACCTGTAGGTACATCTTCAAAAACGGATCTCCCTTCCCCATCATCACTGCAAGTGAGAACAAGTTCATGCTGGCAGAAGCCTATTTCCGCAAAGGGGACCTGGCTTCAGCAAGGACTGCCTATACAGATGGCATCAGCCTCAACATTGATCATTTGAATACTGATTATAGCGCTGGCGTACCAGCACCCAGGATCATCACACCTGGTGCCAAGGCGACGTTTCTTGCCAACCCTACTGTGGTTCCTTCAACTACAGCGCTTTCCCTAAGCCATATCATGTTGCAGAAATACATTGCGCTTTATGGGTTTGGCATGCATGAAACATGGGTGGACATGAGGAGATTTCATTACACTGACATAGATGCTAAAACTGGTGCTCAGGTCTATGCAGATCTTGTGATGCCTACCGGAACTGATTTGTACATCAACAACAGTGGTAAATATACCTACAGGGCTAGACCACGTTACAACTCAGAATACCTCTACAATATTGCTGAGCTGACCAGGATTGGCGCCATCGCCCTTGATTACAATACCAAGGAACAGTGGTTCTCCCAGAAATAGATCACCAGACTAAAATCATCATCATGAAATTTTCAATGAACATTAAATCAATCACCATTGCCCTGGCATCCATGATCATGCTGGCGGCTTGTGAGAAAGAATACAAGTCCCTCCTAACTGAAGAGACCAACCTTGGCAACGCAGCTTTTGTGAAGTTTCACAATGCCATCATCAATTCCAACAGGACCTATATCTATTCAGATCTGGTTCCATTGAATGGCGCTACCATTGCTTATGGCAGTGTATTCCCTTCATTGTCTCCCTCTTATACTGCCTTGGCTGCCGGAACAAGGGCCATTGCCATCAGGGATACCCTGGCGCCCAGCACACAATATCCCATCAGTTTCAACACTGCATTGACAGGCGGGAACTACTATACGATTTTTGCCTATGATTCTTTGAATGCTCCCAAATACAAAGTGGTGCAGGACAATATCCAGGTGTTCAACGACACCTCTGCAAGGATCAGGTTTGCCAACTTCCCTTTCAGCACAACTGCCATGCCCAATGTTGATATTTTTTCACAGAAGCAGCAGGCAAATGTTTTCACCAACATCAGTACCGCCGCTGTTACCGATTTCATTTCATTCAGGGCCGGTGTTAGTGATACCTTGTATGTTCGCCCAACGGGTACCACAACCAACCTTACCCAATTGAATGGATTGGTGCCTACTGCAAAAAGAAACTACACTGTTATCTTCAGGGGAAGCTACCGTTCTACAACAGGAACGGCTGCAAGAACATTGACTTCATTCCTCAGTTATTGATTTAAGATTAGGATTGAATTTTATTACGAGCGCCGCGGGGAATCCCGCGGCGCTTTTTATTAACGTAAAATCGTAACATACCCACTCCGCCTCGGGCTGCCATCGCCAAGGTCAATTGCATAATAATAAGTACCGGCTGGCATGGGTGCGCCATTACGGGTTCCATCCCAGGCAACTGCATATCCTTCGGATTGATAGATGATTTGCCCGGCAGTATTGTAAACCTCCATCCTGCAATTTTTGTATTGTGCAAGAAACTGGATCTTCCAGGTATCATTGATGCCATCACCATTGGGAGTGAATGTATTGGGAATGTCCACAGCAGACAATACAATTACTTGCACGGTATCCCTGGCAGCACAACCGGCTTGTTTGTCAATGGCCTGCACAACATAACTGATGTCAACAGCTGGAGTACACAAAGGATTGAGCAAATTGACCTGGTCTAAATAAGTGGATGGGCTCCAAACAAACTGATATGCTGTGGCATTGGAAATGCTTGCTTCCAGCTGGGCAGCACTGCCTTTCTTGATGTACAGATCAGGGCCTGCATTGATCAGCGGTGCAGACTTGATGAATGAGATGGCATGCAACACCGTATCACTGGTACAGCCCTGGTCAAATGCAATCCAATGCTTCACCGAAAAAGCTGTCATTGGTTTTTTATAAGCATGCAATGCCAGGTGGCTTGACTTGCTGCTGAACTGCTGCCCAT
>JACCDP010181591.1_pt1 | contig 28025 bp, 32 predicted proteins | sample 7445841 | NCBI WGS metagenome assembly JACCDP01 (sample SAMN15323441, study PRJNA562643) | freshwater metagenome | isolation source: river surface water | place: USA:Blue River Watershed | collected 2017-08-17 | reverse complement strand
TCTGGACCAAGCACTGATCTATATCGTGGAGCGGTATCAGTGACTAAGAGAGATGACTTATTGGGATGAATACTTGACCAAGTCCACAAGGCAAAGACTAAAGCTGAAGTCTTGCCACTGCCCCAACCTGCTCTCACTGCAATGAAGGCATCATCAGAGTAAATCAAGCGATCAACTAGATCGATTTGCAGGGGATTGAGTTTTAGTTCAATATCAATCTTCTTCGTCTGTGCCATGGTCGTTCTCATTTGGGAGTTCATGCTTGATCTCGATCGTTTGACCATGCTTCTCTTTTTGCACCTGTTGGATCACATTGATGATCACCTTGCTATCATCGCTCTTTGTATTCATATCAATCGTTTGCTTCTCTCCAAACTCAGATGGAAACTTTCTAGCGAGTAGCCATTGACTTGCTCGCACATCGTTCTCTGAATGTCGCTGAATATTCTGAAGGTGCTTGATCTTTAGAGAGATTTCAGCTCGCTTGATATCAGCCACCAACTCAGGCTCAGACTTCATCCAGCCGTTCCAAGTGCTATATGCAACACCAACAAGGGAAAGGGCATCAGCTTGAGAAAGACCTTGAGAGATAAACTCAAGCACTTGCTCGATTGATATCAATCGCTTTTGCCTTGCAATTTCAGATTTATCCTCTTGTGGCTTTTTTGATAGTGCTGTGCTATTTTTGCCAGCTTTAGAATCAACTATATCATTTTTAACGGTCTTATCGGTGGTTTTAGTCTTTGCCATGATCTAGCTTTCTGATGATCTTAGTTGTGATTTTCTCAATAGCATCATCATCATCGATTTCAAGAGCAAGATCAATCTCATCTCTTTGGAGACCGTCAAGCAATATCTTTTCAGCCAACTTAGAAATCTTAACTGAATGTCTATCGCTGATTGTGTCTAGTAGGCTGATCAGCTTAGTTGATACATATAGACTTAAAATCGATTTGCGATCTTTAGGCTTCATCATAGAAATACAACCTCAGAGGCAATCACTTTAATATATTGCTTGCCTTCATGTTCGTTGATAACGATGCGACCAATAACGGTGATCTTGTCACCTTTCTTTGCTTGACTCTGAACGATCTTCGCAAAGTTGCCCCACATTTCACAATTAAACCAGGTGGTCTTCTCTTCGCCTTTGATCTTTTCACTATAGGCAACTGAGAAATTAACTACCTCTTTATCGCCAAAGCTTTTGAGTTGCGGATCGTTGCCAAGTCGTCCGATAAGTGTAAATCGATTAAGCATCTTTTTTATCCTTTAGTTGTTTGTACAAGTTTTGAATTTGCTTGATATGGTCTGTAGTGATTTTGGCTTTAGATAGATCAGCGATCTTTTCCTCAACCTCTTTATCTGAGAAATATTGTTGCTCAATTGCATTGGTATGATCATTGATCATATCGCCAAATATGATATTGATGCAGACCTTTAAAGCTTCAGCGATATCAGGTGCATCGTCTTTGAACATTGCATCAACGACTTGCTCAAGGCAAATCAGCCTGTTGATGAGTTTGATATTTAACATAATTTTGTCTCCTGCTTTGTGTTATATAAACACATGAAAGTATAATATTATATAATATTATATAATAATTTTCTAGGAGAAAAGATGAAGATAAATGTATCAGATGGCTTTGTTGAATTGGTTGACCATATGGGAGATGATTTAGCAATAGTGAATGCTGCTCGTGTCTCTTATGCTGGAGCAAGTGATGAATGGACTGATCGAGATGAAAGGCTTTTGCAATATCTTTGGGATCACAATCATTCATCTCCCTTTAGACATGGCAACATAAAATTTAGAATTAAGGCACCAATCTTTATTTTAAGACAATGGATGAAACATCAAGTTGGCTGTGCATGGAATGAGCAATCAGCACGATACACCAAGATTGAAGATAGCTTCTTTTATCCTGAACATTTTAGACTGCAAGACACTAAAAACAAGCAGGGATCAAGCGGATATTTAGATGATGATCAAGATATGAATGCTCTGGTCTTAGTCGCTGAAAGCTATAATCTGGCATACAACAATTATGAAAAGTTGCTTGAAATGGGAGTATGTAGAGAGCAAGCGAGAATGATTTTGCCCGTTGGGATTTATAGTGAATGTATTTGGTCGGCTAGTACTCAGGCGATCATGCACTTTTTAAAGCTCAGAATGGATAGTCATTCTCAATTTGAAATGCAAGAATTTGCTAAAGCTGTATATACTATCGCATCAACTATTTTCCCAAAAACGATGGAGCTTATCGATGCAATGCCTCAGATGCCACAATGAAATCAAATCAACCTTAGCAGGCTCAAGTATGGAGTACCACTATTGCAAGAGTTGTCGAGCAATACTTGATCAGAATGCAATCATCATCGCATACGATGATATTTCTTATGATGAAAGTTGGGATGATATCACCAAAGACGAGGACGAAGATGAATAGTTTTTTTGATGTATGCTGGCTTGTGATGGGAATGATCTTTAATCCCAATCAAGTTAAGCAAGATCTAAGCTGGGAAAAGATGATTTCTAAGTCAATCCCAAGTAGAATGAGAGCTTGCCAACAAGTTGCATCTAGTGCTGAAAAGATGGGCGTTGATCCTTACCTGATGATTGCCCTTGCTTTTCATGAGAGCCGTTTTCAAGGTGGCTTAGTATCATCTGCAGGAGCTCAAGGCATCATGCAAGTAAAAAAAGAATTTTTCCATTGCCCGGGATGTAGTGAGATTGAGTATGGTATCAAGGCATATCAAACATGGCTTATCGCAAGTCAAGGCGATGTTTGTCTTGCTCTCGGTCGCTATACAGTAGGCAATAAAGGCCAGTGCGGAAAGAGATCTAAAGCGATCATCAAACTTGCTTCTGAGATTGCTTGTCTTGCGTCAAAGGATGATGATTGCTATGAGTGCTAAAGATAAAGCATTTTTGAGCATGGCTGAAATCATGGCTGGTCTTTCACCATGTAGTCGAGCAAAGGTTGGAGCGGTGATAGTCAAAGGTGATGTGCCCATCATATCCTCTTTCAATGGTATTGCTCGTAAGCAAAGCGGACTTTGTGGAGGTGCTGACTGTCTGAGAGATAGATGTAAGATAGCCAGTGGATCAGAAAGCCAAATAGGTTGCCACCATGCTGAATTTAATGCAATTGCGAATGCTGCTAAAAATGGAATTGCAACAGATGGATGCTCGATTTATGTCACTGCACCACCTTGCTTGATGTGTGCTAAGTTAATTCATCATGCTGGTATCAAATCAGTTATTTATGAAGATCGAGATAATAGGTGGATCTCAACAGGTGAAGAGTATTTGAAAGCCAACGGTATTGATATTTTTAAGATTTAGATATATCAGCCTCAATCTTAGTCTAAATTCTGAATGATGGGTTTTGCTCTAAAAGAGAGGCTGAGATTTTTTATTTCAGATAGATCAGCCTCGATTTGAGTTTAGTATTTTACAAGTTTCTTCACTGAAAAAAAAGAGGCTGAGATTTAAGTGTCAGCTCAACATGTTGAGCCAACGAGTCGCACGATCAGCAAGCTGAAAGGTTGATCTCCGCAAAGGCTAGTTTTTATTTCTAGCGATTATAGAACACATTGCATTTAAAAATTATTTCAAATTGTTTTATCTTGCCAATCAAATAATGATGCTTCAAATTGGAATGTTGGCTTTCTAGGCCTGCCTTGTTTGATTGGTTGCAATGGCTGAGGTGGTTGCAATGGCTGAGGTGGTTGCAATGGCTGAGGTTGGTCAATGAGTTGCTTTTCTAAATGTTGTTTAGCTCTTAAACTTATACTTTTTCCAAACATCCATCCACTCTTTAAAGCAGAAATTAAATCTGAAACTGAGTTTAATTTCTGATGCCTATATTTTTTTAACAATATTGTTTTTACTTGTATTCTTTCATTTTCAATTTTATACAAGGAAATTGACCACGCTTTAGGAACATATCCATCTAACAAGTATTTGAGCACTTCTGATGGTTTTACTTTAATAGTATTGTTATTTTTGATTAACAATATTGATCTCTCAAGAGTTTGACCAATCTTTTTATTTTCCTCTGGAATAATTTTACAATTTACGCCTCCAGTGCGTATATTATACATACATTGAAGATTAAAGAATTGTTTTAATGTTTCTTCATCTACTAAACGATTTTCAAGATCAAAGCCTTCTTTGGAAGATTTACAAAATTTGATTACAAATTTCAAGAAGTTGGATTTGCCTTCTGTTTTAATTGCATTCTTAATATTTACTCCACTTCCATAATACATTTTTAGAAAGTATTGTAATTGTACCTCAACTGCATTTGATTTAATCTTGTGATTTCTATTCATTTCTTTGACTGTTTTCTTCCCAATATAGAAAAAACCATTGGTTTTATTAACAGTCAGATAAACATAATGATAATTGCCATCATCTCCCAAGATTGGAGTGATGTTATCATCAAGGTTGTTGATAATGCTTTCAACAAAGATTTGTGCTTCATCATGAATGAAATTGATATCACCTGATGAGTAAGTTGGATTGATTTTCATGCTTTGCCTTTTTGAAGAGTGATCATTAACAAATTGATCAGTTTATTTGATTTCAATGTATTTGAAATTGTCTTGAATGGTTTTTGAGCATTGATTGATCTGAGATGTGGAGCAAATGATGAAATTCATTTGAGGCCTGATCTTAATGATCTCATCAATCTCATTGTGTAGGTGTTGCATAAACTTGTTGGTTTGGTTTGAGTGCCCATAGATGATCATGTACTCCACATTTTCCACAAGCAGATCAACCTTGATATCTACAAAGCCTTCATGCTGCTTTGCATATCGATCATAAAGTTGCCTTCTGAGTTGAGCTAGATAATCAAAGCTCCCAAAGAAAAGAGAAGGACAGCCAAATCTTCGATCATCTTCATTTTCCATTTGATAGAGAGCATACTTCATGATGCCTACTGCAATATGCTCAGTTGCTGATTTTGAGCCATGAATGAAAAGCTTTTGATTAACTGGTATTGTTGTTGCATTGACAATCAAATCTCTTTCAGCTTGTGAAACTTTGCCTTTAAAGTTTTGTAAGCTCATGTCAATCTGACTTTTAAGCAGCAATACTTTCTCACTGTTTAAAGCTCTGATGATCTTGCATTGCCTTGAAAGCTCAACATTGAATTTCTTAGGTAGTGCTTGATGATTGCAATATCCCATCTCTTGATTGATCTTATAATGCTCAGGAGCTTCAGGCCAATTTGCTTTAAGCTTTGCCACTGGTCTTTCTCCAATGTGAATGACTTCATCTTTTAGGAGATTTTTCATGTGATCCCATCTAGGAGTATGAGCATCAGAAAAACAGAAATCATTTTCAGACTTCACGCGTGCGTCTTGCTTAATTGTAGATACTTCCTCTCTTAATAATAGGTGGCCATTTTTGCCTATTAAATCGGCATTTTTGCCTATTAAATCGGCATTTTTGTCCATAGGTATGGACATTTTTGTCCATAGGGTATGGTCATTTTTGTCCATAGGGGTATGGTCATTTTTGCCTATTAAATCGGCATTTTTGTCCATAGGTACAACCACATTTGAAACATGATTTAAAACTGACTGAGCATTTTCTTTGATCATCAAGTTGCTTGTTTCAGGTGGCAATGCTTCCTCATTGACCTCATTGAAATCAGCCCATGTTTTCCAATATCTCAAGATCAATTTTGATGTAAAGCACCAAGTATTGCTTTCATACTCTCTCTTTTTATCATCCTTCTTTGCTAGCTTGATGTTGTTCTCTTTGTGCAAAAAGCCATGCTCGCAAAGTGTTTCACATGTTCGTCTGATCGTTCTTTCATTGATGCCTAAAGCTTCTGACATCTCTGAGTATTTGAGCTTGATTGATAGATTTTTGAGATTGGGATAAACATCATAAAGCTCTAAAAGCAACATGATAACTCTTTGGCCGTTGGGAATAGATCCCATTGTCTTGCACCTATTGATATTGGAGGCAACGCCCCAACTGGTAACATTCTTTGAAAATAGCTTGCTCATATCTCTCCTTGTTTGAGCTCGATTTAATTTATTGTAAATATTATATTGACAAGTGTCAATGTATTATTTACAATAGTAAATGATTTTTTTAATCAATCGTTTTGTCAGAAGGAGATATGATGACAAAGACAAATATCAAAATTAAGGAGCTAGTTTATCTAGGCTTCACCGTTTCAGATCTAGCTTTAAAGCTCGGAGTTACTAGACAATGCATGTATAACTATCTTGATGATGAATATAGTTGCAAGCTCGCAATCGCAAGAAAACTTGAGGCAATCACAAGGATCAGTCATCAATTTTTTATGTATCCAGTGCCAACAGCATTGCAATTCTTACCAGGAGCAAATAACAATGGCACTAAGTGAATCAGAAATTGCACATTGGAGAGGCTTTAATAATTGGCAAGTGGTTTCAAAGCAATATGAAATCACTGATCGCAATAGATGGAATCAAGAATATGCTGAATGGAGAGCAAAGAATGATGCTATCAGTGCTAAAAATCCATTAAGCCATACTGAATTTCAAAGAGATTATGCTCATCTATTGCAATCAAAGAATGGAACTTTGCCACTGACAGAGAATAAGCCTGCTCAAGCTGATCCCATGCTCAAAGCATCTCAAAGGTTTGATTATAATATGCAAAAGCTTTGCTCTGTCTATGGCTACTTTTCAGAGGCAGACCTACGCATCCCATTTATCAGAGCAGCAAGACTCATCAAAACTACATGGCTTCAATATGGTCAAGTGACAGAAAATAAAGATGAGCCTCTCTTTATCAGATCAAATCCCAATGATCCAAATAGTGAGCTTGTTTATAATACATATCGAGCAAAGCTATCAGGCCTTAGAGATCATCCAGCTAAGGATTGTATCTTTAGAATGATCACCAATGAAGATATCTTTTTCAATGATACTCTCATCGCTATTTTTAGAGTTGCCAAAAGCTTGCGAGCTCAAAATAAGATCGTTGATCTATGCTCTGTTCATGATGAATATCGTATGCAATTTGATGTACTGAAAAAAGACTTGCCACAATTGACTGATGTTGATTGGATTGCTGATGTACTGACAACAATTGAATATAACTATGATACTTTATCAAGTGAAATCTTTGTTGAAGAAACAGTCAATCAGCATATCAAGTGGTATATTGCAGCAAGAACGAGCTATCTTGATGATCTTAAAGCCCAACTATTGAGACAAGGTATCTCTTTGGCGTGGCTAGACGAACATTATCAAAAGCATATGCAAGTATTAAAAGCGATGACTCCCATGAAGATTGAGAGTTTCAGTAGTCAAATTGACGAGGCGTTGAGCATGATGGAGAATAGATCTGATGGTATCAGCACCGATCTAAAAGACCTTGACCATATGATGAAACTTAGGAATGGATGTCTTTATTATATCGGAGGCCGTCCAGGTATGGGAAAGACGGCTTTGTCATTGCATTTTCTTTTGCTCTCCCAATTGCTCGATCAGAGAAAAAAAGTTTTATTCTTTAGCCTTGAGATGAGCAAAGAGCAATTGATCAATCGATTGATTTGCTCAGTTGGAGGCATCAACGCCAATATGCTTAAAGACAAAAGATTAAGCGATTTAGATCAAGATACTTTTGAGCAATACTATTTAGCAGCTAAAGCGATTAAGGCCTTAGACATAACTTTGATTGATCAAGGCGTTGATACAATCACATCTCTTCAATCAACTTGTGAGCAAGTGAAAGATAGGGATAAGAATTTAGGCTTGATCGTAGTTGACTATCTCCAATTGTTAAAGGGATCAGGACAAAATAAAAACCAAATCAGAGAGCAAGAAGTCAGTGAGATCAGCAGAGCCTTAAAGCTTCTTGCCAAGAAGTGCGATTGTCCAGTGATTTGCTTAACTCAGCTTAATCGTCAAGTCGAGGGGAGACATGAAAAGAGACCAAGCCTAAGCGATCTTAGAGAGTCAGGATCACTTGAGCAAGATGCTGATGCTGTGCTTATGCTTTTTAGAGCTGACTATTATGACAAGGATGCATCGCCAAACCTAGAGATTATCGTTGCAAAGAATAGGCATGGCTCATTGGGAACAGCAACAGTTGAATTTGATAGAGAAACTCAAAGAATTTCAGATCTCCCATTTTCTCAGACTAAATGGTAAATATTCATCACTTTGTAAAAATATTATTTAATTTTGTAAAAAAGTTATTGACATTTGTAAAAAAATCATTTACATTAAACATATCAAGACAAGCAAGTCAAACAACATGATCATCAAGATCAGAAAGCAGCACAAAATGCAACATTCACCAAAATGCGGATTATTCCCAACAGTCGACAAACGACACCTCCAAGCAGGCATCAGCCAAGAATATCAAGCTCGACTAGAAGCAGAGCAAAGAGCAGCATTTATTGAAAATGTTGGCCATTTTTTGATGATTGCTAGCTTTTGGTCAACCCTATTCTATTTCATGTTTTTTTGGAGATAACAAAAATGGACACAATCACACGATTAAACATTAGGCAGCTTGATCTTCTTGGCGTTCTCATGCACAGCCTCAATCACCTTTGCATCGATTGGACGATTGACTGTGACGACATTGAAATCGTTGTATCTGAAGATCAGATGATCACTCTAAAGGTAAAAGACTTTGGCTTGCCTGCAGATTGTCATGCCAAAGACATCTATGCTCACATCCTAAATCAACTCAACTCACTCACCAAAAAGGTATAAAAAAATGGCAAATCAAAGACTTACAGAATCTCTCTCAGATTTAAATGCAATCGCTGATAGCATGGAATCAATCGTCAAGCTCGCAGGCTTTCTCACTGCAGGCACCAACTGGACCGCTCAGCAACTCGTAACAGCCTATCTCTCTTATGGCATGATGCATGGCTGGAACATTGCTCAAACAATGGAAAAGATGAATGTCATTAAAGGCAAGATCACCTATCAAGCTTCTGCTATGTTTGGCATTGTGATTGCTTCTCCCAAGTGTAAATCATGGAAGGTTCTCTCAAATACTGATGATGAATGCTCAATTGAATTTACAAGAGGCGATAACAATCAAAAGTATGTAGTCACCTTTACGATTGCGATGGCACAGAGACAAGGCTTGACAAGTAATCGTCAATGGCAAAATATGCCCAAGCAAATGCTTATGGCTCGATGCAAGAGCATGGCAGTCAGAGATGTTTTTGGCGATGTGATCAGCGGCTATGATGCAATCGAGATGGCTGATAGCATGGATATGCCTGAAGATGAAAGACTTGAGATTTTAAGTCAAGAACTTGACACCCCCATCTATGCTGAGAGACAACCTGTGTCAAGAGCAAAGCCAGGCGTCAAGGCTGGAGCTGATACAAAAGCAAAGCCTTTACAAGTGCAACCTGTGCAACCTGTACAAGTGCAACCTGTACAAGTGCAGCAATCAGCACCGCCAAAGATTCAAGCACCGCCACCTGATCAAGCTTCACTATTTCCAAGCGAGCAAAAGAAAGCCGTTGAGCTTCAAGCTTATCGAGATCAAGACATGAATGTCCATAAATGGAAAGATGCAGATATGGATGAAGATGATAGTAGAGATTGGAAAGACTCATGGGGGATTAAATAAGGCACACACCACCAGCACAAGCTGGCTCAACTGATGGATTTTCTTTATAGCCACCCACATTCAAATCAACTTTAGACCAATCGACCAAGAGCAATTTATTATATTTCTCAAGCATTTGCTCATTGCTATCATCAACGGTTTGATAAGGTGCATTCTCATAAACATGATCACCATAATCGGATAAAAGAGAGATCCCTTTAACACTATCTCTAAGACGCCAAATCTTATTTATCAAGTCATCCCATTCATCATCTTTGACGGTGCAAGTATTGGAGACATTATGACTTAATCCATATTGATCTTTTTCTCTGAGTTGTGTTGTTGGCTTGACCCAATATCTCTGAATGAATGCGACCTTATCCAAGAAATCAGATGCTGATAAATCTTTTCTGAGCAATGCACCTTCAGGAGCTTCACAAGCAAAAGACACGATGCCAACTTGATGATCTCGATCATCACACACCTCAGGGATCTTATTTAGTATCTCTTGCCAAATGGGATTGATCTTATTTATTCTCATCGTTCTGATATATTTTTTAGCATGATATGGATGAATGCCAGCTGAACAGCCTGCGACTGTTGAGCTATTGCCTGATGGTTTAACGGTCGTGCATCTTAGAGCTGGATTGATATTGATCAACTTTGCGATCTCAACATTTTTATCATGTACTGCTTTCGAGCATTGCTTTAAAGTCATCTCGTCAAAGATCATGTTTGGATTGCTCATGATGCCTGTCATAGAGACACCTAAAAGAGCATCTCTCTCTATGATTTTTTTAGTTGTCTCTCCAAGATAACCCGTCTGAGTATAACTCGCTTGAAGTGTACCAAGAAAAGCGGCTGCTTTACATGCTTGCAAAAGATGATCAGCATCTCTCACTTTGGCAACAACAATTTCATTTAAATTGCATACCGCCCAACCACTTGAGACATTGCCTTGATCGTCTTTGAATGTTGGATAAAGGCCAATCTCTCCACATGGATTTGTGGAAAATTCTCTATCGTAGCAAAAGAAGAAACCAGGTTCACCGAATTGTCTAGCATTGGCAATGATATCGGTAAATACTGATTTATTCTCAAAGCCATCAAGTAGGATCTGAGCTGAAATATTTGCATATGCTCTTTGTGGATTGTCTTGCCACCAATTGCCAGTCTTAGCAGTCATCATATCTTCATCATCAGGAGAGAAGAGAGCAATTGTAGCAGCTCTTCTTGAACTCAATAAAGCGGCGTGGCTTATGTGCATGAAGATATCAAAGCATTGAATCGGCTTGAGTTTTGATTGACCTTGATTGACGGCTTGATCGAGAATAAATCTCACCTTTTCGATAGCCACTTCTAGCACTTTTGGACCAGGTGCAACACCACCAATCGAGATAGATGCACCTTCAGGCCTTACTTGATCATAATGAAAACTGATGCAATGCTTGCCATCATACTCGCTTGATGGAAGATAGCTTTTTGTAAGCACGTGAATTGCTTCAGCCCAACCTTCAATTGAATCCTCAATGACATGCACCAAGTTTAATCTTGAGTCTCTCTGATCTTTTGAAATCAAGTTTGGCAACTTGTCAACATGATGCTTTTGTACTGAAAAGCCAACACCGCAACCACTCATCAAAAGCCAAAAACCTTCAGCAAAAAAGCGAACACGATCAACATACGAGGCGGTGCAATTATACATTCTCATGTTGTTTCTTTTAATAGCAATGCCACCGAATTGAGTTGATCTTTGCGATGGGAAAACCACACCGGGAAAAACAAAGCCTTGAAAAACGGCCTCAATTTGCGTCCATAGATTTGGGAATTTGTCTTGATGCATTTGCTTAACTCGTGTCATTGCATCGATATATGTCTCTCTTTTGCCATCTCTTTTGATATGTGAATATTGAGTAGCAAAAGCAACTTTTCCTAAGATTTCATTTTGTGCCATGATCGTCTCCATGTGAAAGGGATGATCATTAAAACACAAATCCTATTTATTTTTCAAAAAATCAACATTGGTTTCTATTCTTTCAAGAATAACGGTGTGCTGATTTAATGTCTTATTGATCATATCCAACTCAGCATCGGTTTTTTCTTGCTTGACTAGCAAAGACATGGTTTGATGCTCAAGTAAAGCAATTCTCTTATCGTATGATGAGAAAGCTCTTAAAGCTGGCAATAGAGCGGTGATAACGGCCGTCAATGCACTGATTGAAATCATATCTGAGTTCATGTTGTCACCCTTGCCATCTTGCTCTTGTGCCTCTGATATCATAATGCACAAAGTTTGAATCTAAATACTTACCAAGTCCGCCTTCTTTGATCTTGCCTTGAGCAATGAGTTTCTCAATTCGATTATAAATTTCTTCAGTAGGCACTCCAGCGATCTTGATGTCAGCCGCCTTTGCCTCAAGGTGTTGGCTCTTATCTGCACCACCAACAGCCGCGTTTCTCTCAGGTGATCGATACCCGCTGATGATCACAATCGGACGCTGAAAATGATCTCTGATGATCTGAAGATTTTGCAAAAGTTCGATTGCATTTGCGATCTTTTCAGCAGGTACTGGATCGCTAAATTCAAGCTCTGACAATTTAAAGTTTTTAGTTACTTGCATGATATCCTCAATCTGTATAGAAAATTGTGATGGACGAATTGGCAACATAATCATTTGCATTATCTTTATAAATGCCTGTGTTTGCACTGTTAATTGTTTTTTTTAGTTGAATTTGAGTTGTTGATGCCAAATTAACTAAAATCGTAGCAACATTGCCACTATATGTATCAATGTTCAAATCCGTTGTAGTATAGAAATAATAAGCTCTAGCTTGATTCGGTAGCGCTAACCCATCGGATACAGTAATAAAAGCAAACTCGGCATTTGCTCCAGTATTTTGAAAACAATTTAAAGAGGCTGTTAAAAAATAATCTCTTCCAGATGGAAGGCTGATCGTATTGCTTGAAACACTAATAACAGACGAGTCTGTAAGGCTTCCAAGTGTCACAGTTGTTGCTGATGAAATTGTTTGAGATGGGATATCGATTTGAATTGATTTTAAAGCCATCGCATGAATTGGATTGAATGTCATGATTTAGTCCTTGATCGGTAAAATCAAAAAGGTTGCTTGATTATTATAAACTAAATCTCCACTATCAAAAATAGCCAAATCAAGTTCAATCGTTGATTTTGTTGAAATCAACGGATTGGTTGATTGATATACTCGTTGAGATGTCCATGTGTTTGTTGTCACTTGATTGCCAACCCTTGAAGATATCGTATCAGCATTCAAAACGGATACTCTCGCAATAGGCAAATTATTATCTCCATCACTTCTGAGAGAAACGCTTGATATAAAGGCTGTATTTCCTCCCAAAGCTGGACATTTTGACTCTGAATGGAAAACATGTTGAAAGGTAAGCGATTTCTCAAAAAGACCGCCTGTTATCGCTTGAGTTGATACAGCCTCCATCATATAAAAAGATGATAGGCTCATTGATCCTGAATAACTCATTTTTCAACCTCCATCATAAAAAGATTTGTTCCAACAGTTTTGTTATAAATAACTCTTGCTGAGCCTGTTACAATAGTTGGCTTAGTATATCGAATTGATAAAATATCTCCAGCGGTGGCAACCCAAGAGAAAAATAATGGTTGAGATCTTGTGATATTTGATGTTGCGATTTGAGAGGTTGAAAATGGTTGTTTAATGATTTCGCTCTGAGATGTGATTTGAGTTCCATTTACAAAAATTTGCATTGTAAAGAGCGTTACACAAGCGGCGCTAGGATAAAAAAAGCCATGATATATGCGATCACCTAAAACAATATCTCCGCTGGATAAGGTCGCCTGTATTCCAGTTGATCCACCTAATCCAGTCAAGTCATATTGCCCATTAGTGACTGCACCACTTGCCATCGTCAAATCTGTATCTCGATTTGCATAAATAAATTTTACATTTTTATGAGCTAGCTTGATGTTGTATGTCATATAATAATCCAATTTGTGCCAGTTGAAATAACTGTAACGGATGAATATTGAGCAAGTAGTTGAATGGTTGATAGTGTGTCAATAGTTTGAGATCCATTGCATGCGATTGTTGTTGTAGCAGTACCAAGCCTCTTAATATCATATCTCATCCCAGTGCAAGCGGTAGCATCAGGCAAAGTCATGGTAACGGCTGAAGATCCTGAAACAGTGTATATCTCTTGAAGAATTGATGCGCTAGGTGTGCTTATTGTAAAATTGCTTGTCTTATCGCTGATTGCTGGCCTTGATGCTCCGCTACTAGTTGCAGATATTTGACCATCAACAATTGTTATATTTGATCCAGCACTAAATGAGCTTCTCGCCCTTGCTGTTGTGAAATAAAGATTGGTTGATCCTTCAGTTAAATTATCAGTTGTTTTTGTTGCTAATCGTGTATCAAATGCCGAATTAACCCTTGTACTTGTATAATAAAGATTGGTTGATCCTTCAGTTAAATTATCAGTTGTCTTTGTGCTAAGTCTATTATCAAAGCGTGTATTAGTATAATAAAGATTGGTTGATCCTTCAGTTAAATTATCAGTTGTTAGTGTAACATTTCCAGCAACTGGAGAAACTGAATTGACTGAATTGACCGCCCCCGCATTGGCTGAAACATAGCTTTTCATCGCCGCTACTGATGGAGCTTGATTGGTTTCAGTGCCTGATGTGCTATTAACAACGGCCGCCGTTCTTGCTAGTGTATCAGTGAAATATTTATTGGTTGACCCCTCTGAAATATCATCAGTGTCAAGTGAAACTGTACCTGTTTGACCATTAACGGAAACAACCGCACCACTTACACCAAAGGCAACCCATGAGCTACCATCATAAATCCAAGACGATGAGTCGTCCGTTTGTATAGCTACATCACCCTCTTGAGCAACTAAAGCATTTCTCTCGGTTGCATCAGCGACCACATGCACATCAGTTATCGCTAAAGGTGGCAAATGATTGGTAGGTACAAGACCGTTGGCGTCAAGCTCGCAAATCCCATTGTTTGCACCCTTTTGAAGAGTTATTCTAGCATCTGCATCTGTGTCGGTATATTGAGTGATTGTTGATGAAATTTGACCACTAGAAAGAGAGATGCCTGTGCCTGCTGTGTAGTAGGCTTTCACCGATGAAACTGAAGGAGCTTGATCAGTTTCAGATCCAGCCATTGAATTTACAACTGATGCACTTTTAGCAAGTGAATTTGTAAAATAAAGATTAGTTGATCCTTCAGTTAAATTATCAGTTGTTTTTGTTGCCAATCGTGTATCAAATCTTGAATTTGTGTAAAATAGATTTGTTGATCCTTCAGTTAAATCATCGCTTGAGGTTGGAATTGTTGGCTTGTTTCTGAGTTCGCTATATGATCCACTGAACGAGGTTGATAAGCCGTTATTCAGATCATAAACATAACTATCAGAGTTTTGATATTGCACAACTGATCCGCTATTAAAGCCAGTGCGACCAACTAAAGCAACATTGCTTGTTAAGTTGGCTTGCAATGCATTAACGCCGCTACATTCAGTAAGAATTGTGAGCAATGGAGATCCCGCCCCCGCCCTTGATGAAGTGACAAATTGATTTCCCAAAGCACAACGATCAAAATAAACTGTTGCTGTCACATTGGAGGCAATAGAGATGCCACCAGCAAAAGAACATTGCTCAAAAGTGATAAAGTTGGCTGTTGAATTGTTGATTGTGACAGTACTATCAAAGATCACATTCTTAAAATAGTGTCTCCCTTGAGTTCCGTTAATCAGCAATGCACCCTCAACATTGATATTATTCATTCTAACTCGTGTTGTACTTGCTCCTGATATAGTCAAGCCACGAGATACAAGTTCACAAATATGTCCCGTTGTTGGATGTTCAGGCCCTATAATATCCATTCCGCTAGGTGCATCGCTGATTGTCAATGTTGATCCACTATAAGACCCCGCTGACATATAAATAGCATAAGCACCGCTACCGCCTGCAATCGCATCAACAATGGTTTGAATATCATTTACATTCTCATTCACATAATAGGAATTAGAATAGAGAGTCTTTGCTTGTACTGATAGAATATCGCTTTGAACGGTCGAAACATCGCTTTGAAGAGTACTGACATCACTTTGAAGAGTACTGATATCGCTTTGAAGAGTACTGACATCGCTTTGAAGAGTTGATACATTTCCTTGATCAGCTGAAGTGAAATATTGACGGTCAGCATTTGATCCAGCATCAATATTATCAGTTGTTAAAACAACAACTCCAGTTTGACCATTAACTGAATCAACAGCACCACCACCACCGCCACCACTCACAGGAGGTTTAATGATAATAGCCATGACTAGACTACCTTTCTATTGAATGCACAAATCAATTTTAGATCATCACCGCTTGCACCTTTTTTATAGGCAATAGTTGTGATTGCTCCTCCCTTTGTTCCACCACATTGAATATCGATAGCACCACCAGCCAAAACAAAGATCTCATTCGTTGTGCTATCTGATGAAGTAGTACGAGGACGGAGCTTAAAGAAGGCTGTTGCTGATCCTGGATTATAGATGCTGATATCACAAAAAGCGAGATCTGCATCAAGTGCTGATCCCGTTGTGCTATCGATGAAATCGCTTGAGTTTAGATCAGTCCAATCGGTTGATGCGTTGGATGCTGTACTTTTGCAAGCGATAAACTCGCCCGTTTGAATTTGGTATTGTAGACGGTTCATTTTGCCTTCTTTATGATAATCGGTTGATCTTCGATGATAACGACTTTTTTGCTAGTCTTTTTATTGTCATCTTTTTGCTCTAAAATAGCAATTCTCTCTTCTAGCCTCTCGATGAGATCGGCAAGATATCGCATTGTTAATTGAGGTTTTTCATTCATAGATAAAACTCCTATCTATATAAGCTCTTTTAGTATGATGAGATTGAGCGTTTAAGTATGTTGTAGGCTGGATGATGCCACCAACTGACATACCATGAGTGGCTGTAAAGGTGATTTGATTTCCGTTGATAGATGCGACGGTCTTTGTCAATACGCTTGCTTCTGATCCTTGTAAAACATAATCAACGATATCGCCAGCCTTAAAATAATTGATGTCAGCATCTGAATAAAAATCAGCTTCAATCTCGATCGTAGTTGTATTTACGATTGTAGCAATCTTTGCTGATGCATTCCATGATGGAGAAGAATCGCCCAAATGGATCAGCTTTAATTCTGTACCCTCTCCCATAAGATCGATGCTGATCGATTGCACCATGGCAATCTTATTTGAGACTCCATAAGCATCAGTATACCCCTTGAGAAATGCACTATTGATTTTTAGATATGATCCAACATCTAAAGCAAGGCCTTTGCCAGTACCTATGGAAAGATGCCACATTCTGACGGCTTGACCATATAATCTGAAAAGCCTTGCATAGGTAGGCAAAAAGTTTTCTAAGAAATCACTTGCATTTGTACCGCCTAAAATGTCGCTAGTTATGCCATATAAATCTAAATCCATTGATTTGGTTTCACCAGCTAGTCGATTGATAGCGTTGTAGTTATTAACGATTCTGGTCGTTGGCTCTTCCTGATGCATATCATATCTGAATTTGAATTGAGTTACTATATCTTCAAAGTTTGACCAATATGGAGGCTTGCTTGCTAGAAAATCACTATCTGACAAAACCGTTTGATCTTCATCAGCTTCATGTCCTAAGAGTACCAAAGAGATGCGAGGATTAAAGCTATCTCTATTCATGACAATACAAGCCCCCATCGTTTTAAGCATTGGATCAAGTATTTCTCTTAAGGTGAGCTCATCAGCTGGTAAAGAGAACATCCAATCAGTGATACCTGATGCACTATTCAAGCTCAAAAATGATTGCTCATCAATCATACTTGCATTTAGATTGCACCCCGTTAATTGAAGATCATAAGCTCCATTAATTGCACCACCGCCGCCACTTTCTAAGAGTTGTAAAATGACTTCACCAGCTGGTCTTCTAGTGATGATCATTCCCTTTGAAATCTCTATTGGAGAGCCTTCACCAAGCCAATCGCCAAAAGGTGGCAACCTTCTATTCTCTGAGATAGTCATATCAAGATGCAAGAGATATGCACCGCCTAAATCCTCTTCATGTGTAGCTAGTGCATTGACTACATCCTCGCCAATTTTGATTTGAATTGCATAAAGATTGCCATCAGCTTCAGTTGGCAAGCCTAAAGAATCTTGTACTAAAATATAGGGCTCATCTCTATCTCTCCAACCTAAAGCAAATCCTCGAATGTCATAAAGTACGGGATATGCTGAATTTGCACCAAAGAATTTTGTCACAGTAAATTTTAACCCTAAATCAACTTGATAGGATCTATTATCAGCCAACTCTAGTGCGGGAGCAACAGACCCTAAAAAGCTGATACCGAATGAAATCGCTTGTGGATCAAATGCAACATAAGGCAACGGTACAGTAAAAGAGTATGCTTCATTGCTCGCTTGTATAAGTAAATCAGAGCTATCAGAAAACACCAAAGAATCATCAGAATCAAAGCCATTTATCTTTAAGATATATCTTCCATTTCGTTTAAAAATCCCAAACTTTCTAAAGCCTCCGCCCTCATAACTTCCTCCATATTCATTAAATATACTGATGATTTCATCATGTGTCTTTAAGCCTGGTCCTAAAGTCAACGGATAATATCCAAATGCTTGAAATTCTGGCAATTGAAAGACTAAAGGCGATAACTGATTTCTGATATCTCCATAATAATGCACACCTTGAGCCAATCTAGTTTTCTGAGTACCTGAAGAGACCTTATTGTCAAGCATGGCAGTCATAGGTAAGATCGAGATTGATACTGAGTTTAAGCCCTCAATTGTTGGAGAGCTTTCTATGATACCTTGAAAAATGATTTGATTATCCCAAGTGTTGCCGTTCTGATCAACTGAGCAAGCATAGATTTTGGCTTGCCTACCTCTCCAAGATACCAATTCACTTGAGACGATAGGTGTATCAGTACCGCCCAAATAGATCTGATGCTGTTGTCTAAATCCCAATCGGTGGCTAGTTGTTATTGTATAGATGCCACCGCTCTCAGATTGGGAAGTACAATAGAAACTCTCTGATCCTATATGCAAAAGGTGTGGATATGAAATCGATGGATTGCTATCAACCACTAAATCAGGCGTATCGTCTGAGCGTAAAACATTTGCGACAAGTTGTCCGTTCCAAATGGAGCTTGATCTTGATAGACGGCTAAAAATGACATGTGGATCAATACTTGCCCCTCTCATCCTATCCATAGCCAAAGATATTGAGATCGGTTGATATGTAGCAACTCCGCCGCTAGGCTCTATTTCCGCTTGATATGGAGTGATTGACTGAATGCAATCTAAATCAGTATATGAAAGATCATAAAGGGATGATGCTGTGAATGGATTTGCTCCCATATAAAAGCGAGTCATTAAGCCTTGTATCTCCAAGCCAAAGACTCGATAACCTTGATCATCTTGCAATTTAAAAGCCATTATACTTGCTCCTTGTAAAGCTCATAAGATCCTATCATATCTAACTTACAATCAACACAATCAATCTTCAAAGCAAGCAAATTGCCACGATATGTGCTAGGTAAATAAAGAGGCCTTGCGAAGTTGGTTTGAACTGATGATGTGCCTGTTGTATCAGATGAGCTTGAGACGATGGCTGACTTGAAATCAGCTAAAATAACAAGTTCTCCATTGGTATCAGACAAAACACAACCATTATCTATTATATCTTGAGTTGTGATTGGATTTCTCACAAGTGAAACAGTAATTGAGATAGGTTGATCACTAGATGCATATCTGAAAACAAAGCCAATGTACTCGCAATTCTTTGATGACTGATGCAAGTGAATATATGTTTGATTGCCCTTTGGGATATGTCTTAACTCAGTTATATTTGTAACTGCATGCGATTGGTTATAAATCCAAGAAGTTGGATTATCTCTTGATGTGTAGGCTATTGCTGATTTTCTACCTTTGGCAAATGCTAAATGATTTAATGCATTTGCTATTTGTGAAATTGTAGCACCAAGCACAGGCTGAGAGATTGAAACTTCTTGATCTAGTGGAGCTTGTCTAGTTGTTTGAGAGATAAAAGCCATCACGCCCCCCAAAGAGAAATAGATTGAATTGGAGATGATATTAAGGTTGGATCAAGTGGATCACCTGAGAGCAAGGGATTGATTCTAAGTGGTCTTAATCGATATGTTAAATTAACTAAGAAAGCATCAAAACTTGATGGATATTTAGTCAAGATTGAAATCCACTTGCCCGTCTCTCCAGCATCAACAACAATCTTATTTGACCATAGATAAAACTCATAATCATAGGCTGATGGATTGATAACATACATGTTAATCACAAGGTTTAAATTCAATGTGATTGCTCCCTCCCATTGTGGAAGATTGGGAGTCATTGCGATCAGGTCTTGATAAGAGAATGTCTTTTGAGGATGAATTGATCCACCGTTAAATGTGTTAGTTGTGCCTCCATCAGCATTTACATCAATCGCTGATGCTGTGAATAACATTCTAGGCCTCTTTTGCAATAGCCTAAGATTGCTCAATAGTTGCCTACCTTTTGCAGACGATAAAGGTTTGTCACTTATAAAAGCATCATCACCTATTGGGTAAAAATAGCCAGCTCCATTTGGTTGATATACAGCACCATCTGAAACAGACGATAAAGGCAAAGCTTCAACGCAAATAGAATTTACTTGTAAATGTCCTTGTACCGTCATTTGCACAAGCATGTATGAAGTTGAATTGCTGATGCTTGCGAATGTGATTGATCCTTGATAATAGGCCGTCGTGCTAGGAGTTAAATTAAGAGTTAATGTAGCCGTTGACGCCCCCGCCGTTATCGTAACATAAACATAATTTGAGCCAGTGTGAGCTTGTGCATTGACTGTGATTTGAAAAACTTTGTGAGCGGTGCTGATAGTTGGCATCCTCCAATAACAAGCTATTTTAGCATTTTGATTGCCTGGATTATAATACAAAATCCCATCATCAAACTTTTGCTCAATCATCACCCCTGCACCATAATGAGCATGAAGATAATTTTGCATCTTGCCAATGTTGACAAGTGCATCAGCATCATTTGAAATCTCTTTCCCTGAAACATAGAGAAATGGATCAAGCGAAACAATGGGATTTAAAATAGAGTTAGTCATGCTCGATCTCCATAGTGATTGGTACTCTTCTTCTGATAACTCCATCATAAGCGAGATCTGCTGATATGTCTGTTATAGTGCCAACGATAACCCCTTGATCGCCGTTATTTTCACTTGTATGAGTGAGAGAATAAGCAGGATTTGATGAGGTGATATCATTCGTTATCCTTGCTAGTCTAGGATCTCCAACGCCTTGAATGAAATTGATCTTTGCTCCCTTGTAAAAGTAAGCTCCTAAAGTATCGCTAAAAAATCGATAGTCATTCTGAATATCAGCATAAGCATCTAAATGGAAAGTCAATCGAGATTTAACATAATTGCCGATGAAGTTGGATGTAAAGCCACCACCTATCTTGCGTTGATATTCGCTAACTCGATCGTATGCTATATGATGATCTTGAAATGGTCGAGATGGATATAAGACGCCTGGCATCACATGATCAGCGATCAATGCTTTTCTTCCATAGAGAGAAACCCATTGCTCATTTCCACTAAATCCAAGCCTATCTCTGAAATCTGTATCAACCCATGAGAATGATGGATTGGTAAAGCTTGACATTCTCACCACATGCCCATCATCTCTCAAAATCCATTGATGAGCTTGTGCAAAATAAAATTCATCCCTTGATTGTAGGCAATATTGACCATTGCCCGATCTGATCGATAAGAGAGAAACCATATCTTGAGCAAGTGGAAAATTTGGATATAAGAATGGAGATGCTACACCTGATTCGGTATAGCTGATTTTTCCATAGTTTGAATTGCCACTTTGCCAAAAAATTAAGTTGCCTCGTTGCCAGTCATTGGGAAACACAGCAGGCGATTCATACATTTCAAGATAATCATTATCTAACCCCCAAATCTCACCACCGCCCGCATTTGTGTTGATGTCCATTGTATGCAATGGAGAAACAGCCCAATTAATACGATCTTGCTTATCAATGGAAATCGTCCATGTTGAGCCTGATATGTCAGCTTCTAAGTCATGTTTGAGAGAATAGCTTGAGCTCATCCCTTGACCGTTTAGAAACTGAATAGGATTATCAAACACGATCTGAGATGCTGATGGCAAGCTGATGTCTTGTCCTTCCGTTGTGTACAATGTGCTTGTGAAAGGCCTTGCATCAAAATCAGTAATCAATGCAAAATTAGGAGCAAATTCATTTCTAGGCATTTAATCTTACCATTCCTCTGTTTGAGTTATTTATTTGTCTTACAATACGATCAGCAAATGCTCTTTCAGCGGCCGCCTTTGTATCATAGATGACCGATCCACCGAAGTTAATATTAAAGACCATTGGCTCAGATTTACTTGCTTCTGGTCTAGTCGGTGCTTGTGCTTGTGCCAAACCCGTTGGAGAAACACTTGCTGAAGATCCACCACCTCCACCGCCTCCCATCGCTTTTGATGAAACCCCAGCAATAGCACCAACACCAGCAAATAAAGCGGCTGATTGAAAATATTGACTAGCTGAAACACCACCAATTGGACCCAAAGCCAAAGCTGAAAAACCCATAGCGGTTGCAAAGATTGATCTTGCGATTGCCTCTTGTGCTAAGCCTTCAAGTGTTGACTTGATTGCTTCTTCCATTGATTGAGCTCCCATAATTGCACCAGCAACAGATGCAGCAAATGCTTGAGTTGTTGCCATTGCCATCTCACCCATTTCAGATGCTGCATAACTCTCAACCTTGACTCTTTGATTTGCATATCTCTTTTGAATTTCAGCTTTAGCAAGTTCATTATCCTCAACTGATCTTAATTCAATCTCTTGATTTTTTGCCAATAGATCAAGTTGCTTTTTGTATTCATCTTTGCCAGCTTCAATATCTAAGATTGCAATCTTATCCCTTAATTCTTGCTCTTTAGCACCATAGGCAACCATCGATTGATAAACGGCTTCACTATATGCATTTCTTTGATTGATTGCCTCTTGATTGATCCTTGCTTGCTCTGATGCCTTAGCTTGCTCTTGTGCTAATTGCTGTTTTTCAATATTTTGCATTGCTAATTGATATTGTTTTTCAGCAATTAACAATTGATTTTTATTGTTCTTATTTAGTTGTTGAGCTGTTTTATAAGTGTTGTCTGCAAGTGCTATTTGCTCATCAAATCCATCTTTTTCTAATTGAATTTGTAAAGCTCTTAATTGAGATTGCTCTGAAATCAATTGTGCTTGTTTTGCTTTGAATTGAGATGCTTGTTGATTTGCTTGAGTTAATGCTTCTTTCTTTTTAGCATCAGCTTGCTTCTTATCTTCATCAGCGATTTGCCTCTTAATCTTTGCTTCATTTGCCAACGCTTCAATTGATGCTCGTCTATTTGTGTTTATCTCTTTTAGTCTTTGAGCTTCATCAAACATTTCATCTTTAGTCATAGATGTTGCTTTAGCCAAATTCTCATAAGCTTTGATTTGCTCAAGCTTAATTTGTCTTGCTCGTTCTTCTGGACCGCTAGATGAATAGGCCTCGATGATCAACTGATTTAATGCCATTTGTGCATCATACTCAGCCTTTAACATATCAATTGTTTCTAACCTTGTAGCCTCTCTTTTCAATTGAGCTTGCTCTTCTTTAATGCTAGCTTCATATTTTTCAGCATAGGATTTGGTTAGATCTCTGACATATTGATCTTCATCTTGAATTGTTTTACTTAATCTTTCTTGAGCATCAGCCACCTTCTCTTGCTGAGTTCTAAAATCTAAAAATTGACCTGCACCTTTGGCAATAGTTGAGGCCCATCTCTCAAAAAACCACATATTTTGATCAACTAAATCCTTTTCTTTTCCTAAAAGTATGTTGATCTCTCTTTGTGCTTGAATACGATCAGAGAATATTTTCTGACTTTCTGCGATTTGCTCATTCATGTATTCAATACCCATACGAGCATCAAATATTGACTTGATCATCTCTTGCATCTCTTTGCTTGATAACCTAATTCCCTTACTTGCTAGATTATCAAGTTTAGAAGTTAAATCGCTTGCCACCGCCGCAGCAACTGCAGCCGTCTTCTCATACTCTTTTGCCGCTCCAGTGAGTTGCTGATATCCCTCATAAAGTGTGTATATAGTTGCAATGACAGCACCGATAGGCCCCAATATTGCAATCATGCCTCTTGACCCATTATCTGCAAGTGTTACCATTGCACGCCCCAAAGTGACGGCTGAGTCATTAGCATTACCTAATCCCCCTTGTACCGCCATAATGCCACGAGTAGTGCTTTTAGTTTGTTGCTCTACCGTTTGACCTAGTGCATTAAAAGATTCTCCTAGTTGGCTTACATTCTTATTTGATTTTTTAGATTGATCGCCAATTGCTTGAGTGCCTTGTGCAACTTCATTTAAATCTTTTTTAGCTTCATCAGCTCCTTGCACCTCAACATCAATTATGATTTTATTTTCTGCCATTGTTGATCTCACTCATCTGTCTTTCATGAAGACGATTTTTTAACAATTGATGATGATAGTATAATAAATCTACTGCTTCAACAATAGCACAAGTTGGCGATGGATAAGATGTTTTTATGTCAAATAGTCCATTCGTATGACTAAAGAAAGCATTTACGATTGGAGTAGCTAGATTTGCAAGTGCAACGGGACATGATCTTATTTTGAGCTCGCTAAAAGCCTCATCACTATCAGGAGCAACACGATAAGCTGGCACAAATAAGCCTTGCTCATCCTCATCTAAATAAGGCAATCCCTTTTGAAACTTGCCTCCACAATTCCCCCTAAGTTGTCTTAATCCTGGCTTAGATTTACATTGCTCACACCCCCAAGATCTCCCTTTATTTTGAGATAGCCATATTGAGGATGTGATCGCTATTTTCCCTCATCACCTAAAAGAGAAATTCTTTGAACATGAGCTACGATCTCAGCGATTGTTTGAATACGATGATGATCAGGTTTGATTGATTGGATTGCATCCCAAGCATTGCCGTCAAAGCCTTCAATCTTGACCAATGCTTTTTTAGCCGTTTCAGCATATACACGATTGAGATAGGCTTGATACTGAGCAAAAGCATTCTTCTCTTGATCAGATAAAGAGTCTTGCCAATATGCTCGCTTTTTTTGATCATCAGGCTGTTCAACAAAAAGCATTCTTCCAAGTTCTGATCTAGTATATGCACCAGCCTTAATCTCAATCTCTTCTCTATCAGACGGAGAGAGAGGCTTGATAAAGAAGTAGGTTGGAGCTTGATCTTGCTTGATCTTGAGAGAGTCAAAATCTCCTTGAAGATAAGCGGTGATTTCAGCCGGTGTCATATCTAAAGCTGGATCACAAGAAACAGCAATTTTAATCTCAATGTTTGTTGTTGTGCTGAATTTTAGCATCTTAAATTCCTAGTGCAATTCTCACAGGTGAGTTGGCTGGCTGTGTTGTACCTACATCACCACCGAATCGGCTTTGTTTGTAGGTTAATACTTGCTTCACAATCTCACCAGCTACATCATATTTATTTGGATCAACGGTCAAATAACCAGCTGGGATGAATAAAGCCATGCCTTTGCCATCGCCAACAGGTCCAGTACCTATTAACACTTGACGGATTGTTCTATCTGAAAAATCTGATGCTAAAGTTGTATTTGCTGATGATAAGGTCAAGGTGCATTCAACATCAACATTTGAAACCTCCATATCAGACATTCCGAGAATAGAGTTTGAATAGCCTTTAGGTGTTAAAGTGTTGGCAATATTAAATGTAAAGCCTTCAGCATCCAATGCAATTCTTGAAAGCTCTTCGCCTGTTGTGCCTACTACATTGGTTCGTGAGTAGGTGACGGCATCAGAAACAACAGCATAAGCATTTCTAAAATGCTGAGTAGCACCACTTAAAACAACTGGCTCAACTGGACCTGTTGCATTGCTATGATCGTCTTGAATTAGAGCGGCTTGGAAGGTAAATTCACCCATCACACGACCACCATTTACAGAGATATTTAAGCTTGCAAGCTTGCAACCATAGGCATATGTACGGAAACCAACGCCGTCAACTCTAAAGCATAAAGATGAAACCACTTGACCGCTTGAAGTACCATAAGGAGTATACCAAGTTTGCATTGGATAAATAGCGGTTGGATTTGCACTAAATGCAGGAGAAACGCCAATCTTACCAGCACCACCACGATTATTGGCTGTCACTGATGAATATTCGCAACGACCATTAATAAGAGATGATACAACACCACCAATCTTATAATTTGTGTTGGTAGTTGTTGGAGTAAATACATTCTCATCATCAGCTGTAACGGTATCGCTAGAAGTAAAGCCAGCGAGATTTGTAAGAAAGCCAGCATTTAAGAGCTTGCCTAAGCCTGTTGATGCATAGGTATTTGCACCACTTCCAACGGTTGTAAAATCGATAGTGACTTGTACTTGACCAGTTCGTCTTTGTACTCGACTTGATCCACTCCAAACAGTATCAGGTTCAGGAGGCAAGCCATGTGGACCGTCTCTTGTTTCAAGTCTTTCATTTGCAACAACATCACCATAAATCACAACGGGATCTCTTTCACATGGTAAAGAGATGAAAGACAAGCCACTGAAATCAGGCAAGCCAGTTGATGATGATAAACTTCCAAAAGTTGCTTCAGTTGCTACTGATAGCGATCTGTGAGTGACTGTCATGTCAATCCTCCAAATAGAGTAAAGTAAAAGGTAAAATTAAAAGGTAGCCTACTTGAGAAGGATCATTTTGAATTTCTTGAGTAGTGGCTTGATTAGGTATTAAAGAAACGATACCAGTTGATGAAAAATCATAATCAGGTTGTTTCAATGTATCAATGAGCTTGCTTGAGTCTTCAGCTATCATTCTTTCAAGTAAGCCACGATCTCCACCGATATCATATCTTATTCTCAAAGATAGCTCAATTCTCTTTCTTCCACTGATGCCAGCTTGACCGTCATCTTGAGCAAGAGCATTGAAAGCGATATCAAACAAGCGATTTTGATTTGATCTGCTCTCAAGTGATAGCGTGTTGCCTTGAGCGTCTTTGATGCATACAAAATGATGATAAGCATCAGTCTTTGGAGTGATAGCCTCAATTCGATCTATGAGATGATCTAGTGCTTCATATATGCCCATGTTATTCTCCAAGTAAATTTGATTTAACTATTTGCACGAGTTGATCAACCTCTTTGGGAGCAAGACCAATAAAGCCACGATCTTGATTAACTGCATAACCATAATCTTGCACAGGTGGCAAAAGACCAATAGTGAATTTTGTGTTGGTTGCATCAAGTACTACAAAGTTTTGCATCATCATCCCTGATAGAGTTAAATCAACTGAGGCCGTCTGACCTTCAATCGCATTTGATCGCTTGCGAGATTTATCTTTATATTCAGCATAACCACCAGCAAAAAACATGGAATTAGGTTTTTTAACTCCGCCTTTAGGCTTTAATCTTTTGTAGGTTGTTGATTTATATCCGATATAAATAGGCTTTGTTGAGTATGCTCTAAACTTGTTTAAATTATAATCCAATCCCTTGTAAATTCTGATTTTGATGATTGCTAAGATATCTTGTGCAATTCCTATCATCATAGGCTTAGTCAGATTTAAGGCTGGCAAGTTTAGGCTTAATGTTGCTTTCATTTACCATCTCATATTTCTTGAAGGGATAAACTGAGCTTCATATTCCCCAACAACTCTGCCAGCAAAATTCCCACGAATATCAGAGCTTGCACTTACTCGCTGATTGTTTTCAGTAGTTTGAATGATGCCATCTGTATTCAAATCAAGGCTGATTGTTTTCATAGAAAGATCAGCAAGTTCAATTCCCCTTGCTCTCATTTTTTCACTTAAATCGATATTGCCATTAAGCTCATGCACACGAGCAATCGCAAGATAGGAATGAGCCTGCAATAAATCATGTGAATTGTGTATATCATCTTCATCAACATCTCTCGGTACGATTAAATCTCTTACATATAAAGCCAGCTCATCAAGTGCTGATGATATTTGCTCTTCAAAGCCGTTTGCCCGTCTAGGTGCTAGATCAGCAATATGAGGAAATATTGAGCATAGCTTATTATGATCTAAACCAGTATCAAAAGGACGAGGCACAATCTTTAAAGAGCTTTTTTCAACTCTATTGATTGTTTGTGTGCCTTCGCTTTGTACATACTCAACAGCATAAGCAACGGTTTGCTTAGATGCTGTGACATTGGAAGATGAGCAAGTATAAAGCCAACTAGCAAATTGAATT
>JACCDP010540767.1_pt1 | contig 28035 bp, 37 predicted proteins | sample 7445841 | NCBI WGS metagenome assembly JACCDP01 (sample SAMN15323441, study PRJNA562643) | freshwater metagenome | isolation source: river surface water | place: USA:Blue River Watershed | collected 2017-08-17 | reverse complement strand
CTATAGAGGTCAAGCGTGTGTTTTAATAATTGTCTAGTATTTGTTGTAGTTTCAAACTGAATATTTTTTAAATATTTTTCTTTGAAATAAACTAAAAACTGTTCTGTGGTCGCATCAACATCTTTATATTCAAAGAAATTTCTTGAATATTTTAAAACATTTTCTTGTTCTAACCATCTATAATATTGTTTAACAAACTCAACAAAGATCGGTCCTTCTTCTCTATAGATGGATGGAAATTGATTCTCAATAAAGTTTGAAATATTTTTTTGTATAACTTCCATTATACTCTTACCGATTCAATACTTACTTTAATTTCTGAAGGTTCTATTGTTAAGATAGTATTTTTACCAACACTAATATCGTTATCTCTTGGCTTGGCATATATCTTTAATTCATTACCTTCATATGAATTGATATTTAAATTAACAAGTTTTATTAATCCTCTATCATAATCAACTGTTCCGATATCAATAATTTTTTTATGTATATTACTTAATGGTTGCATTATTCTAAGTATACCGTCACCATTATCTTCGATAACACAATCTATTCCATTATAAGTAAATAATGAACTGCTAATAGTATGTCTATCTGTACTTAGATGCTGATCTAATAATTCCGGAAGATCATTGATTAGAGGTACATTAAAATTAATATCAAAATTTTGGCCAACACCTAATAATGGTTTGATCTTTTTGTAAATTTGTAAATCTGTTAAGTTACTTACTATACTAGTATCTGAAGCATCTATAGTTGAGTTAAACTTACTATATCTTAATGTTGAATTAAAATCATCTAGATACTGATTATTATAACTAGTAATAGCTTCTGTAACCAATGATTTTAGTCTTTCAGGTGTAGCTTTAGATACGTTTATATTATATCTAACTTTACTTGTTACAGCAATATACGTAAATATAGGTTCAACTATTATTGGATCAATAGATAATGGTGATCTTCTTTTTATAAAAGAATAATATTCATCTTTTTTATTTTCAGGTATACCATCAACATCTGAAACGTCAATAGCTATGAATACTTTACCGAATCTCGGTGGATCAACTTCTTCACCGCCATAAACAGATATGGTATTAATTTCTGGAAACTGTGTTTTTAATATAATTTCGTAATCAGATGGTGTGATTGCTCTTTCTTGTATTTGAAAATGTCTAGGAGCATAATATTTTATTGAGTTTAAAGATTCTTTTTCTAAACCACCAATTGATTCTTCTAATACCGTTATTACTGGTGTGTCTAATACATCATTATTTGTAGCATCAAAATTTATACTTAGTTCTTTAGCACCATTTGCTTCAGAACCTCTAGATACTCTATAATCTAATATTATTGTAGATCTATCTTTTGGCTTCTTACCAATAATACCATCACCAAATATTACTTCATAATTTCCTAAATCACTCGCTTGTAAGAAAAATACTTTTGAAGTGTTATTAAGATCTAGTAAAGAACTAGATATTGAATAACTTTCTCCAATATCACTGCCATCTTCGTAAACTGTAACAGTTAAGCTTTCTGTATCGATATTTCTATTTGTTGCTATAAATCTTTGATTCTCTTGATTATAATCTACAATAAAGGATTCTTTTAAATAAATTCCTTCGTAGATATATGTTTCATAGCTAAATGAAGTATTTGCAGAAGATACTGTGATGCTTTCAGGTATAGTAAAAATATAAGAACTGTTTTTTAATGTAGCTGTAAATGAAGAACCTTTTTCTATTATATAAGGTTGTGTATCGCCGGAAGCTTCAAAGTCAACTCTTATTTTACAACGCGATGATCTGGCAGATCTAGGCACATAGTTCAATTCTTTTGCGTGTGAAAGTACTGAAGCTTCAAGCTGAGAAGAATCTAAGAAAGCTTCTGATACTGCCATGTTTAAATAGAAAGCATTTTTATATGTGTTATATGCCAAAAGATCCATTAAAACTGAGATATTAGAACCTTCAAAGTCATAGTCTTTAAAAGTATCTTGTGATTTCAAGAAAATTTTAAAATCATTCTTTAATGTATTAAAATCTAAACCAACTAGGTTTAATGAACTGTTTGCCATTATCTTGCTCTATTTAAAAGTAAATTTAATGTTATATCTTCAGGTATATTTATGATTTTAAATATGACTTTTACATTATAAGAATTGTTTTCTGCATCAGGCACTACATCTATATTGACCAATCTAGCTCTTGGTTCATGATTTTCAATAGATTCTGTAATTGTACTTCTTACTAATTCTGCTGTAACTTGATCTATTGGTTCAAAAAGTAATGTGGCCATTTTTGATCCGATAGTCGAATCAAAGAATCTTTCTCCGTTACCAGTCAGTACTAAATTCTTTACAGCATTTTTTACAGCATTCTCATTTGTTGTTTTTGCCAGATAACCAGTCAATGGATTCAGATCTAGATTATTAGTAAAATCTGCATAAAATATTGGTTTATCAGTTAAGCCTGTGTATCTATCTGAACGAGCCATTTAATTATCCTGCGAATACGTTTCCTGAACCGGCTGCTACTGATGTACAGCCAGAAATTGCATCACCAATCCTGCCACAACCTTTTCCATTAACAAATACTGTTGTTGAACCTATAGCAATTGGAGCTGCATGTGGAGGGCATGGATCATCTGGTAATAAATGTACAGTATTATTATCACCTTGTCTGCTTACACCAATGCCATTAACGAACACATCACCAGAACATCCATCTCTTACCATACCAGAACAATGGGCAACATCTGCATCACCTTTTCTTGTTACTGCTGGCATTATTTTGTTTCTCTTTTCATTAGTTCTTGTAACTTATGATTCCATAAATCAATCTCATCATGTTGTTCATGTGTGTGAGGACCTTCTGGAGTCTCTGGCATAAACTTTATGACATTATCAAATGAATCAGGTATATCTTCATATTTATCGTATTCGTAAAGAATACCATCTTTTAGTATGACAAATAAATGTGCCATTAGTTTAAGTCAATCCTTGGAGCAGTTTGTTTCATGTTACCATCAGAAGCAATATTTGTCGAACCACCAACAAGAAGATTGAAATTACCTGAACAATTTAAATCCATGTTTCCTCGTGAACCAATATAAACATCACCACCTGCCATTTTCAGGTTTCCATGCGCATGAACAAGAGCATCACCACCAACTGCTATAGAAGCGTCTCCGCCAATTTCAACATGAGCTCCAGCTCCAACACTTAATCTAGCATGACCACCAATCTTTATATCGCCATTTTCTTGGATTGTAAGTGTTAATCCACCTTTCAAATAATCTTGTTTATTTGCAACACATACTTGTACAGATTTTCCATCATCTGATATCTCTGTATATGTGCCAGATGGATGTTCAACTCTATATCTCTTAGCACCATCTGTATCATCCATCGTGGTTCTTATACCGCCGGGTGATTCAGTTACATTAACTTTTGAATATTTGGCATTGAAAGTTGTTTCTGGTAATCTTTCATCATCTCTTTGAATAGCCATATTATACCTTCTTTAAACTTTGTATTTGAGTTGATATACTTTCTCTCAATTTTATACTGTTTGTTTTAATTAAACCAATATGAGATACAAGTTTATTAGATCCTGTGTCAGCTATCTTAATACTTAAGTCGACTATTAAGTTGCATTGTGCAGTATATAAACTTTGATTTTTAAGAGCATCTGTAGATTTTATAATATTTGATGAGTTAGCTCTATATGTTGCTCCATCAGGAGGTTTTATAGAATCTATTGTTTTAATAATTTGATTAACAATCTCTAATAATGCTATTAATTGCAGCAATAGATTGTTATTATTATCTTGTTTTTTATTTTGTGATATCTGACTTAAAACTTGTTGAAAGGCAGAAGCACCAACCATATTTAAAGCTTTTCCTGCTGGTGAATTCTGAAAATTTTTCATCATACTAAGAGCACCGGCTCCAAGTGTACCAGCAGCATTCGAAGGATCTACATTTTTTATTTGATCTATAGCATTTGATCCAGTAGGTATTTTTGTAGCAAGAGTTTTTAAGTCACCAAACTTAGCTAGACCATTAGCCTCTTTCTTAGCAAATTGTGTAAGACCTTTAGTATCAAGTTTTCTTTCACCAGCAGCTGATACAATATATCTAAGATCTTCGGTTTTAATATTAAATTTACCGGGATCTTTTGATATTCCAGTAGGAATATCTCTTCCTAATTGACTCAAACTTCCATGTTTGCCTGCGCCAGGAGCAGTTGCCAAAATATATGGTATTTGTTTATCATTATCAATAAACATACCAAGAACTCTTGTACCTTTCTGATAAGCAGGAGTAGCACCAGCTCCATCTTTAGATGCAGATGTTACAGGAAAAAGTGGACGGGCATATCTAAGTTCACTATCTTTAAGTTCTGCTTGATCACCCATAATTCTAATCTTGGCACGACCAGATTTTTCATCATCGTTTTCAACATCAACTATTTCTGCCCAGAAAAAATTCATGTATTAAGTTCCTTTATTATAACCACCTTTAGCTAACTCTAAAATTGTTGTAGCTTTAGGTTTAGCATTATACATTTTTATATGGTGTCTAAGATTTACAACAAGCATATCTCCACCAACCGGAGAACCTGATTGAGATGTTGTCATATCACCAATTGGTTGTTGTATATCTGCACTAACACCTTTACCAACTGTACATTTTATTCCTGAGTCCATTAAAACTTGTATAGTACATTGTGGACCATTCTTTACTTCTTGAATAAATCTTTGTTCTTCTGCACTTTTTTCTGCTTGCACTGAGTTTTTTTCTAATCTTTTATCATGAGGTATGACAGTTGTAGATCTTGGTTTTCCACTACTGCCATAATTATCATTGACAGTAAATTGACCAGCTTTCTTGCCTTCTGCAGGATCTTTAACTTGACCTTTATTAAATCTTGCTTCAGATGTGCTATACGTACTAACCTGTGCAGACTTTCTTGAATTCATAACATCGCCAATATCAAATCTACCACCGGGACTAAAAGATGTTGTTTCTTGAAAGCCAATTATATTATAACTTTGACCTTCCATATCTTTGATGTTTGCACCTTGTGTAGACTTATGGGTAAAATTAGCTGTTGGTGATAAGTTGTCAAATAATTCTTCTAGTTGTTTAAAGACATAGTTTCCATCTTTATCTTCGAAGAAACAATATGCTCCAGTTTTATACTTGTCCCCAGTTATTCTCGTTCTTATACCATGTATTGCGTCAAATGGATTTAAGCTTGAAACGATATATGGCTCATTCTCACCAATCATACCTTTACTACTAGATAAATCTAACTTTCCTTTGACACCTAATTCATCAAATATCTTTTTTACAGCATCAGAGCCAGTTATATTTTTAAATGATTTTTGTAATGTAGTTGTTTTATTTTTTAAAAATATTTCACTAACTAAGTTTAATTTTAATCCTTGTATTCTCATGTTCTGAGATGAGTTTCCATTTTCAGGCGAAAGCACTTTGAATTTTGCTGTGTAAATTTCACCTGCAGCTTCAATACTCATTTCAACATCTTCATTACCTTTTATTTGCAAGTTTTTCATGATGTTGTTTGTATCAGTTATAGTAACTTCAGCAGCTCTGAATGGTTTAAAAATACTTTCATAGATCGATAGTTCGTATACGTACGGAGCTAAGTCTGTACCATTTACCGATAGTTGTCTTATAGTAACTTCACCGGGGGTTGGCATACTCATGTTATTAATCCAACAACTTTACTCTTAACGCTTCTGCTACTTCTAAAGCAAAATTAGAATCTAATAATCTTATAGATTTATTTTTTTCATTCTTCATTCTTTCATATTCATAAAAACTTATAGGAGTCCAGTAGATTGTCTCATTACTCGGTATATTTTGAGCTATTATTTCACTATTAGAAAACTGAGCTATAGTATTGGAAGAAGTTTCTATAACATAGTAGTTGTTTGCTATATCACCATCAATATTTTTTATTGTTAAAACAGTATTGTTTGAAACAATAACTTCAGCGTTTGATGAAATTTCAGATATTGCATAGTTTTGTTTTATAGTTACTAAATCACCGGTAGTAAATCCGTTACCAGAAATAAAAGAACTTAAATTCAATTTAACTATTTTATTAGTATTAACGATCCAGTCTTCTTCTCTTAGTTTATATGAAACAGCATTAGAACTATCTTCAAAATTAGGTGTATAATACTTCTTTAAAACGTTTGGCAAATTATTTTCATAGAATGATTTTGATATTTCTGGTAAATCACCAAACCAATCTAGTTGATAATATTTTATTCTTTTCAAAGCTTTTTGATATGAACCATATTTATCTATTATCATATTATTGAAATCATTTTCAGAAATATACCATCCATAATATGGATCAACAATTTCATTTTGTAAGTAAATTAACCATTCATATGCAGGATCATTATAATAAAATTCAGATACTTGATCTGGTCTTAGATCATTCTCAATTTCATATAGATAAAATATATTTTTTCTTCTCAAAACTTTTTGAGATAGAGAAACTCTTTTTGTTATATCAGTACATGTTGTATCATTATACACAGTATTTGGAAATTTTGTGAAATACGTTTCCATTAATTAAAATCCTGTAGCATTGCCCATGATATCAACACTTGGCATAACGCCAGTATCTGCTGTATCTTGTTTTTGTTGTGTTTGTTTTACTATTTCACCAACTAAATTTGGTATTCTTGAAGAAACAGTTTCAAACCTAGCGTTATTCTGAACGTTTTCATTTCTCCAAGTGAAGAACGTAAACGTAACAGGTATTTTTATTATGCTATTTGTGTCACCCCAATTTAAAGGGATGTCTCCAATAGATATTGGGAAAGCTTCATCCATAACATAATGACCAACTATAAAACCAGAATTATCATGCACTAATAAATCAATCGTTGATTTATATTCAGACTTATATTCTAATAAAAATTTAGAGTTAGTGCTATTATTAACATCATAATCCATAATACTACTAACCCAAGTTTGAAAGAAGTCATAATTCTTTCTTCTTGAATCAAAGTAAATGTTAAATGTAGCATCTGCAAATGATACAGAGTAAGGTCTTTTTTCCATAGGACCATATCCATATCTTCGAACTTCATGTGTATTTAGATTAACACCCGGAATAGTCGCGCTCGAACAAAAGTATTCCAATGTTCTAGCACCATCTACTAAATTTGCTTTTATTTCATCATTATAATTTTGACTAGACTTAAAAATAGGTGGTGGTGTTATTAACAAACGAAATTTATTATTCTGGACTAATCCACCAGCTTCATTTACTCTTGCTACAAAGTTTTCTACGTTAAATGCCATTAGATCTTACTCATTGAATCTGACCATGCTCTTTCTTTATTAGACTTGGCAAATCTCTCAGTTGGTAACATGATAGCTTTATCCCAATCTAACGGACTAACATATTTAAAACCAGATACAACATGACTATATAGATATCTTTTAACACAAGGTTTAAAATATTTAAACCTACTAGCTCCGGTTAACATCTCATAATTTAATTGTAATTTTGTACTTTCATCAATAGTATCACTATTTATAGTAGAATACAAACGATCCATTAATGCAGCTCTAGACGTTGGTGATATATAATGTAAGTTCAGTCCTAAAAACCCATCAGAATAAAAGTTGATTGGTAAAACTAATGGGAACTTATCATAATATGGTAATGTTTTTTTATGCTTTGGATCATAAAAAAACATATACATACTGCCTATAGATGGGAAATTAGATGCACCTGTTTTCATCATTTGTTTTGAGTTAATAGTTTTGATGTTAGCAGCTTCATCTCTGAACCACTCTCTTGCATCTAGTATATCTTTATTGGATACTAAACCTTGTTTATATCCTTTTTGAGCTAACTTTTGAAAAATGTATGCCATTAGTATTTTATGTTTAACTCTTTTTCTGTTAAAATAAGAAATTGCCAGTTACGATCTTTACAAAAATCTTGAGCGGCTTTCCACTTAGAACTATTTATTCCCCATGTCATAACTTCATTTATATATCTTTTTGTCTTTTTACTTTGTTTCTGGGGTTCAATAGTTTGTTTAAGTGGCTTAATCTCAACAATTAATGTCTGCGGTTTTCCATCTTTACCTTTTTTCTTTAGATAGAAATCAGGATAATAACGATGTATTTTTCCATCTACAGGTGATCTATATGGTATAGAAAACTCTTCGCTTCCCCACTCTAGTATCTCAGGATGAGAATCAACGTAAAGCATAAATTTAAGTTCCCACCCAGACCTATAAATAATATTAGTCGGGTCGCCTTTATATTTTTGAGGATTTTTTGGTTTAAAGTAGCCTTGATGTAACATAAAGATATTTATAGGAAAATAGATGCCGTCAAATTTACAAACAAACCAGTCCAACTCTACCGAAAGAACAGAAGCTCCGGGTGTTGCAACTAGGTCTGTTGGTGTATCAAATTCAACACCAAGCGATGTTATCGGAGCTAATCAAAAAGATGCTACAGGTTCTATTACTAGATACAATTTTCTAGAAGATGAACCAAGATTTTTTGTTAGCATAGGTGTTAATGATTTTAAAAGATTAGGACCAATGACTGTTGCAAAAACTTCTTCTCTAGGTCAGTTAGTTTTGCCAATACCTGCAGGAATAACTGATGCGCATCATGTTGAATATGCTGCAGAAGCGCTTGGTGATGTTGGTGCTTTAGCAACAGCTGGTGCTGGTGCTGCCCGTGAAGGAGGAAGTCCAAGTAATGCAGGAGCCATTGCTGCTGGTATTAGTGCTGGAGCTGCTGCTTCTGCTGCAGCAGGAGCAGCTAGTAAAATGACGGGTGGTGCTAATATTGGTGGAGCAGCAGAACAAATATTTGGTTTAACAAAAAATAATTTTCAAGTTATCATGCTTAAAGGCCCAGCATATAAAAAACATGAGATGAACTGGAAACTTGCTCCAAAATCACAATCAGAATCTGATAAGTTGAAAGATATGATAATTCAGCTTAATAATTGGACTGCACCTGGCATCATGCAGAGCGGTGCTTTTTTTACATTTCCGAAAGTGTTTAACATATCATTTGTTGGTACAGATTATCTTTATAAGTTTAAACCTGCAGTTTGCACAGACGTCTCTGTCAATTATACTGCATCAGGTGTTCCATCTTTCTACAAGAATGGTGCTCCTGAAAGCGTCAATCTAAAACTAAGTTTCTGGGAATTAGAGTACTGGCTAACTGGAGACTTTGGTTAATAATTTAATAATGGAGAAATATTATGCTACCTAAAATTACGCATCCTACTATTGATGTGACTATCCCATCAACAAAAAAGAAGATTAGACTAAGACCAATGTTGGTCAAAGAAGAGAAGATACTTCTTTTTGCTAAAGAGAGTAAAGAAGATATTGATATCTTTACGGCTATTAAGCAGGTGGTTAATAATTGTATAGTTACACCTAATATAAACGTTAATGATTTTACTATCTTTGATCTTGAATATACTTTCTTAAAGATAAGAGCTTTCTCTATCAGTAATTCAAGTAATGTTTCATATGTAGATAATGAAGATGAAAAAGTGTATGACTTTACTATTGATTTAGATAAGATTGAAGTTGTATTTCCAGAATCTTTATCAAATATGATAAAAGTCGATGATAAGATTAGTATTCAACTTAGATATCCTTCTGCTAAGATGTATGATGATAAAGAGATGCTTTTAAAATCAGACAACTTAAACCATCTTGTTGACTATGTGGTTAAATCATGTATTGAAAAGATCTTTGTTGGTGATGAAATTCATGATATCAAAAATACAACGTCTAAAGAACTTGACGAGTTTTTAGAAAGTCTTCCTGTTAAAGTTTATGATAACATCAAAGATTTCTTCAATAATATTCCATCTATTAGATATGAAATAAATTATAAAAATGCATATGGAAATGATAGGAAAATTGTGTTATCAACACTAAATGATTTTTTTACATTTCGCTGAGTCATAATACACTAGAGAACTATTACAAAACAGTATTTAGTTTGGCTCAGCACCATAAATATTCGATAGAAGAAGTTGAAAATATTATACCATTCGAACGTGATATCTATGTTACTCTTCTAAATGAATATCTTAAAAAGATAGAAGACGAACAAAAAGCGAAGAGAAATGGCAGATAAGAAGCAGCGTACACCAGAAAGACAAATGCAAGTCGAAGCGCGTGCTCGTCGAATGGAACGTACTAGAAATGCTAGAAACTGGAATAATCCAGATGCGGATCTAACTAAAAGTCAAAGAGTTAGAGGTATGGCTAGAGCTTCTGTCGCTGAAGCTATAGGTGAAAAATTTGGAATAATTGGTCAACGAGCTAGTGATAAATTAAAAGGTAAGACTGGACCTACTATAGGTCAGATGGCTAGAAGTGTTGGCAAACAGACTATAGCTGAAAAGTTTGGCCCTCTTGGTACAATAGCTACTATAGGAAAAAAACAAAACAAAGATAGTGTTTCTAAAATAAAATCTGAATCAGTAACAGAAAAAACTTCAGAACAATTAACAGATGTAAAAAACAGTAATGCAAACAATACTATCATGTTAAGAAACATGAATGGTAGTCTTAGATCTATTGATCAAAAATTAGAAGATATTCTATTCTCACAGGAGAGAATGGAAAATATGCTCAATAGAATGATTATGGATAAAAGTGCTTCGAAGCGTTCTAATTTAGGTGAAGCAAATCTTCAAGATCCTTATGAAGATGATAATAATTTAGATTTAAATCTTGATATAGGTCGTAAAAGAAAAAGAATTCCACGTCGACCAAGACCAAGACCACAGGTACGTCCAGGCTTTTTAGGTTCTGCTGGAAGACTTGCTATGGGTGCTGGTCGTTTAGCATTAGCGGCAAGTCCTTTTGCATTAGGCGCAGCTGCTGTAGGTGGTATTGGTGCTCTTGCTTATAATGCTGGTCAAGCTAGAAAAGAAAAACCAGAAGAAGCAGAGCAGTTTGATAGAACACTAAAAACTGGTGGAGCTAGATCACAAGTTATTCAAGGTCCTGAAGCTGAAAGACAACAATTTCCTGATACACCATTACCAGCTAGAAAATTAACTCCTTCAGAGTTATTAAAGAAATTTAATCTAACTCAAAATGATGTTGCTAGTATAAGAGGCAATGTTATTAATCTTAAAGATGGTAGAAAAATTGATACTGTTAAACAAACTTTTGTTAATGACAAAGGTGAACCTGTTAGTTATTCTACTATACCAGTAGTATCTTCAAATAATGAAGAATATGATGCTGATATTGAAAAATTAAAACCAGCATGGGAACAAAAAAATCCTGATGGTACATGGAAAAATAAATTTACTGGTCCAGATGGAAAAGAAATAACAGATCCAGAGGAAAGAAAGAAATTCCAAAGCAGAACAGCCAATGATCTTGCTAGTAGAATTGCAGGCAGACCGGTAACACCATCACCAGATGTTTCAACAATTAAAACTCCTGATGCTACTAAAACTGGTGATACTCCTGTTCCTACTCCAACTGCTCCTGTTCCAATAGAAAAACCTAAACCACTTCCTATAGAAAGATACGATAGTGGCGCAGACTTCAGAGAAGCTGAAGTAGTTATGCAAGACGCTGCTATAAGTTCTAAAGATCCAAGAGAACACCTTATAGCAGCAGTTAAATCTGGAAAGATTAAAGATTATAATTCTTTCATGGAAGGTATTAGAGCAGCAATATCTGCTGCTGGAATAAAAAATAATAGAGATATTGAGAGTTCTAGATTAAGATTATGGGCTTTCTCTAAAGTTGCTGAAGCTAGAGGTGGACAGACTAGTGGTTCTGGCCCTGAATTAGTAGAAGCTTTCATTAAGCTTTATGGTGGTACACCTGATACTTCAAGATTAGATGCCGAGAAATCTTTTATTGAAGAAATGAAAAAACAAATGTCTGGTGAGCCACAAACCGGACAAGCAACTACACAAACACCTCCTCCACCTAGTGCTGAATCTACAACACCACCACCTTCTCCTGCACCTCAGCCACCTCCTGCTGATGGTGGCGGTACAGTCGCTGCACCTGCTCCTGGAGCAACTCCATCTGTTGGTGGTGCAACCGCTACTCCACCTGCTGGCGGTGGTGCTACTCAGGCAGGACCACCTAGTCCTGTTACACCTTCTGCTGGTGGAGATAAAGGCGCTACACCTAGAAGCGGATCTGAACAATCATTGTTAAATGCAGCCAAAGCTGCTGGTATAAGTGATCCTACAGAACTCGCACAGTTCATGGCTCAGATGGCGCACGAGAGTGGTAACTTTAGATATCTTCAAGAAATATGGGGACCAACAGCTGCGCAAGCAAGATATGAAGGAAGAAAAGATCTTGGAAATGTTCAACGAGGTGATGGTTATAGATTTAGAGGAAGAGGTTATGTACAGTTAACAGGCAGAGCTAACTATAGATCATTTGGATCTATGATAGGTGTTGATCTTGAAAATAATCCAGATATAGCATCACAACCAGATATAGCAGCAAGACTTGCTGTAGCTTATTGGAAAACTAGAGTAAAAAGTAAAGTAAGAGATTTTGAAAATACTAGATTAGTTACTAGACTTATTAATGGCGGGTTTAACGGATTAGCTGACAGAGAAGCAAAGTTCAAGAAGTATAAAGAACAAAAAGATCTTGGTGGTTCACAAGGTGCTGCAGCTGCTGCATCAGGTGGGGGTGTAGGTGCTGTTGCTGCTCCTGGTGCTGAAGGAGGAAGTGCAACTTCACCACCATCAGTTGCAGGAGGAGCCGGTGGTGCCGGTGGTGTTGGCGGTGCCGGTGGTAGCACAATGCCAACTGCAGGAGGAGCTGGTGGCGGTGGTGGTGCCGGTGTAATGCCAGGTGTTGATCCTATGGGTAACGTTACTGGCATGCCACAAGCTGGTGTAGGTGCTCCTGCTCCGGGTGCTGGACCAGGCGGTGGACCACAAGCAGGACCACCACAACTTGCACCACCTGGAGCAGGAGGTCCTGCAGTACAAGGAGCCGGATTAGCAGCTGGAGATAAATCTGGTCAAAATGGTATGTTACCACCATCATCACTTGCACCAGTCGGTATTGGACAACATAAAGCACAACCTGTAGCAGCTGATGCATTTAAAGCAATGAGAGCAGCCGCTCAGAAAGATAAAGTTGATTTAGGAATTACGGATTCTTATAGATCATATGCTGCACAGGTCGATGTTAAAAGAAGAAAACCTAACTTAGCTGCTACGCCAGGTCGTTCGAATCATGGTTGGGGACTTGCTTTTGATATGAGTTTTGGTAGTAATCAAAACAGTCCTGGATATAAATGGATGGTTCAGAATGCAAGTAAATTTGGATTTAAAGGACCATTGCAAAAACCATTTGAACCATGGCACTGGGAATATGTTGGTGGTGGAAGCAAAGATGCCATGGCTGCCGCTGGTGCAGGTGGTACTGATACAAAGGCTGCTCCAGGTGCAGAAGGTGGAGGAGCATCTGCGCCACCTAGTTCAATGCCAGGCGGCGGAGCAGCAGGCGGTGGTACAATGGCTGGAGGTTCTGAAAGTGGTGGAGCTGCTGCAACTCCAGCAGTAGGTGGCGGTGGTGGCGGAGGTGGTGGAGCACCAGCTTTAGCAGAAAATACAGCAAGACCTGCAACAACTCCTGTAGAAACTGGTGCAGATCTTAATAGAAGATCTACTGATGTAGAACTAAGTAAGAGTTCTACACAACCACCTATAGTAGTTGCTGGTGGAGCAGGTGAAAAAGCCGGTCATACTGTTCCAAATCCCGGTGGTGTAAATGAAGGAGCACCATTATCAGCAGTTCCACAAGGTGGATTTGCTGAACAATTAGCTTCAGGCATTTCTGGATCTTTAGTAGAAAGTACAGGCAGTAATAGTATGAGTATGAATAGAAGAGCTGCTGGTGGATCTATGGTTGCATAAAAAAGAGGGCTTTCGCCCTCTTTAAGTTTAAGCCTTAAGCTTCTTGAAGAATTCCATCTCATCTTCTTCATCTTCTTCCTCGATCTTAGGAGCAGATGAAGTCTTAAACTGAGGAGCAGACTCAGTACGAGCCCATGGAACATCTTCCTCTTCTGCCTTTCGAACTGTTGAACTAACAACATCAAGGACAGTATTAAGCTTTGTCTTCAACTCATCATAACTCTTGAAGTTTTCAGGAGCAAGGAAAGTCTGAAGAGGATATTCCTTCTTCCAAAGCTTTTCAAGTTCTTCATCATCATTCAACAATGCTGTTGGCTTGCTAAACTCAGACTTGTCGTAGTTACGATAACCTTCAACATTACGAATCTTCAAGTTGAAGTTAGCACCCTGCCAGAAGTCAAAGGGATTAACAGGAGCTTCATCAGGAAACTGAGGATTCATAAGATCGTTAAGCTTGTCAAAGATCTTCTTGCCATACTTAAACAAGAACACCTTACCCTCATTTTCAGGGTTAGATGGATCCTTAACAACATAGATGTTAGAGATGTAATGAAGGCGACGCTTCTGTGCACGAGCCTGCTTACGAGAGTCAGAGTTATCGTCACTGGAAAGATTCCACAGATAGCTATTGTACTCGCTAACTGGATCCTTCTGTCCAATAGAAGTGAGTGAGTTCTCAATGTACCACTTACCCGATGGACCCTTGAAGCCATGATCAAAGAGACGAACAAACGGGATATCTTCACCAGCAGGAGCTGGAAGGAAACGAATGACCGCATAACCGTTGCCGGCCTTATCTACTGAGGCTGACCAGAAACGATCGTCACCCTTCTTTTGTTCTTGAGGATTTGAAAGCTTATTAAGTTCAGCAGTAAGTTTATCGAGTGACTGCGAAGATGCTTTCTTAAGTTGTGAAAAGTCTACCATTGTATTTCTCCATATAAGCGTTATATTGCGTTGTGTAACAGTGTATAGCAGCAACAGCTGCACATCTATTTATATGCTTACTAACTAAATTTGTCAACTATTACTGATTTTATTTTCGACGTATCAAAGTTCAAGAACGACCTATATTTCTTAATCTTAAAAGAAACTTGATCCCAGATAGGATCATCATTAAGTTTCTTATTCCAATGTTTGAAACATCCAGTCACCTCAACTAGTATGACAAGAGTCTCTATTGAAATTTCTTTTTGAAGATAAAGTTTTAGAAGGTATGGATGATCATACTCCTCAACCAAAAAGTTCTCATCAAAGTTTTCTTTAAGCTTTGACAACTCAGACTTAAACATGTATGTGAGTGATTCGATCCTCTTGATCCAATCGTTGTATCTGGTCTGAGCTACTTCGTTGTATGCTAGATCTTTAATCCAAACTTTCTCGTCAATAACTAGGTTTGCAATCAAGAAACCTTTTGGATCTTTATGCTTAGAAAGTTTCTCAAAGAAAATCTTGTCTTTACGAGAATTAAAAGAGTCTGCTCTTACACTCGTCTTACCATTGTATTTGACATAGTCATAGCTCTTCTGAGTAAAGTGGTTCTTTAAAGCCACATACTCTTTGTAACATTCAAAGGCTGACATCTTATGGTCGGTATCCATTTTCTCTCAAGACTTGAGCAACAGCTTCTCTAAATCTCTTATCATCATCAAGAAGATATGACTGATAAATTTCCCAGATTACATCTGCTTTCTTACCATAGACTGTATACCCACGTTCAATAAGTTCATCAATCAAATCCATATCATCACAATCATCTATGTAATCGTTTGGATCGTCACACACATAATATCCACGAGATTCTAGTGCGTCACGTAATTCCCATGTATCAAAACTATCTAGATCTATTTCTACATCGGTCGTAACAGTAGCCATTGGTTACTCCTAGATTGGAAGTCGAGCACTCTTCTTCATAAAGTTTAAGTTCTCAGCTTCGAACTGAAGCTTTGATTTCATAACAGGATCTTTTTTAATAATGCTAGCAAGAAATTCAATCTCTAATCCTGACTTCTCGCAGTAATGCACTATGGCATCAATATATTCTATGTTCTTATCTCTTACCAAGTTTTCTATTTCTTGAACATAGTTTACATTAAAAATGAGATCTTTCATGAAATACTTTCTGTTGATTGGTAGGGGTGCCCGGATTCGAACCGAGTCAAGAACGCTAATCGGGCGCTAAAGGGATTATAAGACCCTCCCGTGTACCAACACCCACCCCCATAAACTTTAATGATTATTATATTGTTTATTCCATATGTATGAGTCTAACTTTACGACAAGACCGGCGAAGTGATCAACCAATCTGCTATTCCAGAACCAGTGATTATAACGGTTAGACATATAAGACTCCAAAAATGGTGATCACTAATGGATTCGAACCATTGACCCACAGCTTAGAAGGCTGTTGCTCTATCCTGCTGAGCTAAGTGACCAATAAAAACTGTGAGGGGATTCTGTTTCCAAGCTCCCCCCGGGCTCATGTTAGGCAGCTAGTGCCAAACGAGATGCATTGTTGTCGTTTGCATTTACGATTTGCTTTCGGTCTCATCGCACCTTTACTACGCACGTCGATCCTATTTCGCCCCCATCAAAAGCGCCCTAGTGTTGCTAGGAGAGAATCCCGACCCTCAGATGTATAACGCATCCTACATGTCACTCTTGTTATACGCTTGTGGTGGAGGCGGTGGGTACTGCCCCCACGTCCGAAACGTTTATTCTGAACGACTCAACGACCTCAGCATAATTATTTATACCATCATTGATAGTTATTGTAAACAGCTAATTGGTCTTTTTCTACTTTAATTGTGCAACTTTTAATATCATGGAATCGTGAACCACCAAAACGTGAGTAGTCACGTCCACCATCGATGAAGAAACCATTATACTCTCTATAATCATGACGATAACGACTGTAATATACCGTATCATCTACGATGATTCCATAGAATGGTTCAGTCGCAGAGATACCATTAGAGATCATCACGTGTCCGCTATCATCATACCAGATAGCGAAGTAGTTAGAACCTTCTGGGTGTGCTTCTTCGTTGTAGAAGATAGCGGCTGGAAAATTACACCAGCCACCATCTTTGTTTTTAAGACAACTCTCGAACACAAACTTACCATTGTACTTATCTTCGATAAGTTTTACCTGTTCAGGTGTAAACATCTTACATTCGTTTACGATCTTCATGACACCACCTTTAGTAGGATTGTATGTTCGTTAATACGAGCGGCCATAGGAGCATCTCCCTTGGCTTCGTCCATGATCTTCTTAAGGATGATCTTACCACCGTTAAGAACTTTGTCAACGAAGTATTCTGGCTTACGACCACAACGCTTAGTCATGCTGGTTGCTTCATCATAACCGATGATCGTAGTACGCTTGACATCAAGACCTGCAGGACCACGAGCACGAAACACCGTAAGCAACTTGTACTTCGTATTAAAAGTCCAGAGTTCTTGAGCGCCAAGCACTTTATCAGGCGAGATAGAAGCAATCTTATATTCATTGCTTTCTTTCATGTAGATAAAGTTCTTGAGCTTCTTCTCAGCAGATACAGCACGAGGCTTACGAGGCGCTCGAAGCTTCTTTGTAACATCACCGTAACGCTCGGCGTCCTCGATCAACTTATTGATGAAGAGAACACGAGCCTCGAGCTGCTTCTTAGTAAGGTGCTTGTAAGCTTCCTTGAGTTGATCACACTTACCCTCGTATGCCTCACAGAGTTCCTCGAGCCACGGACGATAATAGTCAATAATCTTGGTAGCATACATAGCTGGTATCTGGTTCTTCTGGAGATGATCATAAAGAGAGAACTCATCACCAGAATCGATCATCTCTTCGATATCGCCGATAATATCACTGGCACGTTCTTTCATACGATCTTGAATAGAAACTTTTTCAACGACAACTTCAGGCTTCTCGATCTCTACAACACGAGACAGAGATTCTCTGAGTTTGTTCTCAAAGAAAGTCATGCTAGGTGCAGGCAAAGTACAACCACGAGACATGAGACGAGCCAGAGACCCGATAGTAGACGGGAACATCTGGTCAGAAACTTTCATGATTTGCTTTGCTTCGCGATCACGCTTGACCGACTTAAGATAATCACGCGTGTACTCTTTACACTCAGCAACAGTAGTCATGGCATTGTACCAGTTAAGGGCTTTACCAAGCTGGCTGTCAGTGATAAGACCCCTAAAATCTGGCTCATCGCCCATGTACTTAAGGTTAACCAAGTATGCCTCGGAACGCGTGATGCGCGGTTTCTTGACTTTAGTACGTGTGTTGAGAGAAGGTCTGCGTGTTGTTTTAGCCATGATTATCACCTCTTATAAGAGAATTATACCAAAGCAGGAAAAAATGTCAACTGTATTTTTCTCTGCCTTGTTGACCATATCTATATACTATCATGTCGACCGGTAAAGTAAACCGATTTTTTTTTCGAAAAAAGTGATTTTGACTGTTTACAAATGATGAGGACTTGGTAGTATCAAAAAGTAAGCTGAATACAGACACTAACCAATCACACAGGAGTATATAGCATGGCACACATGATTGAAATGCTCAACGGTAAGGCTCAGATGGCCTACGCTGGTGAGACCCCTTGGCATGGCCTTGGTACCAAGGTTCCTGCTGATCTGACACCGGCTCAGATGCTTGAAGCTGCCGGTCTTGACTGGACTGTAGCAAAGGTTCCGGCATACGCCGAGATCGCTGGCAAGAAGGTTCCTGTTGGTCGCTCGGCTCTGGTCCGTAACATTGATAACGCAGTCATCGACGTTGTCTCTGATGACTGGAATGAAGTCCAGAACCAAGAAGCTTTCGACTTCTTCAATGACTTTGTTCTCTCCGGTGACATGGAGATGCACACGGCTGGTTCTCTCCGTGATGGTCAGATCGTGTGGGGCTTGGCCAAAGTCAAGGAATCTTTCGAGCTCTTCAAGGGTGATGTCGTTGAGTCCTACCTCTTGTTCTCGAACTTCCATAAGTATGGCTTCTCCACGGACGTTCGTTTCACTCCCATTCGTGTGGTGTGCAACAACACCCTGACTCTCTCACTCAACTCTGCCGTCGAGCGTATGGCTAAGATCTCGCATCGTACCAAGTTCGATCCTGATAACGTGAAGCTTATGCTTGGCATTGCTGCTGATAAGCTGGCTAAGTATAAGGAAATGGCCGGCTTCCTTGGCTCCAAGAAGTTCAATGATGAGTCGATTGTTGACTACTTCAAGCGTATCTTCCCGGTGACTGGTGCTACTGAGAACACCAAGAAAGAGCTTTCCAAGAATGCTGGTATCGCTCTTGAGGTTCTCGACCAGCAGCCAGGTGCAGAGTATGCTCAGGGTACTTGGTGGCAGGCGTTCAATACTGTTACCTTCATGACTGACCACGTTATGGGTCGTAATCAGGATACTCGCCTTGCCTCCTCTTGGTTTGGCACCAACCGCAACCTCAAGACTCAGGCTCTTGAAGTTGCTATCGAAATGGCGGAGGCTGCGTGAGCAGCCTCGAGTCTTTCTTAAATTACGAGGGGGAAGATGTTCTCCCTCGTAAAACTACTATACATAGCGAAGCTGTTATCGAAAGATACAAACGCATAAAAGCAAGAAAATATAATCCTATCATTGATAATGAAACAAGGATTAGAATAAAGGTAGCCTTGTACGCTTATGCATATGAGTATGAAGCTACTTCTTTAGTTTCTGACGCCGAGTTTGATAGTCTATGCTATCAAATAGATCTAAATGTAAATACCAGACGACATGATCTAGACACTTGGTTTCGGAAATATTTTCAACCTCATACTGGTCAATGGATCCACAATCATCCGGAGCTAGAAAAGATTAAATCCATTTATCATAGATACTATCATAACAAGTGAACAAGGAGCTTTGGATATATAATGAAGAGTGAACTGGAAATCCTCGTTGAAGAAGACATGCTCGTGGCTGGATACGATCCTACCATATGGGCTGACGTATTGGAATATTGGAGAGAATATCTTGATTGAGATTTATAGCAAAGACAACTGTGTTCATTGTGTATCAGCTAAAACTCTGCTGAATACCAGAAATAAACAGTTTACAGAACATAAACTTGGTGTAGATTATACCAGAGAGCAGTTGCTGGAAAAGTTTCCTAACGCTAAGACCTTTCCAGTAGTTGTTATTGATGGTTTCCACATTGGTGGATTCATCGAGTTGACTAAGATCTTGACAGAAGAAGCTCAAGATACACGTACACTTTTGAATGAGGGAAAATAATGGTTACTGATCGTGAAGAAATGGTGAAGCTCCTCAAGCGAGGAGCTATTGATATTACCTTTACTAAGGTTGATGGTTCGCTTCGTACTCTGCGTGCGACATTGAACCCTGCTCATATGCCTCCACAGATGAAGAATGAAGATCTAGAAGCAGCTGATAATCACCGTAAAGAAAATCTAGATGTCCTTCCAGTCTGGTCTATCAACGATCTTGGTTGGCGATCGTTTCGTCTTGATAGTATCCTCAGTGCACAGTACATCGAGGGATACGAATAAATAATAGGCTCTTCTTAACGAAGAGCTTTTCTTTTTCTAATAACAGGAGTTCAAATGACATGGCATATTGGGGTTATCATCTCGTATTAGACTGCGCCGATCTTGATGCACACGCTATCAATGATTATGATACAATTTACAGATTTACAAAGCAACTTGTAAATGATATAGATATGGTTGCCTATGGTGAACCACAAATCGTTAGCTTCGGTAGCGGAAACAAAGCCGGTTACACTCTAGTACAGTTGATTGAGACCTCAAACATCTGTGCTCATTTTGTTCCTGACGATCAAGAGGGTGGCAACGCCATGTACCTCGATGTCTTCTCGTGCAAGCCATACGACAACCAGATCGTCATCGATCTTGTTAAACAGTATTTTAAAGCGAAGTCAATTAGACCTTCTTTCCTGACTCGTCAAGCTTAATATAAGGATCATTATATAATGGAAGTGAATGAACTATCTAAGAATGCTAAGGGCGGTACTGAACTCATGATGGAGCGTCTTCACGCAAGTGTTGACAAAGAGTTGCTCGATCAGTGTCAGATTATTCCATCCAGAGTTCGCGAACTTGATGAAACGAAGATTAGAATTCTTTGGCAACATGATCTTCCAGGTGATCCTGAATCAGAGCATCTAAAGAATGGCGGACACGATCGATTCCATAAGATCGTGTTCGTCTCTAATTGGCAGATGCAAGCTTACATCAATCATTATAACATTTCATGGTCTAAGTGTGTTGTTATGCAGAATGCAATCACACCAATTGCACCGCAGGAAAAGTCTAAAGATAAGATTAAGCTAATTTATACTCCTACACCACACAGAGGATTGCAAATCCTTGTACCAGTGTTTGAGAAGTTGTGCGAAGAGTTCGATAATATCGAGCTTGACGTATATTCATCTTTTAAGCTTTATGGCTGGGAAGAACGGGATACCCCTTACCAAGAATTGTTTGATCGTTGCAAGACCAATCCTAAGATTAACTATTATGGGACTGTCGACAACGATGAGCTACGTTTAGCTCTAAGTAAAGCACACATCTTTGCATACCCGTCTATTTGGCCTGAGACTTCTTGTCTCTGCTTGCTTGAGGCAATGAGTGCGGGTCTTGTTTGTGTTCATCCAAATTTTGCGGCTCTTCCTGAAACTGCTGCGAACTGGTCATATATGTACCAGTGGAATGAAAACCCATCAGAGCATGCTGCAACATTTCACATGATACTCTCTGATGCTATCAGAAGCATCGATGATTCGCATGTAAAGAATAAGTTAGATTTTCAGAAATCATACATAGATGGTTTCTATAACTGGGAAGGCAGGAAGCATCAGTGGTCTGCCCTAATTAGAAGTCTTTTAGACGAACCTAGAGAGTTTCCTAAAGCTACATGGGTTTATAGAACTACTTGAGATATAAATATCCAATGATATCCTTTTCAAGGGAAACATATGGCAAATGTAATAGAATTACAAAATAAAAACAATGTTATACCATTCCCTGGTAATACCAGGGAGACTCCTAAAGACGAAGAAGAAGTATTTCAGAGAGTTGACAATATAAAGCATTTACATATACAAGAAGTGTTGTCAGCAATGGTTCCAATAATCTTTAATCAAATGGCTACTGCCGGTTTTGATTTCATTGATGATGAAGAAACCGGTGAAGTAAATAATGTAAAAGATGGAGCATTCTTAGTAGAAGCACTAAGATCTATTATGCTTAAACATTATGGTATAGAACATCCTATCCAAACACTAGCCGAGAACCTTTTTAATCATGACGAAAATAGTGGTGTACTTCTTTTAAAACATGATGTAATATCTGCTATGTTCGAAGTTCAACAGGAGAAGAGCTAAGCTCTATATACATCATGATCATCATTGATCTTAACCAAGTAATGATCTCAAACCTAATGATGCAGTTAGGTAATCACACAAATGCTCAGTTAGAAGAGAACATGGTTCGTTACATGGTTCTCAATTCTATTAGATCATTTAATCAAAAGTTCTCACGTGAGTACGGTGAAATTGTTATTGCGTGTGACAACACAAACATTTGGCGCAAAGTAGAGTTTCCTTATTACAAGGCAAACCGTAAGAAAACCCAAGAGAAGTCAGAGCTTGACTGGAAAAGTATCTTTGATTGTCTTGGCAAGATTCGTCAAGAACTCAAAGACTATTTTCCGTATCGTGTGATTGATGTTGTATCAGCTGAAGCTGATGACATTATTGCTACGCTTGTACATACACATGGAAAGACAGTCTCATCAGCTGGAGATGAGAAGATTCTTATTTTATCTGGAGATAAGGATTTTATTCAGCTTCATGTATATTCTAATGTTCGTCAATATGATCCAGTTCGTAAGAAGTTCATAGAACACAATGATCCTGAAAGATTCCTAGCTGAGCACATTCTTAAGGGTGACTCCGGTGACGGCGTTCCTAATGTGTTGTCAAATGATGATTGTTTCGTTGTTGGCCAACGTCAGAAACCATTGACTGCTAAGAAGATTGAAGGTATACTTGAACTTGGTCTAGACGGAAAGTTTGATCATCCTCTTTTTAGAAACTATATTCGAAATAAAAGATTGATTGATCTTAAGAATACACCAAAGAATTTGCAAGAAGTAATCCTTCAGCAATATGAAGAACAAAATAATAGAGATCGTAGTAAGATGTTAAATTATTTCATTAGTAATAAGTTGAAGAACCTTATGGAAAATATTGGAGAATTTTAATGAGACTGAGTATCTCGGAAATCCTTGATAGGGTTTCTAAAGCAAAGACTAAACCAGAAAAACTGGATCTATTTAGACAACATGATAATCCAGTACTTCGCTCTGTGTTGAAACATACTCTTGATAAGAATATTGTTTTTGATTTACCTGAAGGTGCACCGCCGTATAGACCTAGCGAGCATGTTGAGAGTCAAGGCATGCTGTACTCAGAGGCAAGAAAGTTTTATCTTTTTGTTAAAGACGGCCATCCCGGTCTTACAAATCTCAAGCGTGAATCTCTTTTTATAACTATGCTTGAGTCAGTCGATCCTAAAGATGCAGAGCTTTTAATTGGCATGAAAGATAAGAAACTCCCTTATAAGGGAATTAACGTAGCACTAGTAACAGAGGCATATCCAGGGCTAATCGATGAGCAAGTCAACATTTAAGAAGTTCAAGAAGAACGATTATTCTTATGAAGATGACGAAGAAGAATATTACGATGATTATCGTAATAGAGTAAATAAAAAAGAAAACAAAAGGTTTGAACGAGCCCTTAAAACTAAAGATATACATGCTCTCATCGAAGAAGATGATTACGAAGATGAAGAGTACTATTACGAGAGGAAGTAATGCCTACATATAAGTTCCGTAATAATGATACAGGTGAAGAGTATGAAGAATTCATGAGCATATCTGCTCTTGATGTATATCTACAGGAGAACGCCAATGTAACTCAACTTGTAAATGGTGCTCCAGCTATTGGAGATAGTATTAGACTTGGTCTTAAAAAACCTGATAGCTCTTTCAGAGATATCTTAAAAAATGTAAAGAAAGAACACTCGAAGGGGATTACCAAGTCTACTGTTAATACATTTTAATTATAACAATAAGAGAAACAATGACTCAACAACAAACAAGACTTAACAAGAAACAGAGAAGAGCATTAAGAGAGCAGGGAGTAAAGATAAACAACGAGGCTAACTTTAAAGTTAATTTCAATTTAAGAGAAATAAAACCTTTAACAGCTAACCAACAAAAAACATTCGAAGCATTTTCTGCCAAGAAAAATTTAATGCTTCATGGTATTGCTGGTACCGGAAAGAGTTTTATCTCTTTATATCTGTCTCTAAAAGAATTGTTTGATGGTAATTGTGGATACAATAAAGTTTATATAATTAGAAGCGTGGTCCCAACACGCGACATGGGGTTCTTGCCCGGCAATCAGAAAGAAAAAGCTAAAGTATACGAAGCACCATATTATGCAATTTGTTCAGAATTGTTTAATAGAGGCGATGCTTATGATGTACTTAAGACAAAAGATTATGTAGAATTCATTAGTACATCTTTCGTGCGTGGTATCACACTGAATGATTGTATTGTTATCGTGGATGAAGTAGCTAACATGACTCTTCATGAGTTAGACTCTATCATTACACGTATCGGTAGAAACTGTAGAATCATATTCTGCGGTGACTTCAGACAGTCAGACTTTACTTATGACAAAGATAAGAAGGGTCTTATTGATTTCATGAAGATCTTACAGAACATGAAAGCTTTTAACTTCATTGATTTTGATGTGGATGACATCGTTAGGTCATCATTAGTGAAAGAATATATCGTTGTTAAAGACAGACTTCAGATCGCGGCTTAGCGCAGGAAGACCAACATACAATAGAGGCAAAGTCTTCGAACATTCTTTTGTAGAGTTCGAAGACTTTGACGCTCGTATCATTGATGGTAAGAGATATTACTTTGCACCTGATGGTGGTAAATATCCCTCTGTTACTACTGTGTTAGGTCAGCATAAAGATAAGACACACCTACAGAAATGGATTGATAGTGTAGGTCAAGATAGAGCAGAACAGATTAAAGTTCAGGCGGGCAATCGTGGTACTGCTCTTCATACTATCTGCGAAGATTATCTTCTGAATAAACATTTCTATCCAGAAAATGTTATGCCTGCAAACATCATGACATTCTCTAATATTAAACCAGTGCTTGATAAACGCGTTGGTAAAATCTATGCAGTAGAAGCTCCGTTGTATTCAAAGAAACTTAATACAGCTGGTAGAACTGACTGCATAGCAGAGTTCGATGGCGTAATTAGTATCGTTGATTTTAAGACTTCTCTTAAACCTAAGAAGGAAGAGTGGATCGAAGATTACTTTTTACAGGCTACATGTTATAGTCTAATGGCTGAAGCTCTCACAGATCTTAAGATCCCTCAGATAACTATCATCATAACTGTAGATGGACAGCCAGAACCCCAGGTTTTTGTCAAAGATAAATATCTTTACGTAGAGAAGGTTTTACAAATCTTTGGCTAGGGGAGACGATCATGGATATTACTATCTACGGAAAACCAAGCAATTGTCAGAGAAAAATAATACGAAAGGCTGCGCACTATTACGCATCGTGCTTGATGTCAAATCGACTATCAAACAACGTATACGTGACAATTAGATTCAAGAAAAATCTATTTAAAAAAGAAGATTTTTATGGAGTGTGTGATGCCCTCGACCTGAATAGGCCGAGGGATTTTGATATAGAGATAGATGCAAATCTAACCTTTAAACAAACCCTTAGTGTCTTAGCTCATGAACTTGTTCATGTTAAGCAATATGCAACAGGGCAACTAAAAGATTATAGTACTTCTAAAAAGATTAAATGGAAAGGGAATATCCATATCAGTGAATATGGATATGACAATATAGATGCATCATATTGGAATGCTCCATGGGAAAAAGAAGCATATTGTTTAGAGAAGAGTCTAACTAGAAAATTTATGAGGCATTTACGGAGCCAGTAGTTCTGGCTTATAAAAACTTTCTAGTTTAATTCCTTCTTGTGTAAACTTCACAAGATTCTTTAAACTCTTTTCATTGATCTGTTTCTTGATGATTCCATATGCTTTAATCATGTCATCACCAATGAACCATTCGTAATCACCACTATCATCATCGAGTGCTTTCTTTGCTGCAGGATCAGCAAGCATCTTTTTGATTGATGCTCTGATATGTTCTGCATTTGGATTTGACTTGCCAACCCAAAGACTCTTCTGCAAGACATCTCTAAAGTTCTTAACAAGAACATATGCATCATAGAACTCGCCTGATGGTGCTTTACCCCATTTCTGTTTATAAAGATCTTCAAAATGATTGGTGTTATAGTTCTTATCCTTTACGATCTTGCCAGTCTTAAGATCAAGAACACCATGAGAGAACCAAAGCTTATAATCACCCTTCTCAATCATTGGATTGATAAACTTAAGATGTGATGAATAAGTTTCACGCACAGTATTAAGCTCGCCTCTAAGAGCAGCAAGTCTTGCCTCTGCAGGTTTCATTCCCTTAACAAAGATCATCTTATCATTATAACATTTGATGTATGCATCCATATTAGGCTGTGGACCACAAATCATCATGACAATAGCCATAACATCTGGTCTTCTGCCTGAAGTAGAACCAAACTTTACCTTCTCTTTATATGGATCAAACTTCGTACTATGACTTACTATGATATTTAGATTAACAAGTCCAATAGGTTCATAAAATTTATAATCATAATCAACTTTATCTGTTAAGAAGCTCTCAGCATTTCCACCATGTGCAACCATGATTGTGTATGGATCTTTCTGAAGTTCGTTATGAAACTTATTGAAACCAGGAGTATCATTTGCTCCTGGTATATGTTCAATAATTACCTTTGTCCCAATAAACTTTTCAAGATGTTGAGCAATAATATTTGCCCATACTGATGTACCGCCACCGGGTTCCTGTGGAACAATTAGTCTATATGGTTGTTGTGCATAAACTGCAGTTGAAAATAGCATTGCTATGAAAAACGATAATAATCTATTCATTATTCACTCCGTATATGTTATATCATGAATTTTAGTTATACCGAATATAGAATCTTGTAATTGTTTTAGATCATCAGCGATAATCTTTCCAACTACACCCTTGCCAATAGTTATTGAAGGATCTTCTATATTTATATGTATAGAATTTAAAAATTCTTTTTTATCTGATAACCATCTGTTAAATTCGTTTTTTTCACTTTCATCCATGAACCAAGAAAAATTTAAATTAAAATCAGAACTTATTCTATGTTGTGGTAATATATTTTCTTTACCAATATGATCATCTTTATCTTTAAAAACATCTAATAAGTCTTTACCTTTATGACAATACTTTAGACATACATCTCCAGGTTGCATATCTAAATTAAAATAACTTCTTTCATCAAGTGTCATTTCTCGTGTCGGCCTATTTTTATAACTGACAGTAATTTTTTTATAGTTCGTGATAAATCCTTCATATCTATGAATTAGAATATTAAATAAAGACACTGCATCTTTAACATTTCTCGGTGCAGCAATATACCATTCAGGAGGATTATCATCCTTTCCTCTTAAATGTTCAAAGAATGTATGTAGATAATTCATTAATTCTTGGTCAACAATATTATCTAAATTAACATTGATAATGTTATCATAATCATTAACTGCCTTTATGCAGTTTTTCATTTTAGTTATAATATTATCTTTTGACCATTCATCATTAAGATGATATATTCTATCAGTTTCAACCAGCCAACATTCTTTACTTAAAATAGCCTTTTTAAGTAAAGTCGACCATGACTGACCAAGAATATTATTGGCTGGTTGTATATCTATTGTATGGAGAGAATCTGTCTTTTCATTTAAAAGATGCAGATGAAATATCATGATAAAATGGCCCTAAGCTCTCTGCGTTTCTCAGTATATCCTTAGTCT
>JACCDP010190405.1_pt1 | contig 28040 bp, 12 predicted proteins | sample 7445841 | NCBI WGS metagenome assembly JACCDP01 (sample SAMN15323441, study PRJNA562643) | freshwater metagenome | isolation source: river surface water | place: USA:Blue River Watershed | collected 2017-08-17 | reverse complement strand
TCGGTCACTCTTGTAGAATATTTAATAAACAATTATCCAAATACTGCAATACAGGCAGGTGGGACATGTGTAAATACAGTTCCTGTGATTGATAAGCAACAACAGAAGGACCTTAGCTTATTCTTAACACCTAACCCGACTATGGATGGTAGTTTAACAAGCATTAAAAATCTCTCGCTTGATTATATTGGAGGTTCATATAAAGTGTTTACACTGGAGGGAAAATTAATAAGCTCTGGTGAAATTGAGGAGCTTGAGCAAAATATAGATTCTAAAAGTTATGGAGCGGGGCTTTATATTGTTTCAATTTGGAATAAGGGAAATACGAAATTTGCTCATTTAAAGTTATGTATAACAAATTAGAGAAAACAAAATAGGTAAAAAAATTAATTCAAATATAAAACTCACAAGTCCAAATTATAACAATGAAAAAGAACAACTTATTTATTAGTGTATTGATATTCACGTTCATCAGTCTTAAATTATTTCCTCAAACAGTAATTTTGTCCGAAAATTTTAATGGATCCTCACTACCTGTAGGATGGTCGGTTAAAACCAATGCCAGTGATGGGGGTTGGTTGGTTGGAAGCTCCAATAGCATGTCAACAGTTACCTTCCCTATACCCAATAATGGAACCAATGTAATCGCCACTTCCGACTCTAAATGCAATTGTAATAAAGTAAATGACAGACTTTTGCTGCCAAAACTTAATCTCAGCAACCATAGTGGTGTTTTCATGTCATTTGACAAATTCTTCTTTAAGTCAAGTAATCAGGGAATTTATGAGAGTGCTGTGATATTGACATCAACCGATAGCATCAATTGGGTAATTGCGGATTCAATAAAAGACAATACTATGTCTGGTTTTGAAAAACAAACCGTAAATCTATCTAATATTGCCGGGCATTCTACTGCCTGGATTGCGTTTAAATATAGTGATGGTGGTGGGTGGTTATATGGTGCAGCATTTGATAATGTTGTTGTTTACGCACCTGTACCCGGGCTAAATCTCAATTTATTAAATGCCGGTCTTGGCAAAAAAGATCCCCGGCCAGTATTTACAATTTTCGATAAGTATATAACAGGTATGCCTCTTCGTTTTCAAGCTACAATAACGAACTCAGGAACAGTGCCGATTTCTTCTTTCGATTTAAGCTGGAATACCGGCACCAATACAAATGTTGTGCATGTTACTGGGATTAACATACCTCCATTAGGAACATATTCACTTATAGATACCATAAACCCATACATTACACTAGCTGGTTCGCACAATATAAATGTATTAATACAAAATATTAATAACGGATCAATTGACATCGACTTAACTAATAATCATTTTTCCTTTAATATCACCGGTCTTACACCCAATCCGGATAAAAACTTTCTGGCAGAAGAAGCAACCGGATCATGGTGTGGTTTCTGCATTAGAGGGATAGTTTTTATGGAGTATATGAGGAAAACTTATCCTGAAAGGTTTTTTGGAGTTGCTGTTCATGAGGGTGATGCAATGAAACTATCTAATTATAGTTTATCGTCCTCCATGCCAAATTTTCAGGGTTATCCTTCAATTGCGGTGAATCGGGGTAGTATTGTAGACCCTCTTGACATAGAAGCAGCTTACATTGAAGAATTAACAGAAGCCCCGCCGGTTATTATTAAGGTTGACGCATCAATGGATGTCATTAGCAAGTTACTGACCATTACGGTAACTGGCAATTTTACCCAGAGCCTTAATGGAGATTACAGATTTAATGCAATTATTACAGAAGACAGTGTTCATGTTGTAAGTTCAGCGTATGATCAAAATAATTATTATTCCAATAATGTCATTGGCCTAATGGGAGGCTATGAAAGTTTACCCGACCCGATAGCTTCTTCAAATATGTATTATGATTTCGTTGCCCGTTATATTGCCGGCTCTTGGGCAGGAACTGCCGGAAGCCTCCCCTCTTCAATTAACAGCGGTTCATCTTATAGTAAAACATATACTTATACAGTACCCGGTAATTGGGATATTAGTAAAATAAAAGTTATTGGTTTAGTACTGTCTCAAGCAACCGGAAAAGTACAAAATGTAAATTCTTCCAAAGTTAGCCTAACAACAGGTATAGCTGTAAATGATGATATAATTCAAAAGTTTACTGTTGATCCCAACCCTTTTGAAAATACCGCCAATTTAAAAATTGAAACTAAAAGGGAAAGCAACTATAAAATTCGCTTGATGGATCTCCTGGGAAATGAAATTTGTCAAATATCCAACAATGTGCTTTCGGAAGGTGAACATGTGTTTACAATCAGTCAAAATCAAATCCCAAGAGGCGTATATTTTGTTGAGATTAGTAACGAAATGGGAAGGTTTATAAGAAAAATAGTTAAACAGTAATAGGTAAATATATCCTGTTTATTAAATCTTAACCTTAACAATAGTATTGAAAGCTATTGTCAAACTACCTTTTGTAGCCAACTGATTATATGCGATTGTTGTTTCTGTAAAACCCTTGTTCGATCAGTGGCCTGGAAGCTAATGCCAATTAAACTATAAGGAGTTTTTACAGCGTGAAAGGGGATTAGGGTACTACCTCTTAATTAGGATTTGAAATTAATAACTGATTTTGATTTGTTGAAAAAGAGGATTAAATAATCCGGTAGTTGTACATGTTAATGTATTTCATCCGCATCATTCTAACCATTACCACACTAAAATTAGCCTTTATAAAATCAATTAAACAGTAAGCTGTAATTTAAGGGCATAGTATTGAAAACATAATTAGTATATAATCCATAAACAATAAAACCAAAGTATAGCACAACAAAGTGCTGCAAAAGAATTCATTTCAACTTCTTGCATATTGTGTGGTTCTTCAATGAGCTATATACCATACACTCCCTTCAGGAATTGGGGGCGCAAAAACAGGTGTACATAAATGTGCGATAGATAGAAGATGAGAAATTGACTAATAGGATAAAAGGTTTAATACCCCGCTCCTTGGAGCGGAATTTGGGTTCAGGGCTTGCCCTGGGGTTTATACCTGTGATTTCAAAAGTAAATGCAATTAATGATTGCCTCGGTTTTACAATTTAAAATACAATAATTAATACATGAACGACAAACTATTTACATGAAAGCACCAATGAAGAAAAATAAAAAGTGCACACTTAAACCCTTATGGGTGTAGGGTTGCAGACTCTACATGATAATAATTTAAACTATAACACGCATATGAAATACTCATGTTTGCCGAAACACAAACACAACCTGGCTCAAATGTGTAACACACATTTGAGCCAGGTTGTGGGAAGACTGAGTATTCCATATGACAACTAAAAAAACAATAATCTACACATGAAAACCAAAGTTCAAATTCTAATTCTCCTTTTGGCTATTAATAGTCTCAAGGGACAAACATCTCTTAATTTTTCAGCCACTAACTATTCAGTTGGAGCAGGAGCAGCCCCAAGATCAATTGCAATCGGGGATTTTAACAATGACGGAAAAAAAGACCTTGCTGTAGCAAATATTTTCGCACAGAACATTTACATTTTAATTGGAAATGGCATGGGAGGATTTTCTGCTGGAACTGCCATAAGCCTCGATATCAACCAGGCTTTTTTTATCATTACAGATGATTTTGACGCTGATGGTAAATTAGACCTGGCCGTTACACTTACTAATAATGACAAAATTGCAATCATAAAAGGAAATGGTAACGGAACATTTTCATCATCAATAGACTATACTACTATACCTTTTCCACAGGAAATAGTATGCTCAGATTTTAATGGAGATGGGAAAAAGGACCTGGCAGTGGCTGCATCTGACGCATCTCTTGCAAACGGTGAAGTTTATTTATTAATGGGTGCCGCCGGAGGAGGGTTTTCTACACCAATACAATTTCCTACCTCTAATGACCCTTACAGTATTATTGCCGGCGATTTAAACGGGGATTCAAAAAAGGATTTGGCGGTTAGTAGTATTACAAGTGCTAGCAATGCTATCGTTTTTTTAATGGGTGATGGTCAGGGAAATTTGGGATCCGCAACTCCTTATGCGGGAGCAAAAGAGACTTTTTGTTTTACAAGTGGTGATTTTAACCTTGATAACAAACTTGATCTTGTTGCTGCCAATGGTAACTCCGACAATCTGGCTCTTATGACCGGGAATGGAACTGGGAATTATTCAACAGCTAATTTGATTTCAACTGGGACGGGATCAAACCCTTATTGGGTAATTACAACTGATCTCAACTCGGACGGAAAGCCAGACCTAATATCAGCAAATTATGCAGCAAAAAATATCTCTGTTCTTTTAGGAAATGGTTCCGGAAATTTCGGAGCTGTTACTAATTTCACCGTTGGGAATGCTCCTTTCTTTGTTGGCTCAAGTGACTTTAATGGTGATGGAAAACCAGATTTAGTTACTGCAAACTACTTCTCTGATGATGTTACAGTGCTTATTAACACAACAAGTGTAGGGGTTGAAGGTATCGATAATTCGAACCTAAATATTTCAATCTCCCCCAACCCGGTATCCGATTATCTTAATATATATCTAGGCTCTCCTTTGAATAAGGCAATTGTTCGGCTTACAGATATAACAGGCAAAGTAATACTTGAAAGGGTAAATCTTACTGGTGATTCTTTCGATTTAGATCTATCGGCCCAAAAAGCAGGGATGTATTTTATTCAAGTTTATAACAATTCAGGTGAGTTGATCAAAACTTCCAAAGTTTTGAAAAGCAATAATTAAAATTTCAATATATGCCAGATTATTTTCACTACCTGTGATTGTCACTTGGTCATTTATGTCTGTTATATTTAATAGTTCATCTATTCGGTTGTTTGGTATGTTGTTAGGTTTTACCATCACCTTCGATGTTCTGACAAATAAGCGCCTTGAGTCCTGAGTAATCAGGCCTTCAGGTTTAATTAATAGCTTCCAGCTGCGCCTTCTTCCGTTCTAATGCTATGAGTTGGGCTTCCTATAAAAATAGGGTCACCTTGTGTTATTTTGGCTTCAACTGGCTTTCAGGCCTTCGGGAAAAGTCTCTACATCATGGTGGTGTTATTTTACGTGATTCATCGGATCGTCGAAACTGACCTAAAGTATGCAGCATATTCTTGCCTTTTTTGTTCGGTTTCCTTCCTGTAAAGCCCATTCACCTCCATTTTCATATAAATCTTTAAGCCTATAAAAACTATTCAGTGAATAAGCCATTACTTATGAATCCTCAGATATATTTCCTAACTTTTCCACGTAGTTTAATAAACCTAATTTCGTTTCAAGTAATTTTGATACTGTGTTTATTCGTGAGGCTTTCCGCTTATGCGGAATTAGGCCTCAGAGCTTGTTCTGGGGTATATACCAGTGATTTCTGGCAGTTGGTTAAAAGGTAATGTTGCGTTTTAATCATTCATAAGTTAACTCAACTGTCAAAATTAGATCAAACTATTTCAATTAATTTGTATTATATTTTTAGCAAATGGCGAAACCAACAAAAGAAAATATTTGTGCTGATCTTAAATCTTCTTTCAGGCTTAAACATTCATTTGTAAAATGTATGGACTCACCTTGGCATTTTCACGAAGAATTTGAATTACTATACATAATTAAAGGTTATGGAAAAAGAATTGTTGGGAACAATGTTTCCAATTTTGAAAATAATGATATGGTATTCATGGGTCCCAATCTCCCTCATGTATGGAAAAGCCCTGAGGAGTATTACTTACCTAAAAAGACGGCAAAGGATGTTGAAGTGATATGCCTTCAGTTTAATGAACAAGCCTTTGGTGAGTTTTTCTTTAATATCCCTGAAATGGAACCAATAAAAAAATTATTCAAGGAATCTTCTAAAGGACTTTGCATTACCGGGAAAGTACGTGATAAAATTGCACATAAATTGAGAGAAATGGTTACCAGCGAATATATTAATAGGTTTATTGGCTTAATGGAAATATTAAAAATTTTATCAGAGGCAAACGAATACACCACATTATCTACCGTTTCTTACTCTAACTATTCCTTTCATTCAGAATCAGACAGATTGGAGAAAGCGTTGAATTATATTTCCGCCAATTATAAAAAGGATATAAGCTTAGGAGAAATTGCATCTTTCTGCAGCATGAGTGAAACTGGTTTCTGCAGGTATTTTAAAAAAACTACCTTGAAGAGTTTTACTACATACCTAAATGAACTAAGAGTCAATAATGCCTGTATCCTATTGCAAGAAGATAAGTTATCTATAAGTCAAATAATATATGAATGTGGATTTAGAACCTTATCGAACTTTAATAAAGTTTTTAAATCTAAAATGAAGATGATTCCCACTGATTATAGGCGTTTTGTTAAGAAGGCCCTTTAGTTCCCCTAATTTGGCAGGAATTGACTAAAAATTACCTCTTATTATTTAAATGGATCCGAATAATTTAATTTGGCCTTGTTTGAGGGTGCTTTTTATTTGTGAGACTTTCCGGGTAAGCGGAATTAGTCCCCGCCTGCCTATGTGCCAGTCCTGTGGGCGGCGGGCTGGGAACAATCCCGACCACCGAAGGTGCGTCGGAAGGTTTAGTACGCCGCCCCATGGGGTGGAATTTGGGTTCGGGGCTTGCCCTGGGGTACAAACCTGTGATTGCAATAGTTTTTTGCTGGCAAAGTAAACGAATGTCCGTTTGCTTGTAATAGAAAAACAGGTATAGTTAGAAAAACAATATTTAGCTCCATCATACTTTGTATTGCGGGGTTTTGATCAAAGTATGATGGAAGAAAACTTAATGGATGGTAAGGATGGATTCTTTTAATATATATATATTAAGCAAATTGAAAAAGGTCTTTCTGTTAATTTGTTTATTCTCAGTTGAGTTTTATAAAGGTTATTGCCAGTGCACATTTAGTTTAGGGCCAGATACAACTGTATGCCAGGGTCAGGTTATTTCTATTCCAATAACTGGTCCTGCAGGATATAATTCTTATAATTGGAGTACCGGCAGTTCTTCTCAGAATATTACAGTCAATGCAGCTGGAACTTATATTTGTAACGCAACAATACTCGGCTCTAATTTAGTAACAAATGGCGACTTTAGTTCAGGTAACTCAGGTTTTACTAGTTCCTATGTTGTTGGTACAGGTGGTTCATGGGGGCCGGTTTCCGCTGAGGGAACCTACCTGGTAACACCTAATCCTAATGTCGCTCATACTAATTTTCCTTATTTCGGCGACCATACTTCCGGTATAGGAAATATGATGGTGGTAAATGGTGCCGGGGTAGCCAATACAAGTATTTGGTGTCAAACCATTCCTGTTACTCCTAATACAACATTTAATTTTTCTACCTGGGTAGCAACTTCTGTGGCATCCAATCTTTCTGAACTTGCTATGTTGCAATTTTCAATTAACGGAAACTTATTGGGTTCAGTTTTTTCGCCTCCATTAATTCCTGGGCAATGGTCGCAGTTTAATGCAACCTGGAACTCAGGGATAAACACTACGGCTACTATTTGTATTGAAAATCAATGTACGGTTCTTTCTGGCAACGATTTTGCATTGGATGATATTTTTTTTCAGCAGGTGTGTTCATATTCCGATACTTTAATTGTGGAAAGTATCCCTTTGCCTAATATTTCCGTAACGGGTCCATTTACTTTGGATTGCACATCTACCCCAGTTACTTTAAGCGGAAATTCTACGACCACCGGTGCTATTTATAACTGGACAGGACCTTCTTCCTTTTATTCAACATTGCAAAACCCCACTACTACTGTTGCCGGGACTTATACGCTTACTATTACAGAACCCCTTAAACATTGCTCTTCAAATGCCACTGTTACCGTTAATTCAAGCACTCAGTTAAATATTTCGGCGGGAAGTAGTCAAACAATTAATTGTTTACATCCTACAGTTAATATAAGTGCTTCTTCTAGCAGCAATGGGGTGATTTATTCCTGGACGGGGCCAGGTTTGTTTTCTTCCTCTTTGCAAAATCCTATGGTTAATTTGCCGGGAACTTATACTGTTACTGTCACCGATTCTGCCGGAATCTGCAAAGCAACGGCTAATGTTCTTGTTAACATAGATACTGCTGCTCCAATTATCTCTGTCGGACCAGATTTAAACTTAAGTTGTAAAAACCCAAGTGTCACTTTATCTGGTAGTTCCTCCATACCAGGGATTATGTACTTGTGGTCAGGTCCTGCCCAGCAAACTTCGGTACTATCGTCAATAAGTACTAATATTCCCGGAACATACACCCTCACTGTAACCAATCCTTTAAATGGCTGTTCTTCGAAGGATATTGCGGTTGTTTACCCTGCAGCAACCGGGCCAGTTTCAAACTTTTTTGTAACTCATGTTACATGCAATGGTGGTAACGACGGTAGTGCTAACATTTATTTAACAGGAGGTACCCCTCCTTTTACTTATTTATGGAGCAATAATCCGTTATTAAATTCTTCGGTTATTACTGGCCTGAATGCAGCCATATACACTTGTAATGTAGTAGATAGTAATGGATGTAAAGCTGCATCTACATTTACTATTTTAGAACCACCACCTCTATCTATTAATCCTATTCCCCCTTTAACCGTTTGTCCCGGGCAACAGGTAAATTTATCTGCCTTGGTTTCCGGAGGAACACCACCCTATACATATATATGGTCTGATGCAGCTTCTAATCCAATCTCTAATCCTTTCTCTCCCAGCACCTCTGCTCAATACTTGGTTTCGGCAACAGATTCAAACGGTTGTCATTCACTACCAATGCCATTTAGCATTAACCTGTACCCACCTCCCGCTGTTAGTGTAAATTCCCCTTCGGCAATTTGCTATGGTTCATATGCAAATGTCACAGCTACGGTATCGGGCGGAACAGGCAACTATACTTACTTGTGGATGCCTGGTAATTTTAATACAGCAACAGTTCAGTTATATCCAAATCAAACAGCCACCTATACACTTACTTTAACAGATGCTTGTGGGCAAACCCAAAAGCAAGTGACAGTTGTTGTTAACCCCCGGCCCTTTTCTCCAATTAAAGCTAGTGATACTAGTGGCTGTGCTCCATTATGTATTGATTTTTCAGGAAATAATTCGGCTGCTTATAATTTTACCTGGAGTACCTCTAATAATTTATTGGCTTCTGGAAATAATTTTTCCTATTGTTTTGCCCCAGGTACATATACTGTAAATTTAATCGTGAGTGATGCTTTGGGCTGCAAAGATTCTTCGAACCTGACAATTAATTCTTTCGTTGTGCCCAAAGCACAATTCTATTTTGAGAATAAAGACCTGAGCATATTTAATCCTGAAGTTCATTTTATTAATACTTCTTATAATGCCACTAATTATATCTGGCATTTTGGAGATAATATGAATACCCAATCGAATAGTATTAACCCCTTCTTTTTATATCCGGGAGCAGAAAATTGTTATCCCGTTTCATTAATTGCAAGTAATGTGCATTGCAGGGACACTGCAAATGAGCTGGTTTGTATCAAAGACATTTTTACTATATATTTCCCAAATGCATTTACCCCCAACAATGATGGATTAAATGATATCTGGCTTCCATTGGGCACAGGAATTGACGAACATAATTTCAATTTGATAATTTATGACAGATGGGGTAACCTTGTATTTGACACGGACATTTGGGGTAAAGGATGGAATGGCGTTATGAAAGATAAAAATGATATTGTTCAGGAAGACGTGTACGTATGGAAAACAAAACTAAAAGACAGATTCGGTAATCCCCATCAATATAACGGCATAATTACGCTTTGCAAGTAAAGGCAAATACATTTGGTCAACACCTCCTTCTTGTTTTAGGTTAATTTATTTCTGCAGAAAAATCACGTAATCAACTCCATACTACCGGATGCAACAATCACTACAACAACTAGCGGGCGGGGAACATAAGCATTTCAGCCTATTATGAAGGCAGTATTCTTACGGAATTAAAAGCCTCATTCAGGCAGGTCAAAAGCTCTTGCGCATTGGTTTCTGAAAACACTAAGGGTGGCTTAATCTTCATTACATTATTCAAAGGACCGTCTACACCCAGCAGGAAGCCACAATCTCTGGCAAATTCAATCACTTCGGCTAACTCGTTATCTGCAGGCTCTAAGGTTTGTTTATCACGAATCAATTCTACTCCAATAAACAAGCCTTCTCCACGTACATCTCCGATTATTGCATATTTTTCCTTTAATTGTTTTAACCCTTCTAAGAGTATAGTTCCAACACGCTGTGCCTGTAGTGGTAGTTCTTCCTCACGGATAGTTTCCAGTACAGCCAATCCACAAGCCATGGATACAGGATTACCCCCAAAGGTGTTGAAGTATTCCATGCCATTATTAAAGGCATCGGCTATTTCCTGTGTGGTGATAACAGCGGCTAAAGGATGCCCATTTCCAATGGGTTTGCCTAATACCACTATATCCGGAAGGCAATCTTGTAATTCAAAGCCCCAGAATTTTTTTCCAACGCGACCAAAACCAACCTGCACTTCATCAGCAATGCAAAGGCCACCCGCATTTTTCACCCATTTATAAACCTCCTTCAGGTAATTGGCAGGCAGGGGCATCTGTCCGCCAACGCCTAATAATGTTTCGCATATAAACGCTGCAGGAGCTTTGCCTTCCATTTTTAATTGCTCTATTATACGTTTTACATCTTGGGCATATTTTTGGCCGGCATCTTTATCATCCCTTTTAAATCTTCCCCTGTAGCTGTCGGGGTTTTCGGCTTTATGTATCCAGGGCATTTTCCCGGAACCTCCCTTACCATCAAATTTATATGGACTCATTTCCATGGCTACTGTAGAAGTTCCGTGGTAGGCATGATTTAGCACAATAATGTCTTTACGTTGAGTATAATGCCTGCTTATACGAATAGCCAGATCATTTGCTTCGCTTCCGGAGTTAGTGAAATAACAAACATGAAGATGCGAAGGAAAGGTGCTTGTTAGTTGAGCAGCATATTCAATGATATGATCGTGCAGGTAACGGGTATTGGTATTTAGATGCGCAGCTTGATGCTGTACAGCTTTAACGACCTTGGGGTGACAATGGCCAACATGACTAACATTATTGACGCAGTCGGTGTAGGTGTTTCCCTTATCGTCATATAAATATTGCAAGGCCCCTTTTATTATTTTTAGTTTTTTACGGTAACTGATGCTCAGGTTTTTTCCCAAAAGCTGTTTTCGTTTTTGTATCAGCTCGGAATAGTCTGTCGCCTCTTTTATACAGCCATTATAACCGCAGGCTCTTAGGAAGGTGTCTTTTGCCAGAACTGGATTAATGCGGATAAGCTGATGTAATAATGTCCACGCGGGCTTTTCGGAAATAAAGTGATGTTCATTGGCAGAGTGCAGGCTTGCCTGATAAGCAGATTGGCTTACACTGATGCATAGCCGTGCCGCAATGAGGTAATAAAGTAAGCTTACTTCTTTTTCTTCCAATGGATACTCCGTATGATAGGCCTTAACAAAAGCCTCAGCCATAGAAAGGGGATTAGCATGATTCATCATCATATACGTACAGGCTACGGCCACATTATTAATTAATGCAGTATATACAGTATCTCCAAAATCAATGAGGCCGGAAACCTCAGTACCACTCATGAGTAAATTGTAATCATTCATGTCGTTGTGTGCAAAAGCACGCCGAAGTGATGAAAGAACAGGAGTAACTTCAGTTTCAAACTGCAATAAGAAATAGGCAACAATTCTTCTCTTCTCATGATCTTTTATACAGGTTAAAAATGCCCTGGCGTCTAATGCAGTACTGATATCCCATTCATAATACCTGTGTATAGCCGGATGATAGAAGTTGTTCAGGTTGTTGTCCATTTTTCCCAGAAAACGCCCGGCGCTGGCTGCGTGAACAGGTGTCCTTTGATCCAGATGAACCCAGAATGTTCCGTCTAAATAGGTGTACAAACGCAGGTACCAATTCTTTGTATCATGAACAATGCTTACTATTTGTTGACCTTTTTTATCAGGAATACAGTGTTGTAGCTGATTCCCTACCGAACTGGCAGCAAGATGCTCCATCATTTTCACCTGCGCCTCAATGAAATGGTAATTATTTTCCGATCCGGAAATTTTAAGAAGGAATTTTTTTCCTGTATCGGCAGTGATCAGAAAGTTTAATTCTTCATATCCATTCAGGGGTGTAACACTACAAGGGATCTGATAGTATTCGTTTACCAGTATGCTAAGATCATTTTCCGAAAGTTTCATTAGGTGTAAATAATTTGTTTGGTTTTTTGTGCTTTTTGGCCTTGGTGCGGTGAAACATGATCTATCCCTCCATTGCTATTTACGCTTGATAAACGGTTTATGCAGAATGGTGGATATTTCACATAATTATTGGTTAAAGTTTACCGGTTTAAGTAATGAAGTACCTTTAACTGAGAGAAATGATCGTGCCTGCTGATAGTTTTTTCACAGGTAAAGGTGTGGTTTTCGTTCTTAACCATTTGGTTTCATCTTTACTGAGAAATGGTGATAGTTGATGGAAAACCTTTTGGTTATACTCATTTAACCAGGTTATTTCGGGTTCACTGAGAAGTGTAGCATTAAGCAGTGAACTTTCTATGTAACATAAAGTAAGGGGCTTAAAACAGAGAAAGGATGGAGCATTTCCTTTGACAACCCGGACAATATTTTCAATGCGAATCCCGTATTTTCCTTCATGATATATTCCCGGTTCAATGGTAATGATCATGTGCTCTTCTAATGGGGTATCCGGAACGGCGTTGATGCCTGATCCGAAGCTTTGTGGCCCTTCATGAACACTTAGGCAGGCTCCGACTCCATGCCCGGTACCATGCGAATAATTCCGGTTTTTTTGCCATAAAGGGGCACGTGCCAATACGTCAAGACTGTTGGTTAAGGTACCTTCAGGAAAGATGGCTTGTGAAAGCGCTATCAAACCTTTTAACACAAGTGTATAATCATCTTTTTCTTCCTGACTCACCTCACCAATTGCTATTGTTCGGGTTACATCAGTGGTACCTCCATAATAGTGCCCGCCTGAATCAATGAGCAGTAAGCCATTACCGGTGATTTCCATGTCATTTCCAGGTGTTGGGGAATAGTGATTGAGAGCTGCATTTTCCTGATAACTAACAATACAGCTAAAACTATCGCTAATATAACTTTCATGTTCCTTTCTGAATTCATAAAGTTTTTGAACAAGACTGCTTTCCGTAATTTTAATTAAACCACAATTTTGCTCCAGCCAAAAATAGAATTTGGTAAGACTAATTCCATCCAGTAGCATAATGCGATCAAACTCTTTCAATTCCGTCTTGTTCTTCCGGGATTTAAAATAAATGGAAGGGTTAATGTTGTTCTTTATCAGCACTCCTTTCTTCACGTGTTGCAGTAATCCCGCACTGATTTTTCGCTTGTCTATCATTATTTTCATGCCTTCTGGAAGATCAGCTAAATAAGAAGTAAGACTGTCATAAGGCATGAGTTTTACCTGATCTGCTTCTAACTGTTGTTTAATTTCAGAGCTTACTTTGGTTTCGTTAATGAAGAGTAAATTTTCAGCCTGCCCGATAATCAGGTAGCTTAAAAAAAATGGATTGTATGAAATATCACTGCCTCTCAGGTTAAGTGTCCATGCTATATCATCCAGGGTGCTGATGAGGTGTATGTCACTATCCTGCTCTTTCAAGTTTTGCTTTATCCTTTCCAGTTTATGCTGGCGGCTTTCTCCGGCAAATTTCAGATCGTATTCCCATACGGCTGATTCAGGAAACGCCGGTCTATCTGGCCATAAACTATCCCAGAAATCCTCACATAACCTGATGTCACAATTTCCGGCAACCAATATCTCCCTGGCCGTTTGATATAAATTAAGCGGATAGCTGTTCCCCACAACACCAACAGTACTTCCAGCATCCAGGTGCCCGACAAGCCAATGAAGGTATTCGGGTTGTCCTTGTACTTTGAGTTTCATTAATTGAAATTCATGAGCAGTTATTTGTTTTTCTGCCTGAATAAAGTAACGGTTGTCTGTCCAAAGCCCAGCGAAATGTTGAGTAATAATAGCAGTACCTGCTGAGCCGGTAAAACCACTTATCCATTTCAGACTTTTCCATCTTTCTGGAATATATTCACTGAGATGAGGGTCGGAACAAGGAAGAATAAAGGCATCTAAATTATACTGCTGCATCATCCGTCGAAACGCTTCAAGTCGGGTATTCATGGGCAATTGGTAGTTGATAGTAATTTAGTGCTAATCTATCGAATTCATACATGCGTATGTTTTTAGTCATACACCAAAGTTGATACTATGTTATCTCCTTTGGCTTGTGTTCCAGTGCTGCAAAGAAGAGCCTGTTTGGCTTTACTGAAGGAGAGACAGAAAAAGAATATGACTCTGGTATCTCATACATTAAAGGGAAGCACCTTTAGTGTTAATCAGGTATAAGCAGAGGATAATTTTGTACCAAAGGAAATGTTCGTTTTAACTTAAATTTGTGCAAGGAGGGTTTATACAATTTTGGTTGGATGTTGCGCCTTTGATTACTCCCAATTAAGGCCAGCTTATTTCAAAACTTAAAAGCAGGTATATCAGGTATGATAAAGAGTTTGTATTTCATAGTCTGTGGAATTTTTATTTTCATTTCAAATTCAGGTTATAGCGCAACCAGGTATTGGGTAGGTGGTACCGGTAATTGGACGCAGGCATCTGCTCACTGGGCAAGTACTTCTGGCGGGAGCCCGGCTGCTGGCAATCTTCCCACTTCTTCCGATGACATTATTTTTGATAGTAATTCCGGAACCGGAACCGTTACCGTAAATTCAGCTGTTACAGTGGTTTCCATTAGTTTCTCAAGCAGTTGTAGTGCCATAACTATGGATGTCACGTCAAATACCACCAGTGTTACTTCTACAGCCTCTGGGGTTGGGGTCGTAATTAGTTCGGGAGGTAGCGGTACATTAAAATTATCCGGAGGTACTTTAACCATTACCAATAATTTATGGGTTAGCGGGGGCACGCTTCAATTAAACTCAGGAACTCTAAATGTAAACAGCTTCGATGCTACCGGAACGGTTGGCTTAATCCTTACCGGAGGAACGGTTAATTGCGCCGGAGCTACCATAAATATTGGTGACTATACAAATGAAGTATTGAGTCTTAATTCCGGAACACTCAGTGTTTCTTCAGGCACAATAAATATACGAACAGAGTTTTATACACTGGGCGGAACATTCAATCTTTCAGGTGGCACTATGAATGTTAATGTGAGCAGTACCTCTCAACGCTTTTATTCATTCTCAATGTTTAATACTACTTACAATCTTACCGGGGGTGTGATCGATATTAAAAATGTTGCTTCAAGCGGAATTCAGGCGGTATGGATAGATGCATCTAACTCTCCGGGAACATTAAGCGGAGGCATCATACGCATGTCTGTTGCAAATGGGCATTATACTTTTGAAGCAGCTACCAGGATTTATAGCCTGGAAATAAATCATTCGGCTTATACCTGCACGCTTGTCTACAATAACCTTAATTTGGCCGGCAACTTTACCCTTACCGCCGGCACTTTTGATGTTTCTACTTATGATATAAGTGTTGCAGGCAACTGGACATTTACCGCAGGGACTTTCAATAGTAATTCGCGCACAGTTACGTTTAACGGGAGCTCGGCTCAGCAAATTACAGGAGCCAGTGCAAGCACATTCTATAACCTAACACTTAATAATTCAAATGGCTTAACACTTTCACCCTCAGCAGGAATTAAAACAACAGTAAAAAACACCCTTACCCTCACCAGCGGAAAAATAACTTTAAGTAATTATGATTTAAATATAGGGGCTACAGGTATCAGTGGTAGTATTTCAGGTGCAAGTTCTTCCAATTATATTATTTGCAATGGAACGGGTGTCTTAAGACAATATAATATTGGAACCGGACAACGAACCACAGTTCTTTTTCCACTCGGAATTAACTCCGCCAGTTATACTCCTGTAACACTTAATGTGGTTGGTGCAACTACTACCGATAATTTTTCGGTTTTGCTTAGTCGCTATGTTCTTTATTCCGGTACAAGCGGCTTGGCATATACCTCTTATGTGGTGGATAGAACCTGGAATGTAACAGAAGGTACTACAGGAGGTTCTAACGTTACGCTTACCTTACAGTGGAACGGTTCAGATGAATTAACATCGTTCAGCAGAAGTAATTGCTATATTAGTCATTACAGTAGCTCCTGGTCTGCAACCTCTGCTGGTTCTTCAGCAAGCGGTTCAAATCCTTATACTATTACTTCAGGAACGGTAACATCTTTTTCTCCTTTTGCTATTGCTTCAAATGCCGTATTACCTATTGAACTCTTGTATTTTAACGTTATTCAAGATCAAGCCCGTGTGAAAATAAACTGGTGTACCGCTGTTGAAGTGAACAATTCGGGTTTTGACATTGAGAGGAGTGCAGATGGAACGAATTACCAGTTGATAGACCGGCTCAGTGCGGCAGGAAATTCCTATGACCTGAAAAACTATGAGCGTTATGATATGAACCCATTGACTGGATTTTCATATTACCGGTTAAAACAATATGATGCCGACGCTACGGTTACTTATTCCGCTCCCCAACCAGTAGTTTTTTTAGGAGAGAAAAAAGATTGCCTGTACCCTAATCCCTGCACAGATTATACAAAGCTTTACTTCGAATCAACAAATGATAAAAAGACTGCAGTTTATATTCACAATGAATACGGTAAACTGGTGGATGTGCAATTTGTTGAGCCTTGCGAAAACGGCTGTGAGTGGATGCTGTTCATGGAACAATTTCCGGCTGGAATATATTTTGTGTCTTATAAGAACGAACAATTGCAAAAATCGGCGAAACTCATAAAGCAGTAGACTTAATACCATTTCTATTCACACATGAAAACACCTTCAAGCGAGTTACAGGATTTGATAAAGGCCTTGTTGCCTGGAGAGAGAAAGGCTTTTTTAGCTTATAGTAAAGGAAAGAAAAGCCCTGATGATACGGAATATATTAAACTATTTAATTGTTATTGTAGTGATGAGGTTACAGATGATAAAGTGATCAGCCAAAATTATCAATTCAAGAACTTTACCCGGATTAAAAACTACCTTCATCAGCAATTGCTCAACTATTTGGCTGAAAAATCAGATACCGGAGTCGAGAAAGATATTAATACCATGATTGCTGTGAGTAATGTTTTGATGAAGCGGGCTTTGTATAAACAGGGAATTTCATTGCTTAATAAAGCCAGAAACCTGGCAGAAAAGCATGAATTCCTGCATCATTGTTTGTTAATAGATCAGAAGTTATACGTGGCAAATAATACTACACTTAATTTTGAATATTGGGATTATTTTGTTCATGATTATCCCAGGGAGGAGTTTAATCCTATTATAGAAAGATTACAAAAGGAACACGAAATATTAATTAGTAATGGAAGGGTGCATTTGATTCAATCTTCAGACGATGGCTTGTTAAGAAAACAAGGGTCATTAAAAGAACTGGATGAATTATATGCGCCGCTTCTTCAAAAGGGAGAGGATTACGCTCCTACGTTTCAGTCAAAAATACAGTACTATACCACCATTGGGTTTTATTATATGCACCGTGATATTGAAAAAGCAATTTACTATTGTGAAAAATCCTTAGAGTTAATAGAAAGCAAACAAGAATTTTACAATCAGGTGTATGTCAAACAAATTGTTTGTATGGGGAATTTATTATTGTTGTATGCTTTAACAAGAAAAATGGACAAAATGCGTGAACTGCTGGATCGGGTCATGAACATTTCTACGCTTAATAAGAGTCATAAAAACCTTATTCTTGAAACGTATGTGCTTTTTGAGACAGGTTATTGCAAAATAAATAGTGATTATCCCTTAAGAAAAAAAGTAATCCGTAAAATCGACCACGATTTTAAAAAATATACTTCCTTTTTTTCCAGAAGCCGCTTATTCATGATCGCTTCTAACCTTTCTTTTAATTATTTTCAAGATCAAAAGTATAAGCAATCATTAGAGTGGTTAAACAGGATGGACGAGTTGCAGGATAGAAGTACTGAGAAAAATGTAATAATAGTTCACAGGCTTTTTCGCTTAATTCTATATTACGAGATGGATAAAATAGATTTATTACAATATTCCATTAATAATGTATACAGGCATTTACAGTACCATAAAAGGTTGTTTCCCTTTGAAAAGATAATTATTAAGATGCTGGAAAATTTAATAGACAAGGATAGTAACAAGTCGAAAATAAAGATACTGGAAGCAGCCCATGAGGAAATAAATAAGCTCCAGCAAAAAGAATCACTAAAATTTATTCTTGAACTTTTTAATTTCCATACTTGGATTAAGACTAAAATAGATACTAAGAAACCACATCGTGTGAGAGCAGTAGATGATGTTTTAGTTAGTTAAATGATGGTGTAATGGATATAAATTAACGCCACCCGATTTTGTTCCTGATACGTTTTCTAAATATTAATGGTATAATAATCCTTACAACCGGAGGTGTATCGAGAGGTACAATGCCCCACCCTCCGGTGTAAGTAGGGATGGTGGGATTCTCCCTGTGTTTGAAGGCAGACTACTTTGTACAAGTAGTTCATAACTGCTATTAATAGCTTGTCTTAGGTCACTTAAATCATCTTATAGGCTACTCTTATTAGTATATCCTTTAACGAATTAAACTAACCTGACCTGCCTTATAGGTTCTGTTTCCTGGCTTAAAGCCAGCTGCAGTAATGATATAGATGTAAACACCGGATGGGCATAACTCCCCCTTGAGTGTTCCGTCCCAGCCTTTTAACAGGTCATGAGTTTCAAATATGCTGTTCCCCCAACGATCGAAGACAGATAGCTTAAATTGGGAAACTCCAATACCATAGGCTTTAAATACTTCATTGAGTTTATCGTCAGTGCCGGGAGTAAAAGCATTCGGAATCCATAACTCATAAGGAGGATAAAGAGGATGGCTAACAATATCTTTACAGCCTTCCGGGGTATAAGCAATTAATTGGGTGGAATAAGCCTCCATTGATGATGGAAATAGGTGAGTTGGATTCATAGTGCTTTCCAGCGGACTATGATCATGATAATTCCAGGTATATAATAAAGGTTGGTTGCCAGTGGAGAGGTTCGTAAACATTACTGCGTTGTCGTCAAGGAATTCATAACTAAAGCTCGCTTTTACTTCCACTACTTTTACCTTAACGGAGTCGTATGCACTATTCCCGCAGGAATCAACTACCTTTACGTGGTATACCGTTTCATTTGTTGGGGATACTGAATAGGTTTGTCCCATATAGTTATTTTCCCAAATAAAACGATAGGGTTTGGTACCCATATTGGCATTGACGTGCAAAGCGATTTTTTCCCCAAAACATATATTGGTATCATTGATGGTATTTAATTGTAAGGGGAGGTAAGGCCATACAGAAACCGAAGTCGTAAGGGTGTCTGAATAAAAATTACAAGCATCCGTTACAATGAGTGTATAGGTTGTAGTCTGTGCAGGAATGACAGAAATATCTTTTGTTGTTAAGCCGTTACTCCAAAGATAACTATAAGGAGTAAACCCGCCGCTAATATTGGCCACGAGATGCCCAACCTCTCCGGGGCAGCGTATAAAGGCAGGTGCAATAGTAGCATTTAGTGGCGGAGCAGAAGGAACACTAATGGTGATAAAGGCCTGGGCAATAAGATTAGGACAGAATACATCTTTTATAACTACGGTATAGGTTGTGGTACTGGCAGGACTTACGGTTTGTGTTGATCCCGTGGAGGCTCCCGGGCTCCAGCTATAACTATAAGAAGAGATTCCACCAACAACCGTAACAGACATGGTTGTACTGTTGCCAGGGCAGGGAAGATTAACGTTGGGTGAAGGGTTAATGGTTAAAGAAGGGTTGTCTGATAAATAAGCTTTGGCAGATACAGGAAGAGGGTTACAGCTGTTTCCGGGTATTGTTATTATGAGTGATTCCATTCCTTCTGTAATTCCATCACTCAAGGATTTAATCCCAAGTGTAAGCTGAGATTGTCCCGGAGTAAAAGTAATAGAAGCAGGTAAGGAAGCACTATAATCCAATCCGCCAGATGCGGTTCCGCTAACCAAAACGGGGAAAGTTTCAGCAATTGCTAAATTAGTCATACCTCTGTTAAACCGTATATAAAGAGAGTCGCAACCTTCTCTGAATACCGTATCCACGGGGCTGTTAGGAACATCCAGAGAAATGGTTACTTTAGAATTCGATAGTACTGTAACTTTAACAGAATCAGTATAAGCGTTTGCTCCGCATTTTACACTTGCGCTGCACCAATAGGTAGTGGAAATGGCTGGGGTAACAATAATGGAGTTTGTAATGGAGCCAGTACTCCATAAGTAGGTATAAGGTCCTGAGCCACCGCCGCTGACATTAGCAGTTAGGGTAATTGTCTGCCCCAGGCAAATGCTGGTGTCTGCTATACTTAAAACAACGGGTGTTAAATCTTCAATATACAAATTCACTTTCGTGGATGCTTGTGAACCGCATGGATTTACCGACTGAAATGTAAGGGTAATTTTTTCCGTTCCCTCTGCAATAGCGTCATTAACAGGTATGATGGGAAATGTAACCGTGCTTACTCCCGAAGGAAACATAACTGTACCATTAAGCTGAGTATAATCAATTCCATTAAGCGCATTGCCACTAATGGTGTATGTGTATGTTTAAGCAGAAAGGTTTGCCCCTGCAGGGCGGCTTATGGTAATTAAAGCTGTATCACAGCCTTCAACCAGTGTTGAATCTGTTACATTCCCATTTACTGCTGATAAAATATTTAATATGGAATTACCTGCTCCGGAAGAGAAACTATTAGCTTCAAGGAATACCCCGGAATCAAGCAATCTGTCCATGGCGTCACCTATAACAAATTTAATATGATACTTCTCCCCGCAAACTACCGGATATTTTGCAGTTAGAATAGTTGTTAGTCCGTTGTAGATCACATTTACGGCTCCACTATAATTGTCTGTGTAAAAAGCACAATTTTTACATGGGCCTGAGCTAACCGTGGTGGAATAACCATTGTTTACAGTATTTGTAGTGATGGGTAAATTTGTACCTGGAACTAAGGCTATGTTTCTTTTTGTGAGAGGAACAGAAACACCAGTTAAAAAAACGCCAAACACATCTTCTACAGTGAATCCACCAGGAGGAGATATTTTACTATTATATTCATCACTTCCAAAACGGTACTTAAAACTGATGGTGTCTCCGGAAGGAATAAAATCAAACTCCAGTACAGGAGCATCGTAGGTAGTAAGATTACCACCAGTTTGAATCAATAACGCATTTAAATCCGGATCACCCGGCTTAAATTGAAATAAATTTTGTTCCTTACTGCTGGGGCCAAACGGGCCATCTGCCCCAATGTTTAAAAATCCATTAGGGTCATTGGCCAAAAAGGAACCCGTGGTTAAGAAAATGCCCGAGCTAATACCAAGATTTGTTGCAGGGCCTGCAGTAAAAGTGGATATTCCATTCACATAACCCGTATACACCACATTAGAAACACTTACTCCGTTTCCTGCCAATACATTTTGCACCATTTGTGCAGGTGTGAGACTATTATTTGTTGTAAGCTGCGAGAACACGCAGTTATTAAACAACATAAAAAATACAAATGGAAGTAGGGCTGATGGTTTCATATTCGGGTTTTGGTTTTAATATGTCATATCCATAATAAAGCAGTTACACTATTCATGGAAAATAATGCTGATCCAGGTGATTAGCTTCGCCGGGCTACCACAATTCTGCGAAGGCATTTATTACCTCACCAACATCAGCGTACCTTTTAAATCATACTGTTTCCCGTCAACACCGAGGGCTTTAACAAAATAATAATAGGTTCCGTCACTTGCCTCAATACCATTACTATACTTCCCATCCCATTCATCATTGGGTGAATCAATGTTGTATATGTTCTGGCCCCATCTATTGAAGATGCTACAATTCAAAACTTTCAGCCCCCGGCTGCTAATAAAGAAAGAGTCATTCACATGGTCATGATTTGGCGAGAAAATATTCGGAATAATCACATAGGATACTATGTCAACAGTAATTATTTTAGAAATGGTGTCGGTACATTTACCATTGCTGGCAATTAATGTAACGGTATAGGTTCCACTTTGAATAAAGGTGTGTTCTATGTTGGCCTGGGTATTAAAGTAACTGTTGTTTATAGACCAATTATAGTTATTGGCACCGCTGGAGGTGTTGATGAAATTTACTAATAAGGGTTCGGGCCCTTGCAGGGTACTTGCATTGAAATTGGCAATAACCGTGGAAGCGGAAGGTATTGTAAATATGTTGGTGGCACCTGTTGCCAGACAATTATTGAAATCTTTTACAACTAATTGATATGTTCCTGCTCCAACATTTGTTAGTGCAGACTGATTAGCCCCCGGAATAGGAGTATTACCATTGTACCATTGATATTGATACGGAGGTGTTCCTCCAATAACGACAAGTCCGCTAATACCACCAGTTACCTTTTCACAGAATGCAGTATCTGTATCAGGTACTCCGCTAATTTGGGGATTTGCATTTACTGTTATTGAAAAACTGCCCGGGGATCCTGTGCAACCATTCAGGATGGGATGCATAGTAATAACCGCTGTTTGCAAAATGGTTGTGGTTGGAGTTGTACAGGCAGAAATATTTCCTGATCCAGAAACCGCTAAGCCTATTGCCGGATTGCTGTTGACCCAGTTAATTCCAGCTCCTACCGGACTAACCATAAAATTAACACCTCCAAAAACGGTGCCTCCACATAGCGTTGTATTTACAGGGCTATTCACTACAGGAGTTGGTTTTATGCTGATGGAAACAGCTATAGCACTTCCAGAACAACCGTTTAATATTGGCGATACCAGTATGGTTCCTGTTTCAATGGCACTAACTGAAGGCGCTGTATAAGCAGGTATGTTTCCTGTTCCGGAAAGCGGTAGCCCTATAGCAGCATTTGAGTTGGTCCAATTGAAAGTTGCACCGGGAGGATTTGATTGAAAATTAACGGGCAATACCTGAGCACCAGAACAAACGGATTGATTACTCAGGGGATTAATTGCCGGCAGTGGCTTTACGGTTATGCTAAAACTGATGGGAGTTCCCACACATCCCGCAAGTGTAGGCGTAACGGTAATACTACCGGTTTCTGTATTACTTAAAGAAGGGCTGTTGTAGGCAGAGATATTTCCAACGCCTGATGCGGTTAATCCAATGGATGGATTAGTGTTGGTCCAGGTAAAATTACTGCCTGATGGATTGGTGGAAAAAACTACGGGATTTATTGGTGAGCCTGAGCATACAGCTTGATCGGCAATATTTTGCAGGAGTGGTAGTGGCTTAACAAGAATGGAAAAGCTACTTGCGATACCTGTACAGCCATTTAATACAGGAGATACCAGTATAGTTCCAGTTTCAATGGAACTAACGGAAGGCGCTGTATAAGCAGGTATGTTTCCTGTTCCGGAAAGGGGAAGCCCGATAGCCGCATTTGAGTTGGTCCAATTTAAAGTTGTACCGGGAAGATTTGATTGAAAATTAACAGGCAATACCGGAGCACCGGAACAAACAGATTGATTGTTTACTGGATGAATAGCTGGAAGTGGTTTTACGGTTATGGTAAAACTAATGGGAGCACCGGCACATCCGGCAAGTGAGGGAGTAACGGTTATAATGCCGGTTTCTGTATTACTTAAATTAGGACTGTTGTAGGCAGAGATATTTCCTGTGCCCGATGAAGCTAATCCAATGGATGGATTAGTGTTAGTCCAGGTAAAATTGCTGCCCGATGGATTGGTGGAAAAAACTACTGGATTTATTGGTGAGCCTGAACATACCGATTGATCGGCAATGTTTTGAATGAGTGGCTGGGGGTTAACAAGAATAGAAAAGGTACTTGCAATACCGGTGCAGCCATTGAAAATAGGAGCGACAGTGATATTAGATACGAGCGGGGTAAAAGATACAGGTGTGGTAAAAGCAGTAATATTTCCTGTGCCGGAAGCAGCAATACCAGTAGCCGTATTATCATTAGTCCAGTTTATGCTGGCACCAGCAATAGTTGATGAAAAATTAATTGGCCCCACCAAAGAATTAGAGCAAACAACTTGATTGCTGAGCGTATTTAGTTGAGGGAGGGGTTTAATGCTTATTTGAAAAGAATTACTGCTTCCGGTACAGCCATTTAAAACAGGAGTACCTATAATAGTTGCGTTAATCAACGTGTTTGTGTTTGGAGCAGTGTATGAAGAAATATTTCCCGATCCTGAAGCAGGAAGGCCAATAGCAGGGTTTGAATTTACCCATGAAACAGTAGCTCCCGCAGGAACAGACAAAAAATTTACAGGACTTACTGTAGACCCTGCACATACTTCATCATCCAAAATAGTACTAAGTGCAGGAAGGGGCTTAACTAAAACGCTTTGTTTTATACTGTCTTTACAGCCGTATTGATTAATACCTGTTAAACTAACCGTATATGTTCCTGCATTTGCATACAGGTGGGAAGGATTGGCATTAACATTATCGGAATATCCGTCGCCAAAATTCCATTGCCAGTTAGTGAGGGAATTAGAGGTGTTGGTAAACATGGTAGAGGTGTTTTTGCAAGCCGTGGTAGCTGTGAAACTTGCAACCGAAGTCGATTGTAATGATACCTGAGTGGATAAACTGAAGGAGCAGCTTGATCCGTTTGCTCCAATAGTGGTGATAGTAGCTGTATACTGACCTGGTTTGTTTATATTTATTGAAGCACCGGTACTTGAGCCTATGATGCCAGGCCCACTCCATTGGTAATTGGTTCCCCCTGGTGGTGCGCTGATTGTGGTGGTACCGCCCTGACACAGAAAGGATCCTATGTTTAGTGACGGCAATTCACAGTCAATCGCAAAATAACAATACCCACAGTGGCGCATAGCATTACAATCACTGGTTTCGAAGGTGATGGTAACTGTTTGCCCAATATAGGAGCTCAAGGGAATTAGAATAGGAGCCCAGTCTTTGTAAACCGCCTGATAAGCCAAATCTTTATTATGTGGAGAATTACGATTTTGAATTTTCCAACCCGGAGGCGAGGCTTGGGGTAGAGGGGCAGCTTGTGTACAGTTTATATCATATTTAGCGCAGTTGATTTCACTACTTCCAGACATAACTTTCAATTTAAAATAAGGTTGATCCTTAGCCGCATGAGGTCCCGTATTTGGTTCTACTCCGGTTTGGGTAAACACAATGGCATACCAAAATGTTAAAATGCAATTCTGCTGTGTAACAAGAAAGGTGTTTGAAGCAGTTTGATGATTTGCTGCTCCAATTTTTTCCTCGGTTGATGCAGAGTCTGATCCCAGCCTCATGGAGTATTGATGATTTGGGGGTACCCGATTTATCGGTACTATCCTGTCAAGCCCTGGAGTGCATAATTGATGAACAGTATTAAGTGTATTGTACGAACCGGTGTTTAAACCAATAGTACTGTTTAGTCCGAAATTATTATTACTCAAATCTTTGAATCCTGTACTGTTCCAGGTGCCCGTCCAGCCATTAACTGTACCATTGCTAAAATCAAGATTATTGCAGTTGTTTCCTCCTTGTAAAACGGGTATGGTGTTTAATGCGTGTTTAAGATTTTGAAAATGGATGTATTCAGGGCTCTGGTGGAGGGAGCTAAATAATTGTAAACAGCTAAGAGATAAGTCGGGTTCGCTAACCATTAACTCTTCCCTGATTAATTTTTTTTGTTTTATAAATTGCAGAAACCTTCTTGAATTTTCAGGTGAAATATGAAAGCTATCACACAGTTTTTCACTCACCCTGAACCAAAGCATTACATTTTGAACTACACTTTCATGTGAACATTCGCCGGCTTTTTCTGTTTTATAGTTATTTTGGGCTACAACACAATTCAAAATCATAAAAGGTAAGCACCAATTTATAAGTTTAGGACTTATTAATCTGTAAATCATCATCATCATCTTCTTTATATTATACAACTACTTCTTTAATAAAAAGGGGTTGTCACCAAAGTGAGCCTCACCTCTTTATTTACTTAGGTATTATTTTGTTCGTCTGGGTGAAATAAATTTATTACTCACGTATGCCTTCACTATCTTAATATTCTACATCTGAGCCTCTCTTTAGGATTACTTATTTGTAAATGCTCTTATACTGGTTGGAAATATCAAGTAATTACCCTGTATAGAAGAAGATCATTTTTTCGCAAATATATTACAAGCCTGTTTGAGGCCATTAAATAATATTAGCATAATTAAATACTATTTTAGCCTGTATGCCAAAAAGAGGAAATGGATTAAGACCTTAAGGAATAAACAAATTAACTTAGTGGTTTAAAGATTATATGAGTACTTAGTACATACTTGGATGCATTGTTTCAGGGGAAGTTTCTTCTTCATTCCGAATAATGAACAAGTCTAAACTAGCTATAGTTTTTAACATCTTGAACTATACATGATAATGTCGGTGAGCAAATAATTTATAGGATTAATTGAATCAATTATATTTTTTATATGACTAAAGTTAGTATAATAGGAGGCGGAGTAATAGGATTGTGCAGTGCATATTATCTTGCTCAGGAAGGGCATGAGGTGGTGGTATTTGATAAAGGTGATTTTACAGAAGGATGCTCCTATAAGAATGCTGGTATGATAGTACCATCGCACTTTACACCTTTGGCACAGCCGGGTATGATTTCTAAGGGAATTAAATGGATGTTTAATAGTAAAAGCCCATTTTATATACACCCGCGGTTAAAAAAGGATTTAATAAAGTGGTGTTACCTCTTTTATAGAAATTCAAACGCGGATCATACTCAAAAGTCTATCCCTGCTTTATTGGGTTTGTCATTGCTAAGTAAGCAACTATTTCAGGAACTGAATGAGAACGGTGGTGATTTTCTTTTAAAAGAGAAAGGGATATTAATGATGTATCAAACGGAAAGGGTAAAGAAAGAAACGATAGAAGAAGCAACCTTAGCGAAGAAACTTGGTTTAGAACTGGATATTTTGTCAAAAGAAGGGTTAAAAGAGTTGGAACCCAATGCAGGAATGGATGTTCTGGGGGCTGTACATTATAAATGCGATGCTCACCTGGACCCTGAAATGTTTATGAATTTTTTAAAAGCTGAGTTGGTAAAAATGAATGTGGTGTTTAAACCTAAACACGAAATACAACATTTTGTAGTTTCTAATAACAGGATTGTCGCCTTAGTTACAGACCGTGGAGTTTATGATACGCAAATGGTTGTTGCCGCAGCAGGGGCGTGGAGCCCTTTCCTGCTACGTAAATTAGGTATAGAGTTGAATATATTGCCAGGAAAGGGATACAGCTTTACTGTAAATGAAATGAAAGTGAGAATGAGTATCCCGGCAATTCTATGTGAGGGTAAAGTAGCAGTTAGTCCTTTAGCAGGTGGGGTTGTAAGGTTTGGAGGAACCATGGAAATTACACAGTGCAAAGATAAAGAAGTAAACATCAATAGAATTCATGGTATTGTTAACTGCATTAATTCATTTTATCCGGAAGCTGCTATACCTGTTCCAGACGAGAGAAGTATCTGGCAGGGTCTCCGGCCCTGTACAGCGAATGGATTACCATATATTTCGAAAAGTACTAAAATTGCAAATTTGATTTTAGCAACAGGTCACTCCATGATGGGACTTAGTTTGGCTCCTGCAACCGGAAAACTGGTTGCAGATATGGTTAGCTTAAGGCCACTGCCTGAGTTCTCGGAAGCGTTTAGTTCGTAAGGTTAATCTTTATCCTGGTTGTAGAAAAAGTTACCCCTTATGGGCATCAGCACCGGCATGATATTTTTCCACATGTGGTAAATGAGGGTCAGTATAATTTTCTGGGGAGTACAGGTTAAGCAAAAAGTTTTTCAAGTCTAAATAAGAAGAACTTTACATCAGTTACGCCTCTCAAGTTAGCCCTAAAATGCTTTATTTTGGAATTAAATGA
>JACCDP010218140.1_pt1 | contig 28047 bp, 38 predicted proteins | sample 7445841 | NCBI WGS metagenome assembly JACCDP01 (sample SAMN15323441, study PRJNA562643) | freshwater metagenome | isolation source: river surface water | place: USA:Blue River Watershed | collected 2017-08-17 | reverse complement strand
TGCAGCAGATCAAGGCATCAAATTAGTTGAATGGGCACGCAAATACGCTAAAATGCACAAGCTCGAATTGCAAAGTCGAAAATCTAGGCCAACGTTAGACGATCGATCAAAATCTGAAATTTCAGAAACATGGTCATATGGGGAAGGATGGAAAGCCAAATTTCCACAAACATTGACTCATCAAGTAGAAATTTCAATTGTAATGGATGAGAATGCACCTCAAAACAACAAAGTGTTTGCGCGGGTTTATGGTACCGGTATCAAAGCATCGGTGGGGGACATGGTAGATTCTACCATTAAAGCTGCAGATTGGGATGCATCGAAACAAACTACTATTGAGTCTTTATTAAAACCATACGTACGAGGATAACGGCCGCATCGTTTCCAGCATTCATGCGGAAACCATATTTATTAGTATGATACGATTACGACAGCTTGTTACGGAAATTACTTTAGGTGGCATCACTCCATACGTCACACAATTTACTTGGTCGCGCACAACAGATGGGGAGTCTCGGGAAACGGTATTCCAAGCAGATGGACATCGCATTACTCTAGCAATGGTATACCAAGGACATCAACAATGGGCGTTTGCCATACTGACGCCTACCCAAGACGGCGAGGGTGTTACCGTGGCGCACGACAAGAGCGCTGCTGCGGGACAAGTAAATTACCTGCGCCTTATGTCGACGGTGGCGGAAGCCCTCATTGACTTTGCAACACAATGGCAACCCGCATCAATCGACATAACGGGTTCTGATACTGCCAATGTTCGCAAGGATGCTCAAAAGACGCGTATATATCGCGCCTTGTTAGCGGCCAATGCATCTCGCGTAGCTACGGCGGGATATCGGGTTCTTGATACTAACTCGGGTTTGTGGTTGGTTCGATCTAACGTTGCTACGGCGAAACGATCCACGTGAGAGCGGGCCTGAAAGCGTACTTGGTTTGAGAGCGGGCCTGAAAGGAACGCTTCTTTCATTTTATTTAACGGGCGTACTATTACTAACGTACTATATTTATTAATATGATACGATTAAAATCTTTATTGACGGAATCAATTAACATTAATGGCGTTACCTTGCGAGCCGTGAATACACAATCGGGTGGTCCGGTTGAGGCTTCGTGGGACGGTAATTCCGTACGATACAAAGTTGAAATTGATATTCCATTGGTTTATTCGGGAGCAGTTGGCATAACTGCTGTATACAAAGAAGATGGTAAATACTTTGTATCGACTAATCAAGGTCAAAAACAAAAATTAAGCTTAGCTAAACTCAATAAATTGATTAATGCAATCAAAGACGGAGAATCAGAAATTGAACTCACTGAGTTTCCTACTACTATTACATTTATTAAAAAATCATGATACAACTAAAACATATTCTTCAAGAAATTTCTTTGAGTGGCGTAACTCCATATGCCAATTCATTTACTTGGGCAGATGCTGGAAATGGTGCATATGAAGATACTGTATATTGTGATAGAGTTCCCGTAACATTTACGTTTGCGAAAGATACGGGATATCAATCTCCAGATAGAAAAGAATATGTATTTGCTTTTATGACTCCTGCACAGGATATGGGCTGGGGTGGTACGGATTGGACAGTATCCCATGAACGAAGTAGTAGCGCAGGACAACTAAACTATATGCGTTTAATGGCAACGGCTAAGGAAGCGTTGTTATCATTTATCCGTATATATGCTCCAACAGCTGTTGATGTTGCAGGGTATGATACAACCCAATCCAAGACTCAACAAAAGACACGTATATATAAAGCATTGTTAGATGCACATGCAGCGGAAATTATGTCTGCTGGGTATACATTATTATTGGAACGTGATAAATTGTGGTTGGTTAGAAAAAGTACGGCTGATGCTACTGGTGTTGCCGATACTATTGATACTAGCAAAATCAAAATTAAAAACATGGAAGTAAACGGACTATTAGTATTTGTTCCTTATTATGATTCGGAACGTATGGGTGCATTCCGTTTACGTCCCGTGCAGGATGGATATAAAGTTAAAGAAACCGTTTTATATGATCGTTTTCGCAATCAAGGTATTGGCAAAGGATTATACCGTTTCATGATTCGCAAATTGCAAAGCCAAGGTAAACGTCTATATTCAGATGATTATCAATCTGCAGATGCCGCTAAGGTTTGGGATGCATTGGTTCGAGATGGTGTAGCTGTAAAATTGCCTAATGGAACGTATGCATCAGCAGAATAAACAACTACATGATATTTATTAATAAAATTGGATAACAATGAAAAAACTTAAAGATATTTTATTAGAAGGATATGCCTGGGAACGTAAGGCAGATGGATCTTTGCCTACCCTTAAGGATGCAATTGCAACTCATAGAACTAATTTATCTGAATCAGAAAAATCACTAAGTGATTTAGAATATGCAGTTAAACAACATGAACGAGATAATCATGTTTATGATAAAACTAAATTAACAAACATATACAATCAATTATCTGACATAGATCAAAAAACTGCTAAAACAAAATTTTCTAAATATTTTGGCTCAGATGATGCTGTTAAAGCTAAGATTGCTAAATTGGAAAAAGAGATTGCCGATCTTAAACATCAATATTATAAAGATTCTAATTTAAGTCCAGAACGTGAAAAGCAACTTAGAAAACAAATGGGTGAAAAAGGACGTGAATTGAAACGTGCTAAGCGTGAAGATAAAACCGGATCTGCGGGATATGGTAAACCGTCGAAGTCAGGTACATCAGAACCACGTTGGCAAGATAATGATGGCGATGGCATATGGTATGAGCCAGGAGACGATGTAAAAGAAGGCATAGATGATATGGCGCCATTGGATGAATATGGCGATGATGAAACGCATGCGATTGGATTCAATGCAACTGGTGTAGAAACATATGATGCTGCATATGATACTCCAAAAGATGCAATGACTGAATCGTTTTGGACTCGAGTTAATGGCAATCTTTTAGGACATGATTGGATATTAGAAAATCGTAAAAATCAATTAAACGAATCAGCGGTATTAGATAATATTGTTATTAAGAAAAAATCAGATTCAACCGTACGAGTTTATAACAAGAAAACAAATAAAACTGCAGTTTATAAATTAGAATATGAAGTTGGTAGTTCGTTCGAACCAATAAATAAAATGATTGGTGGATCTAGATTTGATTTAACGTTTGATGAAATTTCTAATAAACCTAATTTGTCAATTGAAGCAGATTTGCCAGTTATTAAAATGGTTAATTATACAATTGAATTTGATAAAATGCAAACCAATAAAATTAAACAAGCTTTAGAAAAAAATCAAAACATTTCTATTAAATGGAATATGTTGCGAATCATATTTACCAAACAATAATTATTGACGATGCCTGCTACCTTAGGCAAAACATTTCGAGGCAAATGTTGAAGAGTGCGGCGATTGTCGCACTTTTTTACTGTAAAAACGTATTAGCAATATTTATTAATATGAATAGGTTATTTGCATTTATACAAGGTAGCATTGCAATAGTTGTTGCTGGGTTATATTCGGTTTATGAAATGATAATAGGAGTATACAATGGCAGCAAAAGCAAAGATTAGTGCTACGAGCATGCATGTACGTAAACCTCGTGTTAAACGTCCTGGTGTTCATGCAAAAAGCAAAAACAGTACTAGTAAAACAAGTAAAAATTACGTTAAATCGTATTGTGGACAAGGAAAATGATTCGTTTAAAATTGTTGTTAGAAGATAATGATTCGCCTACCGATAAAACAATCAATGTTTTATTTGTTGGAGATGAAGATCTTTCTGAGCCGTGGGCTTTTAATAAAAAATTAGCTAAGTCTGGAATTATTGTTGCTGAAGATGAGGTGTTTGAAACAAATGCAAATTCAGAACAATTGTTAGATTCATTAGAATCCAATGTTAATGATACATTTAATTTAGTAGTTTTATATTGTAATGGACATAAAGAAGTATCTTCATACATAACAATTGAAAATTTAGAAATTGCAATTCAACGAGCCAATCAAGTAAATGTACCTATTGTATTAAATACACTACCCACTCTTGAATTTACTAAGTTGAAAGATGATAAGTTAGAAACTAGACAATCAATGTATGATGATATCAATGATTGGGTTCGGCAGTCGAATGCTGATTTTGTACTTGATATCGACCGCATTATGAACTCGGATATATATTTTGCGAAAAATGGAATTAATTTAAGTTCACAGGGTCATTCAAAAGCTGCAAAAATTTTACTACAATACATATTAAAAGAATTTGATGTTAAACGTCAAGACATAGAAAAACTTTTAGATACAGATGATGATACGAAAAATAAAACAAATTCATCAATTGTAAACGTACAAAAACAATTAGAGGCTCTGGGATATCATATTAATCCAGAAGAAATTGAATCAGGTACTGTAGGTAGTACTACAAAACAAGCATTAAAGCGTTTTCAGAAAAAATTTAATTTAATAGCTACAGGTACAATTACATCAAAAACATTGTCTGCATTGAATATTATTAAACAAAAGAAATCAACAATATCAACATCGGATGATGAATCCGATCTTCCGAAGGCAGAACCAGGTAAGTGGCAAAATATCATGAAATTTTTTATTGATAATGGATTAACCGTAGCGGGTGCAGCTGGAATTGTTGGTAATATGCGGGTTGAATCAAATTTTAATCCAGGTGCAGAGGGAGATAAAGGAACTTCATATGGTTTAGTGCAGTGGCATGCAACTAACAAAACTGCGTTATTTGCTCATGCAAAATCTGTTGGTAAACCTGTAAATGATATTGATATGCAATTAGAATATTTATGGGATGAATTAACTTCTAGATTTAAAACATTGGTATCATTTTTAAAATCTACAACGGATCCGAGAGATGCAGCAGAACAATTTGCTAGAAAATTTGAACGTCCTGCAGTCATAAGTAAAAAAAGAATGGATTACGCTGAACAATATGCTAATTCATATGATCCTAATAATATCGAAGGTGAAAAATCTAGCGATGATACAGAAAATACGTCATTATGGGGCAAAGCTGTAAAGTCTATAAAAAGCGTTATTCCCGGAGTAATGGGTGCTATAGCAGCCGGCGGAGCGTATGCTGCACAAACATATGGATTTCCAATTGGCGATGTTGATTCTGGAAAAGTTGTTACTGGCGGAACTGATGGAGATTGGGGCGGTTCGATGGGACGAGCTTTAGAAGTTGCTAAAGTTGCAAAAGAATTTATGGGCAAAAATATCATATCTTCACAAAAACGAAGCAAAGTAAAAACAAATTCAGGAAATACATCAGATCATTGGGAAGGTAATAACGATGCATATGCAGTCGATTTAGCTACCGGTACGCCAAATGAAGAAAATTATAAACGAGGCGACGAATTATTTGCACATTTGATGGATTGGATGGGACATCCAGAATATAAACCAGGAAAATGGATAAATATTAATAAAAATGGATATCGTTATCAATTTGGCTGGCGTACGCCTGAGGGTGATCATGAAAATCATATACATGTTGGAGTAAAAAAAATATAATTATATAAAAAAGGAAAAAATGTTTGAAAAATTAATTTCTACATTAATGGCATCTCGAGATCAAGCACACATATTTCATTGGCAAACAACTGGTGTTGGGTCATATGCTGCGCATATAGCATTAAATGCATATTATGATGCAATTCCTGATATGGTTGATGCATTAGTTGAAGCATATCAAGGAAAATATGGAATCGTTAAAGGTTATGAGCCAGCTGAACGATTTGATGAATATACTACAGATTCTGCTATTAAATATTTTAAAGCCATATCAACGTTTGTAGAACGAGCATATGCAAAAATTCCAAAAGAAGATACAAACATTATCAATCAATTGGATACATTTAAAGATTTAATTTACACAACAATATATAAATTGGAAAATCTATCATGAAAATTTTTGATTATTTAAACCCAACCCATATGCGTATTCTTAAAGAAGAAATAACGCGCGCTCGTCGTATTCTTCGAGAATACAATGAAGCTGATATTTGGAAACGATTAACTGTAACACAACGCGAAGAATTATTATCTAGCATCGATGATGAAATGGGTCCGGATTTTGCTGATGAATATGCAGAAACAGATTGGTTACAAATTCCTGATGCTATTACAAATCGAATTGATATTTCTAGATATACTGCAGATTATGCTAAAGACGTAGATAAAAGTGCAATGACATATGCTCGTGGTATTTTAGAAATTATATTTGATAAAGATCGATTTAAAAATACCAAACAACTACAAGACTTTATTGCAAAGAAAATTGGTTCAACATCTACAGATGCCGAATCCATGAAAATGGCATTAATGCAATACGCTCGAGATAATTCTGCTAAAATGATGGATTTGAATATTGAAACACAACGAATGGCTGTTCCTATTACTGCATATACCGGAAGGATGGGCAGTGGAGAAACTAAACCAAGTAGCGATCCATTTAATTTTGGTTGGACAGGTGACTAGATGGAAAAACGAACGGAATTCTTAGCTCTACATGTAATTGAATTACAAGGAAAACATGAAAAAGCACAGCCAGAATTACGATTCGTTAATCGCAATCATATAATGCAGGTATGGCAAGAAAACGAAGATGTGATTATTGAACTATCTGATTATGGAAAATTAAAAATACAAAATGAAAACATATATACATTTATGGATCGTTTTGTTTGAATTGATATTTATAATAAATAAAAGGTTAACATGACAACATCACAAGAAATATTTGATCAAATTGAACAACATTGGTTGGCATTCAAAGAAAATCATGAACGGTTTGCAGACAAAGGCGTTAAAGCTGCTGGCGTAAGAGCTAGAAAATCAATCAACGAAATTAAAAAATTAGCAAGTAAATATCGTTCAACTCAATTAGCAGAATCTAAAGGCGAATGAATTCAAAACAACAACATATCATTTTTAATACATTAAAACAAATGATGTTAGAACAAGCTCCACCAGCTGGAGATGCTAAAAAAACATCATTAGAAACAGATGCAGCTGCATCATCTGCACAAGATTCTCCATTCACACCGGCAGAAGAAAAATTTCTAGGAAAATTTGATGCATATGGATCAGAACATTTAGGTATTTTATATTCAATATCTGATGTTGGTGTACGAGAATTTATTGCTAGAAGTGGAAAAGATTTTAATCTGACCCCAGGAATTTTATTAAAATTACTTCGTGATAAAATTATTAAAATTGTTCCATATACTGGATGGGGTCGCAATGATGACTATACTATCGAATTGCAACTTTCTCTCGATGATGTAAAAGGATTAGGTGCAAAAGATAAAGAAAAAGTAGAAGGTGGGCCTAATGCATCTGGTGCACCTGCTCCAGGTGGAGAAACTCCACCACCGGCTCCGGAAGTTGCTTGGGTAGTACGGTATGGTGATATATTGTCAGAATCTGCAAAACTTGCAAAACAATTGATTCACAAGCAAAATATCATGGAATCTAAAACAAAATCTCATACAACAGATGTATATGTTAAAGATTCTAGGATGCTTAAACAGTTACCTAAACAATATGTTAAACATCTAGAACAATTAATTACAGTTTTATCAAAAAAACGTAAAACTGCTAGTGAAAAACAACGTTTAATTGCTGATATTTTAGATAATTTGTCTATTAATTTTGATTTAACTGATAAACAAATTGCTAAATCGTATGAAATGCATAAAAAACAAAAACGTTTACAAAAATATCTAGATAAAAAATAAATTTGGATATTTCAATCTATTTTATTATATTAATAATAAGTTATAAATTTTTAAAAAATAAAAAATGTCGTATTACACAGCAAAAGTTCAATTAATTGACACGGTTGATACACCGAAAGGTCCAAAAGAAAAGAAAACGACCGAAACGTATCTTGTAGAAGCACTTTCAGTTACCGAAGCAGAAGCTAAAGTAGTTGAAGATTTCAAAGGTTATACATTTGATTTCGAAGTTAAATCGGTTTCGGCAAGTAAAATCATTAAAATTATCGAATAATGTCATATCGACCAGGACAAACCGTGATTGTTACTCGAGATGAAGTAAATCATGTAGGAGTAGTATTAGATCGATACTTAATTAATAAAGCAGTCGTTTATGATGTGCTGTTAGAAAATCGATCTGCAGCTTGTATAATTACTACAAATTCAAAACATTCAACATATCTTAACAAGCAATTAACAACCATGTTATGCGATACCGATCAAATTAAAACGACGATACCGTATAAGCAATTAATTGCGGATGAATTATTACCAATTACTAAAGCATAATCGATGTCGATAGAAAGTTTGAAAAAACGAGTACAAAAACGATATCCTGGATGCGTTGCGATGGTGGATTATGATGATGAATACTATATTGTGCACGATGATGTGAGTTTGCATGATATATTCATGATACCGGGTTGCGAAACTGAAGATGAAGCATGGCGCGTTATATCGCAATTTGTGCAAGTAGAACAAAGCATCAATCGCACACACCCTTTAAAGGCAATGATATCCGAACATAAAAAATTGCAAAGTTTAGAACGAATTGCAAATAGAATTCATAACACAAAAAAATAAATTATATGTACAACAGTATTAATCACCCATGGGCAATTGGGGACAAACAAAGACAACGATATGGAGATGCATGGGCAGACATGGACTTTGTATTTCATGAACAAATAATAAATGACACATTTAAAGAAGATCCAATGAATACTTCTATGGGGCATTTAGAGTTATTTAAACAACGTATCACACTGCGTTACAAAGATTTGATATCTTTACCTAAGCAGTTGCAAGAACAGTATAATGAAGCTAAAATACTGCGGCAACCTAAAGACTATCCAATTTCAGTTTCTATTAAAAATAATCAGTATTCATTAACCCAACACGAATTATCAAAATTGATTGAAACATTGCATGAAGCTGAAATAACAGCTATGCGGGCTTATGAATTAGGATTATATTTATAATAAAATTGCATCATGCGTAACGCAACGTGGATATATTTTTTTAAGAGCGATTCAACTCAAGATATCGTTGGTAGCATAAAGGCTACAGGAATTGAAGATGCTCGAGAAAAAATTGCAATCATAAAACAGTTACCTGCAGATGAAATTGATCGGTTATTTGTTATCAAACAAAAAAGGAGGAACCATGGCAACAATCTTCAATAAAATATTTGTAACAAAAGCTGAATATTCAATCATCAAGACAATGCATGTATCAGAACAATTAAGATGGTTGTTTGATACATATGATTCAACAACGAGGCAGACAGGTATCATGGATTTGTCTGCATTCTTTAAAGATGTCAAAGATGAATTAGAACAATATAACAATTCATTGCCAATGCACGTCGAAGAAATTGACATAAAAGAAACGGCATTACCTGCAGATAGCAATATTGATTTTGTTGATGTAATGATTGATGATGAAAACATCATGATTGAATCAAATAGTCTCAAAGCATTGCGACACGTAAAAGATAAATTTATTGAATCTGGATACATGTTGCAACGAGACTTGGCAACGGAAAAAATGTTTCGCAAAGACAAAACAACTCGTTATATTCGGGTATTCCGCATTATCAATTACACAAGTTCAATGTGTCTTAATTAAAATTAAATGGCAAAAAAACAAACAGCACCAGATGCTATCATCAAACAGTTTAGCAAATCACAATTTAAAACGGGCGATGCAGTATTCTTTACTTGGTTAGGTGCAAAAAAATATGGTTATGTTAAACACACTAAAGAAACGGGTTGGGGCGTTCAATACATGGTTGAATCGAATGATACGAGGTATCCGTGCGGTATTTCAATCAAGGGGCATAAAACTGCGTATACAACAGGATGCATCGATGTCGATGAAACAAGATCTATTGGACAAGATGAAATCAGGACACGCATCCAAACCGGACATTCAAGCACATATACAGAGCTTTTTACAGACACCCGAAGGACAGAAGATGAAAGCAGAAGCAAGTCTGACAGTAGCAAACGCATATCTTCACAAAATACTAAATCAACTAAATCAACCCGATCTAACAATACGAGAAAAGATGCTGTTAAATCTAGCGCTAATGGAAATAATGCAGGAACTAGAAAAAAACGAGGAGATTCTGAACTTGATGATGCAATCCAACGTCAGCGAGATTTCTTGAATGGATTCATAAAAAAAGATTGATAACTGGTTGGATATTAAATATATATTTCATATTATTGTAATATAATTAACCAGTTAAAAATTTAAGTTATGAAAAAGTTAAAAATTGCATCATTTGTATTGACATCATTGTATTTTGCACTTCATTTTGTATATGAGTTCTATCGTCAATTATTAGGTCCATATTATGAATTAGCAACCACGGACAATTTAAATCAGATTCATAAAGATTTTTTAACTACGATGCATATCATCGATGTTTATAAAACACTTTGTATGTATATCATGATACCAATTATTTTAGTTTATATGTATAAGCGTTTAAAATAAATAATATTTAAACAGTTTAAAAGTGCGGAGCAATCCGCACTTTTTATGTTTTATATTTCTAATTAGAAATTATATCATTAAGTTGCATAAACGGTTTCAGGCATTTCGTCGCTATTATATTCAGGTAGCATCGAACCTTTAATCCAATTATAAATTGTCCCATCTTGAAATAGATTATATATTGCAGCAAATGGATCGATTTGTACGTCCGAATTTGACACACCACTTGAACTTTGAGCTGGTTTATCTATAAACTTACTTAAATAATCATATAAACTATTAAAATTTGATTTAAAACTATTACCATTTTTAAAAGATGTACCATATCTAACTTTCCATAGTATGGCATAATAATTATTCTTATTGATTTTTTTAAGTACATTGATAACAGCTTGTGGATTCGATGCTTTAGATTTTCCTAAAACTTGAAATAACTCACCTAAAATTGCACTAGCTTCTGAAACGGATGTCTCTGATTGATATACATATGGCCCCTCCTCTGTTTTGAAACCATCTGCATCTGTAGTAACTTTACGTTTAACTCCTAATTTATAGGCATCGTCAAAAACAGCGTCATCTTTAAATGCATATTTTTTATCATTCGGAGCATCTGCTTCTGTTAATCGACTACGAACTGCATTGTGCAACCCATGCTCATTAATAGTTTGCATTACTGATTTGAGAATTAATTCTCGTTGTGCTGCTTCAGATAAATTTTTGGTTCCGAATCGCAACATGTTTTCTGAAAGTAAATTTTTCATTTGTTTGTATTCCTTTATGTTTTTTAAATAAATATATCGTTAACTGTTTTTACCAAGAATTTGGTCGAGGATCTCCTTTTGCTAATACAGTACCCCAACCTTCTGTTTTATGTACAGAATCGGTATCAAAATTAATTGGACAATATCCAATTAATACTCCTGCTTCCCGTACGGAATAGTCTGTAAAAATTTTATAATTTCCTCCAGTTGTAGCTACATATCCCCCGGTCGGATCTTCTGGATCATCTCCAGAAGTTATTAACGAAATCTGAGCTCGTTTTAAATTCGTACTACCTTCCCATTCAAAAACTGCAGTTTTTGTTGCTAATTCAAAATTACGCGTTGCTTGTTTATTTGACCATATCCTAATAGAATTCGCTTGGCCTACATAACCTAAACTGTCAACATTTTTACTCTTTAACCCAGGAACATAACTTGATTTAATTTCTATTCGTTTTACAATATTAGCTGGATTTAATTGAACATCATCAATTGAAGTTACGCCTTCTGCAGAAAAAACTAACAATGTTTTTCCTACCAATCCGGTACTAAAATCCATATATGTTCGATATGCATCAAAAAATGCACTACCACTCGTTGATGTTTTGAGTGATGTTGTATTAACTGCAGGTGCAGTGAATCCTGAAATTTGCCACTCCGATGGATCTACTACGCGCGGTCCACTGCCACCTAGGTTAACAGTTCCTTGTCGATTGGTAGTTGCTGTCGGAGTAGGCGGAGCGGCGGATGCCGGACCTTGCCCCGGTGGATATTGTGTAGTAGTTTGTTCTTTAAGAAGATATTTTAATCTGCGTTGATCCCATTCGGTTAAATTTTTTGGACCAAATCGCATCATGTTTTCTAATAACATTCTTTCTAATGATGACATGTATTTTTTCCTTGTTTCGTTATATGATAATAAATATGTGTCAAAAAAAAAATACATGTAATTTGGATTTGTGCAAAATATTTCATATTATTGTAATATAATTAAAAAATTAACCAGTTATGAAACGTTTATTGATTGTTGCCAGTTTGTTGTGTAATGTAGCATTTGCACAAGATTTACCAAAGTCCGTTGATGTATATTTTTCAAAATTTATTGAATCGCATACATTTTCACGAGTTCCGTTAGATAGTGCAATTTATAGTCCAGATACAATGTCATATGAAGATACAGATGCACATTATGTTATAGATTTTGAACGCATGGAAGTTCGTGTATATTATGCAAACGAATTAACCGGAAAGGCAGCAATCATTGCAATGGAACAATTAACGCCACAATATAAAACAGAATTTGATCATTGGGAGTATGTTGTCAAACTGCAAGATGGTGCCAATGAAACCGAAATTTGGCTAGATGTAGAAAGCAATATATTTATGTATACATTTGTATATGATTTAGAAGGCGGATATTATGAACGTGTTATACAATGGCCACTCGGCGTAAAAATTAATATTAATAATCAGTAAAAATGGGGGCTTCGGCCCCCATTACGTGTTTATTTGTTTTATTATTTTGGTGCCGTAGTTTGTGTTGTATATTTTGCTACAGTCCATGATGCATATTTAACTTCAGTACCGCCACTAGCTAAAGTAACATTTCCATACACTGATTGATTAACAGATGCTGGTTTCCCTACAAAATCTTTTAAATAATCATAAATTTTGTCAGTCAATGTAAATGTACCTGAGATATTACCTGTCGAAGGATCTTTTTTACTTGTAACTTGTGTTGCACTAATTCCATTAATAAAAAGTCCTTTGATTCCTGCATATTCATCGGTTGTACGACTTTTACCCGTTGGATCATCTGGTGATTTGCTAGCAACGGATACGTATTTGCATGTTCCAACTTTTACATCTTCCAATTGTTTTGTTGTAGGATTTAATCGTTGTGGTAAATAGATTGTTAAAATTAATATATTTCTATTTGAATCTTCTGTTAATCTACTTCGAACCGCTTCATGCAAACCATATTCATTAATTTTGTCAAATAATGATTTTAAAATTTCTTGTTTCATTGTATCCTTTTTACTACATATAAATATAGTTTAAAAAAAAATAATGTTATTTGGATTTTTCACTTTTTTTACATAATATAAAATAAAACATATATGATTCGTTTCGGTTATGCTTGTATCAACATGGAGTTATCCGCCCAAGGTATTCGTACCGGACGTGCCATGATTGATCGCAAATTCAAACTTGGTGGCTTACGGCTTGCATCTGACATTGCACTTGCCAATGCCCGTGATTTATTAACTATTCTGCAATGGAATGAGGCCCATGGTATACGCTTGTTTCGTTTAGGCTCCGAGTTGTTTCCGCGTTGGAATCATTATCGTCTTGAAGATTTGCCTGATATTGATCTTATTGCTCAGCATCTTCGTGCCGCAGGTGATTATGCACGCGCCCACGGTCATCGCATTACGACGCATCCTGGTCCATTTCATATTCTTGGTAGTCCCGATGCTGTAGTTGTTGATAATTCTATTATTGGTCTCGAACGACATTCCGAGCTCTTTGATATGATGGGCTTTGCACCTAGCTTTGAGAACAAGATCAATATTCACGTTGGTGCTACTTACAATGATAAGCCTGGTACTATTGCACGGTGGTTGCATAACTATGATCGTTTATCAGATTCTTGCAAGGCACGTTTGGTTATTGAGAATGACGATAAGGCATCTATGTATTCAGTGCGTGAGTTGTATGAGATGTTACATGCCGAGATTGCTATACCGATTACATTTGATTATTGGCATCACACTTTCAATACCGGTGACTTGACCGAACAAGAAGCATTCTTTATGGCTCGCGAGACTTGGCAACGGCATGGTGTTACGCAATGTACCCATTACAGCGAGTCGCGTCGACGTGAAGCACAGATTCTTATTGAGCGTATGTTTGAGCACCATGGTATTGACATTGCCGACTTGCCCAATTGGCCTACCTTTCACAAACAATATAAAGAGTTTACCAAGATCAAAGAGCAGGCTCATGCCGATTATATTACACGGCTTCCAGACACGTATGGTGTAGCTGATCTTGATGTTATGGTTGAAGCAAAAGCAAAAGAATTAGCGTTGACCAATTTAAATTTTGAATATTGTAAAAATACTCAATTAATTTTAGAATAATATATTTATTATATATAATATTAATAATTAAATAAAAGGTAAAATTATGCCAAGTTATGATCCAAAGTATAAATACAAAAGCAATGTTATTGACAATGTAGAAGATGCAAAAGAAATTGTTAGAAATGTAGGTAAAGCAATTACCGAAGGTAAAATTGATAAAAATTCAACATTAGACAATTTAGCTCGTGCAATTAAAAAATTAGAAGAAGCACGTTATTTTATCGACCGCGGTTAATCCAAAACAAATGAGAAAAATAAAAAGTAGTCCTACGCCTAAGGGCTTTAAAAAGTTACAATGCAAATACTGCGATGAGATTTGTCAAAAAGTAGATGTAAATGCAACGGCTGTTACGTGTTACAAATGTGTATCAAAACTTGTTAATGGACAAGTATTGGAAATACGAAAATAAATCAATATAATAAGTTATGTTACAAGCAGAAAAAATCAAATCAAACTGGGAACAGTTTCGCAAAGAAATTGACACATTCTTTCCAACAAGAGCAGCACAAATACATAAAATGTATGATGAATTAGAAGATCGCATTGTTATGATGCCAGCTTCATCCATTGCACATTTTCATAATGCATTTGCCGGAGGGTATGTAGATCATGTACTTCGAGTAATGGATTGTGCTAAAACGTTATATGCAACTTGGCAATCATCAGGTGCAGATATGTCTGGATATACCTTGGAAGAATTAATGTTTGCTGCAATGCATCACGATTTGGGTAAAGTAGGATTTCCAGGCGAAGGTAATGAAGTATATCAAGTAGAAACTTCAGATTGGCATCGCAAGAATCAAAACAAAATGTATCGCCATAATGAAAATATTCCATTCACCATGGTACCAGACCTTTCAATTTGGTTGCTACAAGAATATGATGTTAAAATGTCTTGGAATGAATATCAGGCAATTAAAATTCATGATGGAATGTATGATGATGCAAATAAGCCTTATTATGTTGCTCGCTCAGCACAAGCCAAATTGAAAACAAATTTACCTATCATTTTGCATCATGCAGATCATATGGCAGCACAAATTGAATTTGAGCGTTGGAGAAATAAAGATAAAGTTACTCCCAAATCAGTTTCAGAAAAAAGCAGAGCACAAAAATCTACGGGATTAAAAAATCTAGCTGAAAATAATCCAGATGTTGAACGAACATTAACGGATATTTTCAAAGCATTTAATGGAGAATAACATGTTATTTTTTATCATAACAACAATATTGCTACTTGGTGTTAGCATATATTTAGGATATCGCGTATGGTTCCTTGCTGGAATAGTTGGCGACATTCAAGAACAAACAGATGACTATGTACGTTCATTAGAATTAACAAATGAATTCATGTATGGAAAAATAGTTGATGCATATGAAACTATGAAAAAGCTTGATCATTTGGGTGCATTTGAATCGGAGGATGAGGCAGGTACTACATTTGCTTTATTAAATGAAGTAATTACAAATCTTAAGGAACAATTTGATGGTCAGGAAGAAAAAAAGTAAATCATATTTTACAAAAATAACAGACATTGCAATATCCGCATATAATAAATCTAATCATGTAGCACAACGAGAAAAAATTTATCGTAGATTTATTTATCCGGCATTCATGAAACTAACTGAAAATATTATTAATAAGGTTAAGCCTGATTATATTGATTCATCGTTTCGAGATTTACAAACCGATTTAGTTACATATTTAACTGCTCGATTAGATAAATTTAATCCATTGTCAGGAAAAGCATATTCATATTATACTAGAACATCATTTAATTATTTGATTGCAGAAAATCAAAAAGGTTATAATAAATTAAAGTCCGATGCATTAGAAATTGATGTTGATGAACAACGCAATGTTATTACAGAAATACATAACGATGAAATGCGCGAAACGCTACAAGAATTTATGGATGCATATGTTGATTTTTGTTTTGAAAATTTAAATTATATTTTTTCAAATTCAACCGACATTCATGTAGCAGACTCAGTATTACATATTTTTGAAACTCGAGAAAATATTGCGGAATTCAATAAAAAGGCATTGTATATACTTATCCGCGAACGATCTGGATTGGAAACTACTAATATTACTCGCGTTGTAAAAGTACTTAAGCAAATTTATGATGACAAATTTAAACAGTATGAACAAACAAACTTCATAAAATTGCCTTTTTGATATTTATTTTAAAGGGTTTTATGTATGGACAAAAATGATGAATTATTCAAAGGAACCACCTTTGCTGACTTAATGTCCGATGTATATCACAATTCAAAAAAGAAAGATCGACAAATAAATCAGCTTATTGCACAATTGCAACCGTTAATTAAAAATGCATCGGATGCTACTATCATTGTGCCATTAATTAAAGAATATTTAGACGTTGCAGTTAAGAATGACGATCATTTAGTTAAACTAACTGCAATCGTACAACGATACATTTCAACCAAGCAAACAATATCAGGTGCTGATAGTTTGTTAAGTGAAGAAGAAAAACAACAATTACTACGTGTTGCCGAACAAACATTATCTTCAGAATTAACCGATGAATTAGATTCAATTGAACAAGAATCTGCTGCGTTAAAACAACGCATTGAATCAATGAATAAATCGCAAAAGGAAAACAATGAATGACGATAGCATTCTGTTTTTAGTTGGCGAAGTTGTAACGGGGTATGACAATACATTAAAATATATTGCATCCGGTTCCGTGTCGACTACAAACAAATTGTTTACGATTCAAGTTCGAGTTATTAATAGATTTACCAAACAATTTGATGTTTATACATGTAGACCATTTAATATGAATTTTAAACAAATTCCGTTAATTGGAGAACATGTTTTAATTTTTCGAGCATATAGTCAAGAAACTACATTGGATGGCACTAACATCGAATGGTATTATTTGAATCCATATTCGATTCAATCTTCAGTAAATGCAAATTTAGTTCCTGGAATATCTTATGGCTCGACAATATCCGAAGAACAAGCTCGCGAAATTAAACCAGGTAATGTTTTTAAACCGATGTCTATATCGCCATTGCAACCATATGAGGGCGATTTAATTATTGAAGGGCGATTTGGCAATTCAATACGTATAGGCAGTACCGTAACAGCACAACCAGGATTACTAAATTCAACTTGGATTGGCGATAATGTAGGTGATCCGATTACAATTATTTCTAACGGACAAAAAAATAAAAACAATAAACAATTTGTAGTTGAAGATATAAAACAAGATCCAGCATCGATATATTTAACAACTACACAAAAACTTCCTAATTTTTATTTAGGTATAAATTCTAAAAAACAGCCATTAACTAAATTTAAATCTGAATCAAATTTTAATAAGTCTCAATTATTAGGATCTGCAGATAGAATTATTTTAACTGCAAAAACAGACATTGCAGTTATCGATTCGCCTAAAGCGATTGTGTTAAATGCACCTAAAATTTATATGGGTAACGATGCTGCCGGCGAACCAATACCGCACGGAAAAGTTCTGTATGAGATATTAAACGATATCTTATCGACATTGAGTTCGGGTACCGTAGGCACAGCTGGCATTACTAGTCAATTTATTAATACGGCCGGAATTGCATCTGCTAGAACAAAATTAAATTCACTATTAAGTACAAATTATTTTATACGTAAAGGATAAGTATGCCAGTTACACCACCATTAGACAAAATACCAGCATTGCCAGCAAAAGGTGTTAGTTTATTAATGAATCAAGTTAATACTCAAGTTTCTAAATTAGTATCCGATATTAATAATTTGTTAGAATCAACAAACAAAATTTCAGAAACAACTGGTTGCGATGATCCTAAAACAAAACAAGCAAAAGAAGATTTAGCAAACGTATTAGATTCAATAACTAAGTTGCAACAGTTACCAAGCAAAATTCAACCAGTTGTCTCAGGATTACAAGCAGCAGTAACTACGGCGCAGGCAATTAAAGCTGCACAATTACTTAATCCAGCTACTGCACCTGCAATAATTGCAGCAGAATTATTAGCAGTACAAAACATGACAATTGCAAATTCTGTACAAGCAATTAATCAATTAGCACAAATTCCAGAAATTTTAAAAGGAGCATTGGTTGGTATTAGTTTACCATTAAATAATTCATTAGATACATTATCTACAGTTTGCGATACAGAACAAACACAATACGAATTGCCAAATGAATTAACGCCAACTAATTTACAAGATACTGAAACTGAATTTTATAATACGGCTAATGTATCTGATTCTGATTTAATAGAACGCAATGACACTATTCAAAATTTAGTAGAACAACAACAAGATTTATTAGCATCATTACAAGAAGCTCCTAGCAAAGTTTATGAAGGCAAAGCCGCACCACAATCAGACCTAGGAAAACCAGGAGATTATTTTATTGATACTGTTAATCGAATTATTTATGGTCCAAAAGTCATAAGAACAGAATGGCCACGTGGTATAAATTATTAAACCTAATATTTATATAAAAGTATTCATATGGATTCAAAAACATTAGTAAAAGCGCTTAAAATCGCTGTGCGAGAAGTTATAAAAGAAGAATTAACTGAAATTCTTCGTGAAGGATTACAATCTACAATTACAGAAATGAAACAGCCAACAAAAATGAATGTAGATCGTTCTGCAGGACAACCAGTAAAAAAACAAAAAGTACTTTTTACTGAAAATCGTTGGGCAGATATTTTAAATGAAACTGATGCCTTGATAGAACAACAACCTATGGCTATGAACAGTTTTAAAGATATTATGAGTGAAGGAATGGAAGAAATTAGAATGACATCACGCGATGCAGCTAATTTTGGAGCAATGCGACAAAATATGAAAGAAGCAATGGGAATGGCACCTGCTGCTCCTAAGGTTATGGAAGATCCAGAAACAGGCAAAACGTTTGAAGTTCCGCAAGAAGTACAACAAGCAATGACTCGAGATTATTCGGCTTTAATGAAAGCAATTAACAATAAGAAAGGTAGATAATGGCGTATGTAATAGATACCAATATTGATGTACCATCAGCAAATCCTATACCATTAGGTATTAAGGCCACGTTTAATGGAGTTGGTATTTTTACAACAAATTATACTAGTACGCAACAAGCCCGAGATAATTTTCGTAATTTATTGTTAACAAGAAAAGGCGAACGATTATATCATCCAGAATTTGGTTGTAATTTATTAAATGTATTATTTCAACCAATGACTGATTATTTAATTAATGACATAAATGATATAATACGAACTGCAGTTTCATATTGGTTACCGTATTTAACAATTGAAACGTTGGACATAAACATAAATTCAAGTGAAATTATACCAGAACATACCGTAAAAATTACTATAGAGTTTTCAGTCTTTGGATCGATTGAAACTAATACTATAGTAATATTTGCAGCTGAAAATGGAATATTACGGATAGATTAACATGGAACTAAAAAAACGAGATGTATCATATTTAGGAAAAGATTTTGGTCAATTTAGAAAAAATCTAATTGATTTCACAAAACAATACTTTCCACAAACCTATACTGATTTTAATGAATCATCTCCTGGTATGTTGTTCTTGGAATTATCTGCATATGTTGGCGACGTTTTGTCATACTATGCTGATACTAATTTAAAAGAATCGTTACTAGAACAAGCTACCGAACGAGCAAATGTATATGATTTAGCAAGAGCGTTAGGATATAAACCAAAAAATGCAATACCGGCATATGTTGATTTAGATGTATTTCAATTGGTACCTGCTATAAGCTCTGGATCGAATACTAGACCTGATTTTAATTATGCATTATCAATTAAACCGGGCATGCAAGTAAAACAACAAACAGGCAACGTTGAATTTCGCACATTGGAGTCTGTTGATTTTGCATTTTCTTCTAGTAATAATCCAACCACGGTAACCGTGTTTCAAACAAATACAGTTACAAATGATCCAATATATTATTTGTTAAAAAAACAAGTAAGGGCAGTATCAGGAAATGTTGTTACTGCAACATATACATTTACTACTCCAATTCCATATGATAAAATTGTATTGCCTGATACAAATGTAGTCGAAATAGTATCGGTTGTAGAATCAGATGGCGATGCTTGGTATGAAGTACCATATTTAGCTCAAGATACAATTTTTGAATCTGTACCTAATATTGCAGAAAATGATCCTACATTATACGCATATCGAGATGCTGCGCCTAGTTTATTAAAACTTCGAAGAGCTGCAAAACGATTTATAACAAGATTGCGTAGCGATAACAAAATGGAATTACAATTTGGTGCTGGTATTTCTAGTAATAATGATGAAGAAATTGTTCCTAATCCAGATAATGTTGGAAATGGATTAGCTGGATTTCGTCGTGCAATTGATGTTGACATTGACCCATCTAATTTTTTATATACTAGAACATACGGACAAGCACCAGCAAATACAACATTAACAGTAACATATACTACTAGCACAGGAATTGATGAAAATGTTGCTGCAAATACATTAACTAACATTAAATCAATTGAATATGTACAAGATATAAATTCTACTAATAATGCAAGTATGGTTAACTTTGCAAAAAATTCTGTATCGGTAAATAATGAAACGCCCGCAGTTGGTGCAAAAAATGTAGAAACAATACAAGACATTAAAAATCACGCATTAGCTAATTTTGCAACACAAAATCGTTCTGTAACTAGAGAAGACTACATAATACGTGCATATTCGATGCCACCAAAATTTGGTAGTGTATCAAAAACATATATTGTACCAGATGATCAAATTGTTCAACAAGAGTTAATTGATAGACGAGTTCCAAATCCTTTAGCATTGAATATGTATGTTTTAGGTTATAATTCATCTAAACAACTAACACAATTAAATCAAGCAATCAAAGAAAATTTAAAAACATATTTGAATTATTATAGAATTTTAACAGATGCTATAAATATCAAAGATGCTTTTATTATTAATATTGGCGTTGATTTTGAAATTTCAGTTTTATCTAATTATAACAGCAATGAAGTATTGTTAAAATGTATAGACACATTAAAAATATATTTCGATCCAGATGTTTGGCAAATTAATCAACCAATTGTTAAATCAGACATCATGAATGTTTTAGCAAACGTTCAAGGCGTTCAAAATGTTATTAACATACAAATTACAAATTTATTTGATACTACATTAAATTATTCTGGAAATATTTATGATATTGATACTGCTACAAAAAATGGTGTAATATATCCATCATTGGATCCTAGTATTTTTGAAATTAAATTTCCTAATCAAGATATTCGAGGTAGAGTTGTAAATTATTAATCCTTTGATATTTATATGTAAAAAGGATCATAATGGGCGTATTGAATACAAATCGTTCGCAAATTGTTGCTGGTGGATTAATTTCTGCTAGTTTTGTTAAAGATTTATACGATGTATTTACTGGTAATGTAACTGAATCGGTTTCTATATCCGGTTCATTAAACATAACAGGAAGTATTATTGGTACATTAACTGGAACTGCTACTACTGCATCATATGTATTGAATGCTGTTAGTTCTTCATATGCTGTTACGGCATCATATGTCCGTAATGCAGAATCTGCATCATATGCAACAACTTCATCATATTTAACTGGATCTATAGCACAAACGACAACCGGTTCATTTAATTATGTAAATGTTTCTAGCACATTTATTACACAAGGAACCGTATTTATGTATACAGCACCGTTACCTACTACAAATCCAGGAGTTGTAAATCAATTATGGAGAAGTGGCAGTTATTTAATGATTAGTACAGGCTCTGGAAGTTAAGGCAATTATGTTTAGAATATTTTATGCACAATCTGATGCTACATTATATGAAGGAGCTACTACTAGTAGCGCTACTAGTCTTACGAATACCGGACTAGATGAAGTATTAGAAATTGGTAAACGTTTAAGTACAGATGGCAGTACTTTGTTAAAATCTAGATCATTGATTAAATTTGATATGAGTGAGATTCAACAAGTATTATCAACATATTCAGTGCCGTTAAGTTCATGCAAATTTATTTTACAGTTATTTACAACTCATGCAAAAAATTTGCCAAGTGAATATACAATTGATGCAAAAATTGTAGGTCAGCCGTGGATAAATGGTACAGGTTATTTAGGTGCGTCGCCAATTATTAAAGATGGCGCACAATGGGCAACGCCGTATGCTTCATGGTCATTAGATAATACATCTGGAAGTTTATGGATTTCTAGTTCTCAACAAATTCAAGTAAACAATTCATCATTATATATATCTGGTTCTGGATATGGCGGAAGTTGGTTGTGGCAATCGGGTAGTGGATTTTTTAATACATCTAGTTTTAATCAAGTATTTTTTCATCAACCTGGTTTAGAAGAAAATGAATCTTTTTCTTATCGTCCAACTGACATCTATATGGATGTAACTGATGCAATCGATTTATGGATTAGTGGAAGCGGCGGACATACTATAGAAAATAACGGATTCATATTAAAATTTTCCGATCCAGATGAATCCGATGCTAGTGTAAGTGGTTATATTCGATTTTTTAGTAGAGATACACATACTGTATATGTTCCTAGATTGATCATGTATTTCGATAATTCGGAATATGCTTCTACATTAGATGATGTTGATTTAGAATCATTTTTAATATATTCAAAATTAAAACCAGAATATAAAGATACCGAAATAATTAAGCTTAGAATTTATGCGCGAGATAAGTATCCTATAAAATCTCCAACAAATTTATTTCCTACACAAACCGTACAAAAATTACCAACTACTACATATTATGCAGTATTAGATGCTGCAACGGACGAATACATAATTCCGTTTGATAATATTTATAATAAAGTAAGTTGCGATAATACTAGTAATTACATTTACATGGATATGAATGGTTTTATGCCAGAACGATATTATCGTTTAGAATTCATGATAACAGATGGATTTACACAACAGTATATCGATGACCAAATTTATTTTAAAGTAGTTAGATAATGGCAAAACAACAAGATTTAGCAGGTAGCCCAGGTAAAGATCCAAATTCTGAAGAATTCGTAGTTGCATCACCTGCATCATTTTATTTACAAAATGGCTTAACTGCAGTTTCAAATAATACTGCAATTATACCTAGAGACTCTGCAGGAAATATTATTATAACTGAAAATAGTATTGATAATCCGTTACTTATTATTGAACCAACCGCTAGGCAGATTAATAAACAAAGTTTTTTAAACACTGTACAAACTAGATTTCAATATTTTAGTTTTCCTGCAATCGTTTTTGCTACAGGTAGTTTTGAGCCGGCTCCGATAAATTTAGATGATATTTTAATTGACCCTGTTTATTCAAGATATAAACCAACGGAATCTAGAAGAATACAAATTGCAACCCCTTCTGGTATATTAATGGATGAATTAGTTGATGGAAATCCTACTCAGAAAATAAATAGATATTTTATCAACAAAGAAATAAAACGTTCTGGTGCAAATCTTAGATTTAGAATTAAATTGCAACATCGTTTTGATACGCCGGATTCTGCTGATATCGGAACTGCATTTTTTTATATTGGAAAAACTACAACTCAAGATGGTTCAAACCGTACGTATTTAGGTCCATTTTATAATTCAAATTTTGAAAATACGCAGCAACAAGAAGCATTTGTACAATTAATAAACGATATCATAATAAATTCAAACGAATATTGTACGTTGGGACAAACAAATGCATCCGATGCAGAAGTTAAGGCAACATTTATATTGATTTCTGATAGTTCATCGCCCATTAATTCAATAATATTGTCATCAACATTTATTGATAGTTTAAAAAATGTTTTACAAGATGATCCGTTAAATGGACTTGAACCAGCAAGCAGATCTAATTTAATTAATACTAATAATCAAATTGATATACTACGACCTAATTTAAGATCTACATTATTAACGCAATTAGATAATTATTTAGATCAAATACAACAAGCTACGCCGGGACGTATAGGACAATATGGTGTTCAAGATTTATATATTGATGTTACTATTCCAAATTCATCATTTACGCAAGGCGATGTTTTTGGTATAACTGCAGTTTGTAATATAAATGAAGAATTTAAATTTCATACGATAAATGCTGATACATCATATTGGTCTGTAACAAATGCAGATAAAGTTGTAGATGAGTGGAATAATTTATTAGTAAGTGGGTCAAACGCAGGATAATATAAAATATGTTAACGCAGTATAAAAATATCGAACAAATATTAATTGCATCCCAATCTTTATCAGCTGAACGATATACTGCATCTGATGTTTCTGATTTTCAAACAAATGTAACATTTAATACTGATATCATACAACGAGATGATACCGATCGGGTAGAATTACATGTATATTTAGATCAAACATGGATTACAGCAAATCACAATGTTCCTGCTGTAGGAAGTATTCCACAATATTATGATGGTAATAATATTATATCATTTACTACTCAGCCATTAGCTATTGATTTATATGCACAATTACAAAATCAATTAAAAATATCAGCTGGACAGTTTAGATTCGTAGTTAACTTTTTTAAAAATTTAATTGGAAATTACGATTTACAGTATTTAAAAATTCAAGAAATTTCTCCAGATCGAACAGAGATTGCACTGCGACCAACGGATCCAACTAGTTCTAGATATTTACAACAAATAACTAATTTTATACAAACTATAAATTTAACTAGTTTACGTACCGGACCTGTTTATAAAACATTGTTGTTAAATTTTAGCAGAAATAATACTGCTACTATTATCAATGCAGTAGAATCTAAAGGCGTATTATATATTAAATTATATGAACCATTGTCTGAAGATATTCAGGAAGGGTTTAAATGTTGGATTGTTGAAGAACAAAAACAACCATATGTAGACAACGTTGTTATTAATCCAGCAGTTGCACTTCCTACAACAAATGTTTTATCAGGACCAAATTGGCAAGCAAATTATTCATATAATACATCTGCAGAAACTGGATTCAAAACTTGGACCGATTTATTAGGATCTTCATTATCAACATCTCAACAAATTATCGATGCATATTTCTCCGGAAGTTTGTCGGGAATGAAACTAAATATTGATTATTCAGATTTTAATAACTTTGTTTTTTATAGTACGGCAACTGATAGATTAGACAATTTTAAATACAAATTAGAATTACTAGAATATTATGCTCAACAAAGTGCATCATTAGCTTTAACTAATGGTATTGCTGCACAAACAGATGCTGCTTCATATCAAAATCAAATAACTAGTTTAATTGGAGGATTTGATGGATTTGAACAATATTTGTATAATCAATCGTCGTCGATATTAACAACATTTAATATTCCATTAGAACAGCCAATAGTTGCTAGATTAACTGGTAGTTACATAACTCCAGTGCCTAAATTAAACTCAACATATCCATATATTAATGCGCCGACAACTAGTTCTCAATTTATTGCATGGTATAGTTCGTCATATGAATATGCAAATATATACGATACATTTAATATAAATTCATTGTATAGAAATATTCCATCATATCAAAGAATCGATGATAACAACATTGATATGATTACATTTGTTAATATGTTAGGACATCATTATGATATATTGTATACATATATCAATCATATGTCTCGTATTAATAAACGAGAAGAAAATCCAAAACTTGGTATGCCAAATGAATTATTATATTCAGTAGCAAAACAATTTGGTTGGAATTTAACTAATGGAAATCAGGACAAAAATCTTTGGCAATATGTACTAGGAACATCGGAAGCTGGTGCACCATTGACTGGGTCAAATACAGTTGGCGATCCTTCTGTTCCAGCAATGGATATAACATATACGGTATGGCGTAGAATTATCAATAACTTGCCGTTGTTATTAAAATCTAAAGGTACTAAAAGAAGTATTCAAGCATTGTTATCTTGTTATGGTATTCCGCAATCTTTAATTAGTATCAATGAATATGGCGGTCCTCGTTTAGAACGAGCGCCAATATATGAAAAATTAAATTTTGATTATGCATTAGATTTAAGTGGTAGTACTGCAGGTACTGTAACAGTTAATTATTCGCAATCAATAAATGCTGTAGAACTTAGATTTAAAACGGCTGATGTTGTAAAATATCCTACGATACCTAGTACTATGAATTTATTTACAATAGGTTCAAATACAGTAACTTTAAATTTTACTAGTGGGAATAAAGGTGTTGTACAAATAAATGGAACTAGTTCAAATCAAATTGAATTGTTTGATGGCAATTGGCTTAATTTAGTTTTACGAACTAATGGAACTAATTTAGATATTGTAACTAAGAAATCTAAATATGGATCAATTGTAGCCGCAGCGTCTGCATCGGCAACAGCTTCATTTGCAGGATCTGGCACATTGACATTAGGCGGGACATCGACTGGTGCTAATAGATTAGTTGGACAATTACAAGAACTTAGATTGTGGTCATCTAGTTTAAATGATGAAGCATTTAATAATCACGTTAAAGCTCCTGCTGCATATAATGGGAATATTGATTCATATACAGAATTAGTTTTTAGATTGCCATTAACACAGAATGTAAATCATAATTTAACGGGTAGTTTAACCGGCGTTGAACCAAATCCGTCAAATATATCTGCATCATTTTCTGGTTGGTCATTAGCAACACCATATGATTCAATTGAAGAAACATATTACTATGACGCAATTTCATTGGGCGGTAGTACATTTGATGATAACAAAATACGATTAGAAAATAATGAGTTAGTTGGAACTTTGAGTCCTACGAGTAGAGCAGAACGAAGTCAATTTGATAAAGCTCCATTAGACAGTAAGAAAATAGGAGTATATTTTTCTCCACAAACAATGATTGATGAAGATATCATTGCACAATTAGGATTTACAAATTTAGATGATTATATCGGAGATCCGGGTAATACAAATCCATATGGTTATCCTGACTTAATTATTGAGGCTCAAAAATATTGGAAAAAATATACTGATAAAAATGATTTTAATTCGTATATTTCAATGTTTACGTTGTTTGATTTATCATTCTTTAAACAATTAGAACAATTACTACCAGCACGTGTTGAAAAAATTACAGGTGTTTTAGTACAACCAAATATATTAGAACGAAATAAAGATACAATATTACCAATCATACAAAAAACAAATGATACATATAATGCACAATTGGCTAGTACGTTGCCAACTGCGTCTGCATATTATGTTCAATATACGGGATCGGTTGATGGTAAAATAATGACATTATCCGGTACTGATGATGATCAACTACAAGGATATTTAACGGCATCAATTGCTCAGAAATATAATGGTACGACATATAGTTATCAATATTTAACATATTCTGGTAGCACATATTATACTAGTTCTACTCCATATTGGCGTAGTGAAGTTTCGTTTCCGGCAATTACATCGAGTGTAACATCGGAATATAGATTTGTATCAGGTACAGTATCAGCTATAACAAGTTCTGGACCTATAGCATATTATGGTACAGGATCTTATGGC
>JACCDP011198282.1_pt1 | contig 28069 bp, 20 predicted proteins | sample 7445841 | NCBI WGS metagenome assembly JACCDP01 (sample SAMN15323441, study PRJNA562643) | freshwater metagenome | isolation source: river surface water | place: USA:Blue River Watershed | collected 2017-08-17 | reverse complement strand
GTGACATCTTATATACAAAATGATTCTGGTTCTTATATAGAAAACATCGTTGGTTCTTATCTGTCGAATCAGGTATCGTCTTATATAGAAAATAACGTTGGTTCTTATGTAGAATATCAAACAGGAAGTTATGTTCAATTTGATACTGGGAGTGATTTTGAAGTAACTGCTGCTGGTGAATTTAATGCAACTGCTGGTACAGACATGACGTTGACTGCTGCTGGTGATTTTATAGTCGACGCAGCTAATTTAGATTTAGGTACTGACAGAACACAAGAAATCAATACCAAAGGATCGTTTGTAAACGACCTAATTCCGTTGACTTCTGCTACGTATAATTTAGGAACATCAACAGAAACTTGGAACAATCTACATGTAGAGTTTGTTAAAAGCTACGACGAAACTAATGTAGAAAATCCTTTACTAAGACCTTATGATCCTTTAGATGTCTACGGTGCTACTCCCGGAAATTTAGTAGAAATAGCAGCAGCGAATGCTCAGAGAGAAGCTAGCGGAAATTTCTTTAGGGGTGGTGTCGGAATACAAAAAGATCTTAACGTAGGAGGATTTATCTATGGTAGGATCGAAACAGCTAATACCAGTTTAACGATTACGGTTACTGCTACAAACGCTGATCAAACTTTCTATCCTTTATTTGCTCTTTCTACAGGCAATCAATACCTATTCATCGATCCTACTGGTCTAAAAGATGGTCTAAACTATAATCCTTTACAGGGTCTTCTAACTATAGATAAAGCTAGAGTAGCTTCTCCGCAAAATTCTACATCAACAACAACTGGAGCATTTACAGTTACCGGAGGAGTTGGTATCGGAGGTGATGTATATATAGGTGGAGATATACTTCCCGGATCAGTGTCATCTAGTACTATCGGTGCTCCTGAGAAAACTTGGTCAACTGCTTTTTTAGATACAATATATTCTAAGTTAATAACTAATACCGGAAGTAATGTTACGATTGATCCCGGTCTAGGATTAACAGATATCATAGGTAACATTAGAGTCCGAGGAAATAATCCGATTGGAACATACCCTGTAGTTACAAATACATTATATGTCACAGTGGACGGTAGTGACACCAATGACGGTCGAGCTCTAGATCCTAGTAGAGCTTGTAGAACCATCGGCGGTGCTATTAATAGTCCTTACTTCCAACCCGGTACGCAGATATTAGTATCAGCTGGTAGATATCTCGAAGATAATCCTTTGAGATTAAAACCTTATACCAGCGTAAGAGGTTCTGATATTAGAACTACATTCATCGAGCCTATCAACAAAACACAAGACTTGTTCCATTTAGATAGTGGCTGTTATCTTAACTACATGACATTTTTAAATGGTCGAAGCGGGCTGTTAGAAGGTCAGTATGTTCCCGAATATAATAGGGGAGCCTATGCTACGGCATTTCCTCCATTAGAAGGTGACGAAAAAATTGATCTATTCCACTCACCGTATGTTCAAAACTGTACTAATCAAAGTGGGCCTTGGTTGAAAGATGGAACTATGTTCCAACCTAATAATACCATTCAAGTTCCGGCAGCAGTAGGTACAGGATCGTGGAAGGCTAACACTACAACTATTGTTGTACAAGTCACAACAGGAACAATAGAACAAGGGATGTATATAAATCCCGGTCAACAGAATTTTGGATTTTTTGATGCTAGAACACTGCTATTAGCTAACAAACCATTTATTCAAGAACAGGTAGTAGCTTATGTAGAACAGCAGTTTAACAGCGGAAGTTTTGTCTATGATATAGATAAGTGTAGGAGAGACACTGGATTAATCATCGACAGCATCGCTACTGATCTCCTACAAGATAGCACCAGCGAAAGTATTTTTGCTGGACTACAGTATTGGAGGCAAAGTGGTTACGTAGATGATATCGGAGGTCAGATCACTACAACAACAGCAGCTATTAATTTTCTAAAATCTTTAGCTACTGCTACAGTATCTACAACGCCGGAACAGGATATAATTTCTAATAGATTTGATGATATACTCGACATACTTAATACCGCAAGCGGTACACTTGCTACAGGTGATTTTGCTGAATGGGTGACTAATAGTATCGTTTCTAATGGTACAGCGTCATCTACGGCTACTGTTATTGCTGCTTATAATGATCTGTTAACTGCAAAAAATTCTCTAACAAATCAAACTATCAGTTATATCAACAGCACATTAACTCCATTTACCTATGATTCTACTAAATGCAGTAGAGACATAGGACTAATCGTAGATTCTCTAGTAATAGATTTATTATTCGAGAACGATAGCCAATCAAAATTTGCTGGATTACAATATTGGAATCAAAGTGGGTACATTGGAACTATTGCCGGAGAACTAACTACTACAACCTCAGCTATCAGTTATCTCAATACTCTTACACAAAAAATAATTGTAGCAGATACTTCCGGACCTCGATATCAGTCTACAGTTACACAGATTGTGTTGAATACTACCGCAACTAGTATACAACAAGGTATTTTAAATACTGAATTTAATATCATCCTAGGAATATTAAACACAGGTACTACCGGAACATCTGACCTAATTATTCCGAACGGTATCGATCCGTCCACTAATCAAAGTGTACAAAATGCCTATAATTTATTACAGCTTAATAAAAATTATCTAATAAAAGAAACTATCGCATTTGTTGAAAGCACTAAAGCTCCTGGATTCGTATACGATCAAACTAAATGTGCTAGAGATGTAGGATTTATAATAGATAGTGTTTCTTTTGATTTACTCTATGGAGGAAATAGGCAGGCTGTAATGAGCGGTGTTTATTATTACAGCTTCAATGGAAGTTCAACCGCTATTCCAAATGAAATTCCTCAAACTACCGCAGCCTATGAATATTTAAAAACACTTGCTGGCAGTGTTATCAGAGGATTGCCAATTCCGGTAGGTACGCTTTATCAAAGCACCGTTACACAAGTTACATCAGCTACTGTTGGAACATTTGTTGAAGTATCACAAACAGAACAACTCATAGATGATATTTTAAGTATCATCAACAATGGTCCTACTGGAATTATTGCTGAACCTATTAGTTTAATTAGAACCTCAGACGAATATACACAAGCCGGTGCTGCTCTATTAAACGCTAACAGGAATTTTTTGAGAGCAGAAATAGTAGCATATGTGAATACCCTAAAAACTTTCTTATATGACGAAACTACTTGTCGTAGAGATATAGGATACATTATTGATAGTGTGGCTTTTGATCTCTTACACGGCGGAAACAAACAGAGCTTTAAGAGCGGTGTGTACTATTATGGATATACTAATACACTCACTGAAGTGATAAATCAAGTTCCGCAGGTTGTTTCGGCTTACAGATTTATCGCTTCGATAGTTAATAATATCGTACAGGCTAAGCCAATCATAACAAATTATCAAGGTACGATTTCTCAAGTTGTTAATCTAACTTCTGCTACTCAGTATGAAGCAGAAATTTTAGAAGAAAAACTAGATATTATCACAGGTATAATTAGGACTGGTCCTGAAGATTACGAAGCTGTAGGCAGAAGAATTCCTATAAATTTACAAACAAATACCAGTTCAAATGTTCTAAATGCTTACAATCTATTATTAGCTAACAAAGAATATATTAAAGCCGAAACTATTGCCTATATCAATGCTACTTCAAATAGTTTTAGCTATAATAAAGAGAAGTGTTTTAGAGATGTTGGAATTCTAGTAGAAAATATCAGCTATGACGCTACTTTTGGAGGCAATGAAAAATCAGTACAGGCAGGCCTTGCTTATTATGATGGAGTCGTAAGCCTTATCGCAGGACAAGAAACACAGACTATCGCAGCTATAGATTACATCAACGAGCTAGCACAAAAGATTATTGTTAACGCTACTTGTACAGACATATTATCAGTTGGTTCTTCTACTACTGCTACATATTCTCAAGTTATTAATACAGCATTAACAGGTGGATCTATAGCTAAAGATAGCATAGAAGATCTAGTAGGTATTATTACTACTATCATTGATAACGGCCCAGATACAGCACCTCCAATTTACACTAGTACCGGTCCGGACGCAGCTTATATTTCTGCAGAAATCTTAATACAGGCTAATAGGAAATTTATACAAGAAGACACTATAAATTGGATCAATAGTAGAGTCCAAGCGTTTCCTTATAGCGAAGTAAAATGTAGACGAGATACAGGTTTGATTATAGATTCTATAATCTTAGATCTTATCTATCCAACCCAAGAACGAAGCCAATCGACCTTCGCTGGATTACAATATTGGAATCAAGATGCTTATGTAGATGGTATTTTAAATGAGATAAACCCTACTATCGAAGCAATTGAGTATCTTAAAGATCTTTCAATAAAAATTATAAAAAATACCACACCGGCTGATGATTTGATACAGAGATATCAGAATTTGGTTTTACAGAATACGTCTACATATCAGTCAGCTACAGATGTAGAAGTAAGCATTATTGAAGATAGATACGATGAAATATTAGAAATTCTAAAAGGTAATAAATCAGGTTGGACTGATCGAATAATCTCAAATGGACGTCCTAGCCAGATAGTTAGCTTTAAGAATGCTTTTGATAATTTACAGATCAACAAAGCATATCTAGCAGCTGAAGTAAATGCTTATGTCCAGGCTACGAATTTTGGGTTCGTGTATGATACCGCAAAATGTACTAGAGATGTTGGCTATATCGTTGACTCTGTGGGATTCGACCTTCTTCATGGTGGAAATAGACAATCAGTACAAAGCGGTCTTTATTATTATGGTTTTAGTACGACGGCGTCGACAATTGTCAATGAAACTACACAAACCATAGCAGCATTTAATACTCTGTCAAATATTATCAGCAATGTGATACAAAACATACCGATTACTCCGAGACAGACTCAGATCGTTCAGGTATTTTCGTCAACTACTGCTACACTTTGGGAAGCCCTAGCAATTTCGGCCAATATATCAACAATCACTAATATTATTAATAATGGTCCTAGTGTAGCATCTGAACCTAAACCTGTTTCCTTAACAGCAACATATACCGCTACTGTTTTCAATGCCTATGAACTTCTACAATTAAACAGAGATTTTATTATCGAAGAAGTGATAGCATTTATCGATCAAACTTACAATCCAAATAGTTTTAATTACAACGAAGCTAAATGTTTTAGAGATGTTGGACTTATTTTAGATGCAGTAAGTCAAGATATAGTTTTAGGCGGCAATATCAAAAGTGTTGAAGCTGGTATTGCCTATTGGGGTGCTGGATACAATTATGTAGCAGGACAAGAAACGACTACAACTTACGCTATTAATCATGCTAGAGATTTAGTTTTACAAGTGATAGCTAATAGAGAAGTAACTCCTCAATACAAGACTGATATCAAACAGGTTATAAATCCGTTCTTCCAGTACGGTGGAGATTATATGCCGCAGCAGGCTGTACGTCGTAATTTCAAAATAATCACCGATATCATAGAAAACGGAGTAACGGCCGCTCCTCCAGTATTCGCAGGAAGCGAGTTAACTGCTTTAACAGGATTGAATGGTTCTGATGTTAAAATCGCTCCTTTAGTAGTTTCAGTTGATTATATTACTACTAACACATATAAGATAGGTCTCGATCAGCCTACTATAGGTTTTGGAAATAATGCTACACTTTATTTTGGAGAAACTGGACCTAGACCCTTAAGAGATTTAGATGTTGAATCTCTTAGTTTACAATACACAGGTAAGCCAGACACGTGGAACAGTAGAAAATTAGATCCTATAGGATCTATGGGGGGAAGTCTCGTTGACGGCGGTGTTATCAGCGAGAGAAGCCCGATACAATCGTTTGTTTATGATGCGTTTACACAGGTCAATCAAGGTGGAGTAGGTATTAGAATTACAAGAAACGGATATGCTCAGCTAGTATCTGTGTTTACTATATTCTGTTCAGTAGGAGTTCAGGTAGACAATGGGGGTATTGCTTCTATTGTAAACAGTAACGCAAACTTTGGTAATCTCTGTTTAGTAGCCAAGGGTTACGGAAGAAGAGACTTCAGTGGAACTGTGTTTAATCCTAAGTTCAGATCTTATCCTTTTAGCCCGGTAGGTGTTACCGGTAGTGACGAATTAGATCAATATTATCCCAATGGTTATTGGCCAAATGTAGGAAGAGTTTTGGTTTATACACCCGATTTATTGAATAGACCACATATTTCTTTAGTTATGGAAGTTGAGCCTCCCGATAATCAGATAAATGAACAGAATTTCCCTGGTTTCTTGAATTCCCAGCCTAGTACCAGTACTTTAACTACAGGTACTATCAATCTTATCAATATTGATACCGCTGATATTGCTATCGGGAACGAATTGTTTATCCGAGATGAACTAGGCAGGCAGTTTGACGACAACGGCGTGTGGTATGCTGCGACAGGCACTGTGGTGGTAGACCTTAATTATAACTCTATCGTTTTAAACAAAGCATTAACCAGTGGTGGTGGAGATATTACAAATCCGAATTTCTTTACTTTATATTTCTGCGGCAATGCTTATTATACTGTGTTATCAAGCAGCGTAGCCGATCCACCTTATTATCCTAATCAAAATATTTTGGATCCGGTTCCCCTTGGCGTAGATCCCTTGCTGTACCAGAATCCAACAACGTCCCAGGTAGTATATCATGATACTGCTCTTGCGTACTTGGAGACATTAGTAACTAATGTAATTAACAATACATCGTTTACTGCTACAAATACTACCACATCGCAGACAGTATTACCTCTAGTAGTAGGTGGCGGTCAAGCACAAGATTTCATCGATCTTAGATTTGACATCATAAGAGGAATTCTAACTGCTACAAATATCACAGCCGCGCAATCTATAGTGCCTTCGGGCGTGATCAGTAAAACAGGAACAGTAGTTCCTGGAGCTGGTAGTGCTGTAACATTATTAGAAGCAAATACTGATTTTATGGCAGATGAAGTTTCTCACTATGTATTCAATGACGTATATTTCTTACCTTTATTAGCAGGATTAACTCAGGACGAAAAAGATTTCATCCAAGAAAAGTGTAAGAGAGATATAAAAATAATTATTCGACAAATTGTTTATGATCTTGAATCAGGAGGAACCTACTACAGCGTATATGCTGGATTAAGTTATTGGTCAAGACCGGGATCTCACCATATTATTGAATTAGGAGAAGTTGTTTCTAGAACAGATCTGTTCCCTGACGGTGCTATAGTTAATTTCTACCAAAGAAGTTATATCAGTGCTAGTGGTTATGTTTTTGAATATGTAGGAGCAGGAACCGATTATGGAGCACTTCCGCAGGTCGGTAAGGCGGATCCAGTACAGGGCAAAGAGACTTTACAATTAGATGCTGGTAAAGTATTCTTTACAAGTACAGATCAAAACGGAGACTTTAGGATTGGTCGAGGGTTAGTAATCAGTCAGGCGACTGGTGTATTAAGTGGAAGGACTTTCGTACAATCTTTATACGCGAATATGACACCATTCATTCTAGCGATAGAAAGTGTAGGATAAAAGGATAGAATATGGCACAATTACCATTAAATAAATTTTTAACAAAGACCGTTATGGTCACAACATCGTCTAATTATTTCAATTATTCTGGAGGAACTACCACTACAGTATACACAGCACCGATCGGTGTTACTTCGATCATATTAATGGCACAGCTAGCTAATCTAGCATCAAGTGGTACTGAATTGGTCAGTTTCATACATCATAGAAATCGACCAGTATTAGCAGATGCTCAAGGTAACGGAGCTCAACCTGCTAATATAGACAGCTACTTAGTTAAAGATTTCGCTGTCCCGGCAAACGATGCTGCGTCTGTATTATCTGGAAAATTAATTATTGAAAGTTTAGACAGTATTAGAGCATACGCAGAAAATTCAGGAACAGTACAGCTGGTGTTGAGCGTTCTCGAAACTGCAAATTCATAATTAGGCAAAAAAAATGGCAAGACTTCTAAGCGGATCAACATTAAGAGTAGGTGAAAGCGGAGAGTTTCTACCACTATCTGGCGCACAACCACAGTTACCGCCATCGGAAACGACTGCGACTGGATTTACTTTGGCCACAGACGGGGCTCTTAGGACTTCTTATAGATCTAGTCTTGGATTTGTCGAATTTTATACCGCATCTATGTATAGTGCTCTTCCAGAAGGAACTATAAGAATACTCTCAACTGGTTCTACTTTCTTATCAACCTCTACCTATTCTGGAAATCTAGTCGTTGGAGGAGGAGTTGGCATAGGAGGGAATCTCTATGTTGAATACGATGCCAATGTAAACGGACTTACTATAGGTCGAGGATACGAAGGAATTGATAATATTGTTGTAAGAGGTGTTGCTAGCACGTCCTCTTCTGCATTCGAATCTGGACAGAACAGTATTGCCATCGGTTACGATACATTGATCGGTATCACAGCCACAAATAAAGTCATAGCGATAGGAAGATTTGCGGTTAGTTCTGGGACGAACATCAGTAACACTATCGCAGTAGGTGACAGCGCTCTTAAATTAATCGGTACAGAAAACTTTCCAACGCTGTCAACAATATCAAACATTACTATTATAAATTCCAGCACTGTTAGCGCTGCTACTAATGCCATACCTGTGGTCATAACTTCAGTTGGCCACGCTCTTTCTACAGGTAGCCAAATTTTAATTACCGATGTGGTTGGTCTGAGCACATCAACTTCTACTAACAGTGTTTTAAACAATACCAAATATTGGGTTAATGTTTTAGGCACAGATACATTTGAACTGTACTTAGATAAAAGTCTAACAATTCCATCGAATGGATTCACAGCTACGGTAGGTACGACAGTTTATACACTAACCAACTATGACAGCGGCGGGGAAATAATCAGCCCTGTGTTGATTTCTTCTGTAGATCACGGAATCAACACAGGAACCGGTATCTATATCGACGGTATAGTAGGAACTACAGAGCTAAATCTAAGATATTATTATGTAGACTGGATCAACAGTTCTACACTGGCTCTTTTCCAAAACTCCGTATTATCAATTCCTATCGATGGCAGCGGATATACATCATATGTGTCAGATGGTACTATCTATAGATATACTTTAAATGATGACAACATTGCTATAGGTGTGAATTCTGCTCCTGTGTTAAAGAACGGTTCAGATAACTTTTTCTTTGGTAATAATATTGCTACTAGTCTAACCACAGGATCAAATAACACCATTATCGGCCATAATCAATTCAACAATCTAACTAATATCAGTGGTACTATAGCTATCGGTGCCGATAACTTAGTTGATGGTCGAAATAATCAGATCAACATAGGTAGCGTTTTTTATTACGACGGAGCTGGAAATTTAGATCTTAACAGTAATGTAAGACTAGGACTTGGGACTGACTCTACCGGAACCAATAGCGGAGCACTGGTTATAATAGGCGGAGTCGGAATCGCAGGAAAGGTGTATAGTTTAGGTAGTGGAAATCCAGACGAAAACTATGAATTGTATACTCCTACAGTGTCAGTAACCACCGGAACTGCCCCGCTAAATCCAAAACTAGGAGACATTTGGTTTGACAGCTCTATCAATGGTTATCTCCAATACATAAAAGACGGTACTAGTTCTTTTTGGATCCAAACGATACAACTATAAATGAGATAAAAAATGTCAACTTTAAACTTTCCAGTATCTCCATCGATCGGTCAAACTCATACATTAGGAACTAAAACATTCCAATGGAATGGAACGGCCTGGATAATAATTGGTACTCTTTCTACTCTAAACTCTGCGACTGCGATAAGTCTCGTAGTAACCACTACTACAAATTCTGTCGATTCAAGTAATGGTGGCGCAGTAACTATAGCGGGAGGTACTGCTATAGGAAAAGATCTATATATAGGTGGAGATACTTTTGGAAATACTGCTACTTTTGATAGTTTAACTTTGACTGCAGACTTTCAATCTGTCGGAACTGATAGTGGAGCATTAATCGTTACCGGAGGTATAGGTGTTGGAGGGAATCTTTTTATAGGTGGGACTCTATTTGCTCAAGGAGCCCCTGTTCTAACCACTGCTAGTTTCAATAATACACCGCAAGATGGAACAGACATTGACATAATTGATGTCGGCGGTGGCATATTGGAATTTAATAGCATCAGCACATTACAGTCTGTAACTACAAGAGGAAATTCTACCACTAGGCAGATAGAGATTACTAATAACACCATTTCTACCAGTACTGACAGTGGAGCATTAACTGTTGCAGGAGGAATTGGTTCTGGTGGAACAGTTAATTCTACAGGATTCGGGCTTCCGTATTCTAATTTTGAAACATCATTACAAACCGTAAGTACTACTTCAGCAACAGTGATCGATTCTTATTACTTCAGTCAGTACCGCACTGCCAAGTATATCGTACAGATAGACGAGGGCACAGGAATATCGGATAATTGCCAGGTCAATGAACTCTTAACTGTAGCATTTAATACCGGTACAGCATCAATATTAAGCTATGCTACGACTTTCAGCGGATCAAGTTTAGGCACATTTGATGCCCTAATGACAAATATCGGGACTGATACTGTAGTTTCTCTATATTATCTTCCTAGTGATAGCGTTCCTAAGACTGTAAAATTACTTAAAATGTTGATTTCCAAATAGATTTGAGGTTCGAGGCATAGAACAGAGTCCAAACAACCTATTAGGAAATACTACTAAATAATTTGTATTTCCTAAATCATAATCTATGTCGACAATCTTTTTTATATCCTCCAAGTTTTATACCTACATAAATAAAGGTGCCTTAAGGGGCTGATATGGCGATTTTACCAGCCACCGGTGCTCAAATTTCTTTTGGTAAGGTTAACCAAGCCTTTACTAATAACACTCCAGGATCAGCTGGAAATGCACCGAGTGGCGGGCAAAATATAAAGCTAAGTGCGGTCCTAGGAGCGAATGCTGCTTATGGAATATTACAGAGTCCGGGAACTCCGATAAAATTCTCAGCAACATTCGGTGGCAAAACTACGCCGTTCCCTTATCCGAGTTAATATGAAAATTGAAGATATAGAAAAAGTTTTAGAAAACGCAGATTTAGGACCCAGCAAATGGGAACTTGACAATATAAAATATTGGGATCGAACAACTAACCCAAAAACTTTCTTGTCTTTTGTAAATAGAATACAAGAGCTAAATGCTAAATCTAACAAATCAGCGACTGAAGAAAAAGAATTATCTAAATTATTAGAACTGCTCGAGGATATCGATATCGAGGAAGGAATCGAGTTGTTTCAGCTAACAGACGACGAGCTTAAAGAATCGTTTATAGAAGATCTCGCAAGAGCCAGTGCTATTGAAATTTTAACTTTAGGCAGAATAGATGTTTTATCTATGGAAACTGCTTGTAAACTTAGCCCTAATGATTTTATACTATGTGCTAAGAGAACACAGGATCTCATCAATTCTATACAAGGGCTAGTTATCAAAGGTGAAAATTTAAGCAAGGATGTAGCCGGAGCATGAGGAAAAAATCTTCGGTCTTTTCATCGTCGGCGTGGACTACTAAAAAGGGAAAATTAGCAGTATGTATACCTTGTAGAGATACACTACATTCTGCTCATGCTATGTGTTTAGCAGAGATGGTAAAACTAAACACTCAAAACGAGATCGATACGCAGATTTTTATGGACTCCAGTACCATATTATTAACACAAAGAGAAAGACTAGCCACTGAAGCACTAAAATTACAATCGGAATATATTTTATGGCTAGACAGTGATATCACATTTCCTGCGAGCATAGCCATGCGATTGATGGCACACAATGAATCTGTAGTAGCTTGTAATTATATTCGACGTCAATTACCAGCAAAAGGCGTGGCATATGAAACTATCGGCGATTGGCAGAATCCTTTGCCATTTGACATACAAGATGATCTAGTAGAGGTCCAAGGTGTAGGAATGGGTTGTATGTTGATGAAAACAGAAATTTTTAATGAAATTCCGAAACCTTGGTTTGAATTTGGATGGAGTCCTGCATCGAATGATTATCTAGGAGAGGATATGCTACTGTGTCAAAAAATATCTTCGGTAGGCTATACCGTTAAGATCGACACAGCATTAAGCCACGAATTAAGACATTTGGGGACCTGGGCTTTTGGCCCTGATCTTTTAAACAAGTTCTAAAAGAATCTCTAATTTAGCCTTTATAATTTTATTATTAACGCTTTTGTTGATTCGTTGATGTAAAGGTTTAGGCCAGTGACCATAAGAACACCAAGCATAGCCAGTATGCTCAGAATTTAATATAGGTATAAATTCGTTATTCACGATGATCACATATGTATTATATACAAATTTTTGATCTTGACTTATAAAAAGTTCTAGAGGGACTATTTTTTTAATGTCCGGAATCTGTCCCAGTTCTTCTTTGATTTCTCTTTTTAATATATCTAAAGAGCTTTCGTCATTGGGCTCTTTTTTTCCTCCTACAAATCCCCAAGATCCTGCAGTTTTAGTATTATTTCTGAGTAGAAATAAAAATCTCTTGGTGTTAGAAGACATAATTAGCCCTCCACTACAAATTATTTCTTTTATAGTACTAATCTCCATAGCGATTTATCATAGATTCCGTCATAACTTTTAGTCCAGTCTCCGTTCGAAAATTGATATTGTACTCCGGTATACGAGTTAGTTGTATAAACTATACTATCACCGAAGTTTTGAGAATCGAATATTACGGACCATTCAGAACCATCCCATTCGATTATGTCATTAGCATTGGCTTGAAAATCACTGTTATCGAGATTCTTCCATGCTATAGGTCCTTGGAATCCAGGTTCTTCAAACTCTGGAACATCATTGATCCCGCTTAAAATTAAATATCTAGTACCAGCTGATAAGTTAGACGGGCTATACGTTGAAGGATTTACGATAGCATCTACAGTTCCTCTCCCTCCTATGATCGTGTTTGAAGGAATAGTATCGGAATCGATATTTAACAGCATCTCATTGTCGTTTGTCGGATTTAAGCTAATCGTAGCAACTATCTCAGAACCAGTTTCTTGTGTAAATCTCAGTTGGCTTAATCCGGCTCGGAATTTCCCAGGGTAAAGGTCTAAAAGTTTTAACCACGAGGTAGAATTTTGAGGATCAGTTACGTCTATCTCATCGCCTAACGCTGTGAGATTTATAATCCTTGCGGTACTATTCATTACCAGTAGATGAAAGTTTCCAGGACTGACTACTATTTCTTCATCAGGACTTATATCATTGAACACTCCACTGGCTCCGGTGATATCGTATGATGCCTGTATAGTGCCTTGGGCATTACTGGCAAAAACGTTGCTGATAATTTTCGTAACTATGCCTAGTTTTTTAACCTTCGCTGGGGGTGTAATCCAAATAGGTGTAGAAAATGTCAGAGTAACTACGTCTATATCATCGTTCATTCCCTGTGGAACTGATCTAGTAGTCCATGTTTGATTTTCTAAAGTTATAGAACTTAGGCTAGTCCAATCGATATAGTTATCAGTGGTCTGTATCTCAAAACTGGGGTTAAAAAATACAACTATCTGCTCCCATATCTGTAATTTTTGATCTAAGCTAGTGGTCCATATATCAGCAGACAAAGTCAAAAGCCAAGGACTGGGCATAATCCTTTCAACAGTATAATTTTGTCCTTGAGAGTTAATATATGTGTTTGTCTGCGTATTAACATCTCGTTCTCTAATATTAATTTTACTGATAAAAGTAGGATCCTGAAGTCTTGGCCTGTCAAATTGAAGATCTTTAATATAACAAGATATAAATGGAGCAGACGGTATAGAGTTCTCGCTGTTCTTTCTTAGTATCTGAGCTACCTGTCTGCTGATATCTCCGTATCTAACCGGTATTACGGTTAGATTCCCCTTAGCATCCTTATACGCGAAGTTGCTAAAAATATTAATAAACTGGGCCAAATATCTGCGTACTTGACCGTCATAAAAATAATCCATTTAAATGTCTGCCTTTGGTTTTAACGCTTTGCTCAAAGATTGTTTTTCTTGAATTACCTGACCTGCTATAGTAGATGTGTTCTGATTATTAACGAAACTAGCCTTAAGTTTTTGTCTGATTAAGTCCGGATTATCAGTTTGTGTTTCCCCTAACATGCTAGTGGTCATTCTAACATCGTCTTCGAACTTAATCCAATGTGTGCCATTGAATCTATACATTCTATTTGGTAAGTAATCTGTCCTTAGGAAAAATTCTCCGTTCGCAGGATTAGTAGGAAATGTGCTGCCGAATCCATACGGAGATCCGTTAGGCGGGACACCATCTCCGGTTAGATAACCTACATAGTAATTTTGAGAGGGAGTATTTAATACTGCTGATGCATCAAAACTAGTTTCTGTGATGTCTATTTCTGCATCACTGGCATCTAAAACATCTACAAATCCGGTATCAGATTCTATAGGTATCACATAAAGGTGTCGAGTCTCGTAACCGCTCTCTGGAACATCGCTTTCGGCCTGTAAAATAACCTGATTATTGATTTCTATAGATTTTTGATATTCTGATAATAAATCTCTGAGTGTCGAACCATCTTCTGCTCCTGAATCTTTATCTAGTATCTGCGAAAATTCTTGCCTATCAACAAGAGGCTGACACTTTGCTCTAATAAGATGTGGATACCATGTCTGGCTATAACCAGAAGCAGGTCTCGTAACCTCGGATACAACATAAAATCTTTTCAGGGCCACAAGGCTATCATCTAGAGCATATTCATCTTTTTGATGTGGCAATTCTAGCACATCTCCTGGCATTATTTTTCTTCCAAGAGATTCAAAACTAGACCTAAGATGAAATGTTACCATGATGTTGTCATTTTGTAAGAACAAACCAAACTGACTGAGATTAAAATCTACATCCTGTAACGTATAAATCCCTCTAAGAACATAGACATCTTCGCTGTAATTTCTGTCTCTGTTTTCTAAGAAAAGGAGATCTTGGATTCCTAGCTCCGGTATTTCGTTAGTTTGATTAGGTAGAACAGCACTACTCTCACCTTCTGCTGGATTTACAGGACCAAGATATTTATGGATATAAACATCAGTCCCGCCCACCTGGAATTGTTCGTTGATTGTCTTATCTAAAAATCGAAAATCATTGCCCTTTTCGGGACGATATAAACTGAGTCTTGGCATAACAAGTATTTATCGGCTAAATACCACTATGAATGAGAACGAATTAGAGCGACAATCAGTTGTAGAATATATCAAGAACATGCTAGGCAGCGGCATGGTTGACGTCGAACTAGACCCTAGCCATTACAATACTGCAATCGATCGATCGCTGGCTAAATTCAGACAGCGAAGCTCGAATTCAGTAGAAGAAAGTTATGCTTTCTTGACCGTCGAAGTCGACAAGAATGAATATTTTCTACCAAAAGAAGTTATGGATGTACGACAGATATTTCGTAGAAGTATAGGATCTAGATCCGGCGGGGGCGAAGGAGGAACGCTGTTTGAACCTTTCAATTTAGCATACTCTAATACATACCTGCTAACAGCAACAAATATGGGCGGACTTGCTACATATTATGCTTTTGCGAGCTATCAGAAACAGGTAGGTAAAATGTTTGGCAGCGAAATAAATTTTACCTACAATAGAACCACTAAAAAGTTAACCATAATGCAACGACCCAGAAGCGAAGAGGAAGTGCTGATATGGATCTATAATCAAAGACCTGATTTTAACCTATTACAAGATAACTTTGCAAGACAATGGTTAAGGGACTATTCTTTGGCGACCTGTAAACTCATGTTAGGCGAGGCGAGAGAAAAATTCGCCCAGATCGCTAGTCCACAAGGGGGTACACAACTTAATGGCACCGCATTGAAATCAGAAGCCAAGCAAGAGCTAGATGCTTTAGAACAAGACCTTATCAATTACAAAGACGGTGGAACCCCGCTGACCTTTGTTATCGGTTGAAAAACTGTTGACATCGTAATTTCGATCTGATATAATATGATCATCGGAGGCATCATGATCATAGGATTTGTTGGATTCATTGGTTCAGGCAAAGACACAGCAGCAGATTATCTAGTTAACTATCACGGATTCAGGAGAGACAGCTTTGCTAACACTCTCAAGGATGCGGTTTCTTGTGTTTTTGGTTGGGACAGAATATTGCTCGAAGGAAAAACCACAGAATCACGCCAGTGGAGAGATAAGGTAGATCTTTGGTGGTCTCAGAGATTAGGTATCCCAGATCTTACACCAAGGTGGATTTTACAGCAATGGGGAACTGAAGTATGTAGAGCCGGATTTCACGACGACATATGGATCGCTAGCCTAGAAAATAAAATACGAAAAACCAAAGATAACATCGTTATTTCAGATGTTCGATTTCCTAACGAGATCAAAGCAATCCATGATTCCGGTGGGATGGTAGCTAGGATCAAAAGGGGTCCAGATCCGGAATGGTACGACGATGCTTTAATCGTGAATTCCGATACTAAACACACAGATTATCTAGAAAGCAAAAAAAGATTACAAGAGTTAAAAATACATTCCAGCGAAACTGCATGGATTGGTTGTAAGATTGATGAAATTATCGACAATGATGGATCTATAGACGATTTATTTCGATCCCTAGAAAACATATTGATCAAAAATCCGGAATAAGATCCCCTCTCCGCCATTTTGGTTTTTCTATTCCTATTATTCGTTGACAGTTAGCGCAGAGAATTTTTAAATTCGAATGTCTACAATTTAATAAGTCTCCGTCCGAATGAAACAGATTGAACTGTTCCGGATACTTAGAATGATATCCGCACCTGTCACAAATATTCTTTTTTATAAATCCGCTTTTTTCCCAAGGAAAAATATTTCTGTTGCGTTTTTTTGAACAGTGATCACAGATAGTTCTATAGTAGACTCTATCTTCCTTGCGATAGTTAATGGCCACTTGCCTTTGACCGCATTTTTTACACAATTTTCTCATAACCCGCCCTTTTCTTCGCCCTTTTCATGCTATTTAACCGGCAAAAAAATTTCCATTCTTGGTAAATAGTTTAAAGAATTCCATCAAGGAGATTTTATAATGGCACTGAATTCACCAGGAGTAGAAATTTCGGTTGTAAATGAAAGTTTTTATACACCAGCAGCAGCAGGAACAACCCCACTGATCTTCGTAGCAACCGCAGAAGATAAAATTAATCCTAGCGGCACTGTAGCAGCTGGTACACAATCTGCTAACGCCGGAAAGGTTTACCTAATTACCAGCCAAAGAGACCTAACAGATACTTTTGGTACGCCATTGTTTTATACTGACTCATCCGGAAATCCTTTACACGGTAACGAATTGAACGAGTATGGTCTCCAAGCAGCTTATTCGGCTTTAGGGGTAAGTTCTAGAGCATACATTGTTAGAGCAGACATAGATCTAACTAAACTATTACCCTCGTCTTCTATTCCTGTAGGAGATCCGGTAGCAGGAACTTACTGGGTGGATACTGCTACATCCATTTTTGGGATAAAAGAATGGAACGCAACTTCTCAGCAATTTACAGTAAAAACTGTAACGGTGTTAGATGACAATGCTTCTCCGAGTGTTTTATCAAGTGGGGTGATATCGGGAGCATATGGTAGTATCGGTGATTATGTTCTTGTTCTTACAAGTGCTAATACAGAAACTCAACTTTGGTACAAAGATTCGGGAAATAACTGGGTAAAAGTAAAAGATACGTTTGATACGTCGAAACGGTTGGCGATCGCCCCTCATACTTCAGTGCCTCCATTTGATGCCAGTACAGCCACGGGCAGTATTTGGATTACAACCACTACTCCAAACAACGGTGCAGATTGGATAGTAAAGTATTATAATGATTCGACACGAAACTGGGAAACCATTGATGCTCCTCTCTATCCAAACAGAGAAACTGCTACTAACACCCTTGATCCTGCGGGCGGCGGCCTAAATATCTTAGCAGGAAATCTTTATGTTGATCATGGTATCGACGAATCTGCCGGATTAAATGCTGATTTCCAGATTTTAAGAAGATCAAGCACAGGCCAAACAAATTTAGTCGGAAACTTAGTTAGCACGTATGCGACTAGCGGAACTACCTATACCCTTAGTATTGCTGAATCTACCACGGGTTCAAATGTACTGTCTTCGGCGTATAATATGGTTATGACCGCAACAAATACGACTACGTTTTTAGGCCAGCTGTTAGCTACAGCAGTTTCTTCACAACCGTCGTTAGTTAATACACAGGTAATTTTTGATGCCGAAAATAGAAAAACTACTCTCAGACATAAATTAGGAGGAGAGTTAAGACTTTCTAATGCCACAACAGCTACACTCTCATTGTTAGGATTTGTACCTTATGATATCGATACACAACAAGGTAATGGAAATCTATTCCAGGACATTACCACAGGTACTACCTACAGGGTAAGTAACTGGAAACCTTTGATATATGAGGCTACTGCAACCGCTCCATTTACTGATCCAGCAGACGATACTCTTTGGTTTGATAATCGTCTTGATCAAGTAGACATTATGGTTAACTCCGGAACATATTGGGTAGGATACAGAGTGATCTATCCTAGTACAGATCCATTAGGTCCAATAATCCAAGCTACAGAGCCAGTTGACGGTGACCGAAGTGATGGAGGAAATTTAGTAACTGGAGATATATGGATAGATACCAGCGATTTGGAACAATACGGAGTTAGGATATATGTTAGAAATAACAGTCTAACAACTTCAAACAAATGGGTATTACAAGATACAACCGATCAAAGTACTGGCAATGGTTGGGTATTTGCTGACGCACGATGGGGTACTAGTGGTAGCGCTACAGAACCTGCTTCTATAGAAAATCTTCTTTTAAGTAATTATGTAGATCCAGATGCACCAAATCCTTTAGTATACCCTTCAGGACTTAAATTATGGAATACTAGAAGGTCCGGTTATAATGTTAAGAGATATGTAAAAGGCCATATTAATATCTATGCTAATAATGGACAGAATATCAGATTACAAACTCCAGAATCTTTGTCTGCGTACGAAACAGACAAATGGGTAAGTCAATTTCCGACTGCTGAAAATGGAGCAGGTATCTTTGGGCGAAAAGCTCAGAGACAGGTAATTGTTAAAGAATTACAATCCTTAGTAAATTCTAACTTGTCTATTAGAGACACAGACTCTGTTAATTTTAATCTAATTACAGCTCCTGGATATCCTGAACTCATAGGAAATATGGTAACACTTAACAATGACAGAGGAATTACTGCGTTTGTAATTGGAGATACTCCGATGCGTCTTGCTCCGACTGGCAATGCCATTAGCACTTACATGAATAACAGTAATGGAGCACCAGCCGATGGGGAAGACGGTCTTACTACTGTAAACGAATATCTTGCAGTTTATTATCCCAGTGGATTCACTACTGACAATTCTGGAAATAATATCGTTGTGCCACCTAGTCATATGATGTTGAGAACCTTTATCAACAACGATAATAAGAGTTATCAGTGGTTCCCTCCAGCAGGAACGAGAAGAGGAAACATTGATAATGTATCAAACATAGGATACATCGATAGCGAAGGCGAATTTAGATCTCAGACTATTCCTCAAAGTCTAAGAGATACTATGTACAGTTTAAGTTTAAATCCTATAACAAATCTAACCGGAGTTGGATTGTTAGCATACGGACAAAAAACTAAAACCACTGTCACTAGCGCATTAGATAGAGTCAATGTTGCAAGACTGATCGCATATCTAAGACGACAGTTAGATCTGTTATCGAGACCATTCTTGTTTGAACCAAATGATTCACAAACTCGAAGAGAAATAAAAGCAGCCGCCGAGAGTCTCATGCTAGAGTTAGTGGGTCAGCGTGCTCTTTATGACTTCATTGTAGTTTGTGACGAAACAAATAACACGCCTGCCCGCATAGATCGAAATGAACTGTATGTAGATATCGCAGTTGAGCCTGTTAAAGCAGTTGAATTTATTTACATACCATTAAGGTTGAAAAATAGAGGCGACATCGAAGCCGGACTCTAATAGGTAAATATAAAGAACAAGGAGCAGTTTTATGCCGATCGCAAGTTTAAGAAATTTCACAGTTCCTATCGCAGGAGCCCAAGCAAGTCCAACACAGGGCTTGTTGATGCCAAAATTAAAATATCGATTCCGTGTGACCATGGACGGATTCGGTGTAGCAGGGGCTCCCACTACTGAGTTAACTAAGCAGGTTATGAATGTAACTCGGCCTGATTTAACCTTTGATACTATTGAACTACCTGTTTACAATAGCAAGGTAAAAATCCTAGGAAAACACAGTTGGGCAGATGCTAAAGTTACACTTAGAGATGATGCCAGTGGAATCGTAAGTCGTAAAGTAGGCGAGCAATTACAGAAACAATTCGACTTTTTTGAGCAAGCTAGTGCTCAAAGTGCGATCGATTACAAGTTTAGAATGAGAGTAGAAATTTTAGACGGGGGTAATGGAGGATTTGAACCTGTTACTTTAGAAAGTTTTGAATTCTTAGGATGCTTCGTCAAGCAGGCGACTTATCAAGGCGGTGACTACAGCAGCAATGAGGTAATGGATATCGGATTAACAATCAGTTACGATAACGCTATCCAACTCGACGCACCAGGGGGAGCATCAAGTGGTGTAGGAGTGAACGTAGGAAGAGTCGTAAGACCTGCCAACGCACAAGGACTATCCACAGGCGGCTAATGTTATTTGAAGTTAATAAGCCCGGGTTAACCCGGGCTTTTTTTTGACATAAATATTGATATGAGTAAATTTAATAATTTCTTATCAGTTTCGTCTCTACCCACTGATTCTCTCGACGGTAATGGTCAAACAGGATCACCGGTATTGAGAGATTATAAGCACGCATCTAGGTTATATGTCGATAACTATCAAGACAGAGCTCCAAAATACGGTTTCCTTTATTATGTTGATTTTGTAATCAATGATGAAGCAAAAATTAGTGAGATCGATGGCAATGTAGGAATGCTGGTTAAAAAAGTCGATCTTCCTAAGTTTGCTATCAAAACGGAAACATTAAATCAATATAATAGAAAAACGCAAGTTCATACCGGATTAACCTACAATCCTATCACTATCGATTTTCATGATGATACTATCGGAATCACTAATAACCTGTGGGTAAACTATTATAAAAATTTAGTTGCTGACAGTAACTATGATGTAGAAAAAACTCTGATCCCGAGACAGTTTACTGATACCAAGTATGGAGCCGAAGACTATGAATATGGTATATATAATAGAGGTGTATTTAAAAACTTCTTTTCGAACATAGATATCTATATTTTAAATCATACTCAACAAAATCATACTTTAATATCTCTGATAAATCCAAAAATCACAGAATGGCGGCATGATACTTTAAATCAATCAGAAGGAGGTAAAGTTCTACAGAATTCTATGACTTTGGTATACGAAAATGTTTTGTATTATACAGGGACTAAAAACAGCAAAATTCCAGGATTCGTTAACGAGTTTTACGATTCTGTGCCGAGCCCATTGACTCTTGGAGGGATTCCGGGAACAACAGAAGTTCCTTTGAGTTACTCAGAAGGGAGACCGTCTAATGCTGCGATCTACGATTCTAGCAAAGCCAGCCAGTCTAGATCCTATAGTATTCCTGGAAAGCAGGTACAGAGTTCTTTTGATCAACCCGGAAAACCTCGTCAATATGGAGTGATCAATCCGCCTAACACTGTAAATAATCCGTTGGTAGACTTTGCAGCAATTCTAGCGAAAAATTATGTAAATCAAAAAGGATTTGGCAGGGTTGGACCAGTGGGTTATAACATAGCATCGTCTGCTCTAAATAGTACGATTCGATCGCCTGCCGGAAAATACTACGAGCCTCCTACACAGAAGACTGTAGCTGGATTATTTAATTTGCCTGGAGGAGTGGGTATAAATGTTTTCAAATCTTATAATACAAGTGTAGATGGAAAGATTAGATTAAACCCTGCAGCTATAGTCCTACCTCCTAAGAGATAAAGATGAGAACTTACTATACAAATTTACCAAGAGATTTTAGCAAAGAAAAAACCTTGCAAGAGTTTGAAGGTTATCAATCTATCAAAGGATCTGTAAATCCTACGATTTATAATGCCATGATAGGCGCATTAACATCTAAAGGGTTTGGTCAATCAGCAGCCGAATTAGTTACAGAAACTATAATGATGCAGGCTAAAATAGATGGATATAATTCTATGGAATTATTAGACTCTATTAAAAAATTAAACAAGATTGAGATCAACGGTATCATATCAGAAATAATAAACTACAATAGATATAAAAGCAGTTGTGTAGGTTATTATACCGAACCCTCTACCACACCAGAGATATCACGCAACATCATAAGATGAGCTTAAGATTTAGCCAAGGTGTTTACAAAGTAAAAAATTTAAACAAATATTTAGGCAATAATATGCCTAGATATAGGTCCAGCTGGGAGCTTACTTTTATGATGTTCTGTGATAATAATCCCAGCATACAGCAGTGGGCCAGCGAAAGCATAAAAATACCTTATCGAGATCCTTTAACAGGAAAACAAACGGTTTATGTACCTGATTTCTTAATCTATTATCTCGATAAAAACTTAAAAAAACACGCTGAAATAATTGAAATTAAACCAGCTAACCAGACGTTGAAAGAACGTGTAGGTAAAAATCCCTACAATCAAGCCCAGTATGTCAAAAATATGGCAAAGTGGAGCGCCGCTAACGAATGGGCTAGAAATCACGGGATAAAATTTCGTGTGATCAACGAAAAAGATATATACCAAAGATAAAAAATAAAAAGATAAGTAAAATTATGACAAAAAAGCTAGAAGAAATTTTAAATCTGCCGCCCTCTGAGGAAAAGTTTTTACAGCCTATGGACATAACTATGGAAGATACTCCCAGTCGTCCCATAGACCTCCAAGAAAAATTAGAGGAATTCGATAAAATCAATTCAGCTCTTCCTAAGGTTAAGGGATTAGGAGAGATAGCCGATTCCGAGCTGGATGCTTTGGCTTCCAAGGCAGAACAGGCCTACGATGATCTCATGGATCTAGGAATGAACGTAGAAGTGAAATACGGTGCTAGAATGTTTGAAGTAGCAGCTCAGATGATGAACGCAGCTATACAGGCCAAAAGTGCGAAAATCGACAAAAAACTTAAAATGGTTGAGCTACAGCTAAAAAAGTTAGCCATAGACAAGAAAAACAGTCCAGAAGAGGACAACAAAGCTATCGAAGGAGAAGGCTATATCATAACTGATCGCAACAGCCTTCTCGAAAAACTTAAATCTTTGAATAAATAAAATTATGAAAACATTTAAAGAATATCTCACCGAGAGCCAAAAGCACTATGATTTTAAGATCAAGATCGCAGGTGATATGGCCGCTGAGCAAGAAAGCACATTAAAGACCTGTTTAGAAAGATTCGTTACGAACAGCTTTAAAAAATCCGGAAAGACTCCAATACAGGAGCTGCCCTTAGATTTTCCCAATGTGAAAAATATGGAAGTCAGTATCTACGAAGTCAGCTTAGGATACCCTACTACACAACATGAGTTAACTGAGTTTGTCGCTCAAGCGCTTAAAATCAATCGAAGCCATGTTGTAGTAAGACGTCCAGGAGAACCGAGCGAAGAATATCAAACTCCGGCAGAGAGCAGAGAAGGTGCTTTACTAAATGATCCCGATTATAAAGAATCTCCAAATGCCAATTTTGAAGATTATTATGGAGACAAATACAACTCAGGTTTCGTTAAAGAGTTAAATGACATTTTAAAACTACAGAGACGCGAACGAGGAGAAGTGATCCCTACCGAAGGTGCTGCTAAATTCAATACAGATTCGCCCGAAGGTAAAACAAGTCCTATAAAATCCGCGGACTATAATCCCTTAAGGAAATAACTATGCAGATGATCGATGTACTAAAAAGATTAGCAGAACTTGATGAAAATAATCCACAGGTTTATAAAGATACTCCGACCCTTAACAAGGAAGATGTTTTGGAAGATATAAGTGATAGAACATCAGATCGAGTAGCCAATGCCCTAAGTGCCAAAGGGGTAACTTACAGTTCAGAAAAAGAAAAAGAAATTATCAGTATGATCGGCGATGAACTGTCAAACATGGGCATGGACGACAAGAAAATCCGTTATCTAATCAGTTATGATGAAGATTTCGTCAGCGATGTGCTAGGGAATCTCCCTAGAGAAGAATCGGAGAGTATTGGAGATCCAGAAGGGCATGGTCAACGCAGATACGATCGAGAACAACTGGCTAAGGATGTTGATATACTAGACAAACTGGAAAGAAAGGCTTTAGACAAAGCTAAAACTACATTTCCTCCTCCTAAAAAAGATGCCAAAGAATCTGAGGAGCAAGTAGCCGAGTGCGGCATGATGCCACCGATGGGTGGAGCACATGATCATCACACCCCGGCCAGCATTAATATTTCTGCTGACAACGGAGATGAGCTCAGTAGAATGCTGAAAGATATTATGACGCTAGCAGGCCGCAGTGAATCTGACATCGAAGGATCTATGACCATGGTACCTTCGGCTGAAATAGAATATGACGGAGACGAAAATTCTATGATGCGTAGCATGCTAGACAAAATGAATGGCGATGATCTACCACCAGGACATGATGCAGATCATGCTTTAGTCAGACAGTTAGATGTAGATAACGACGGTGATCATGATATGGATGATCACAGAGCCGAAAAACAAGAAGCATACGATAACGAGCCTAATCCTAAAACCTCGGGGTATGATAGCATGATACCAAAAGGCAATGATTTAAGCAGCAAAGGCGGCAACGAAGCAGGCGCGGTAAATGGTGGCGGCAACCCCTATACCAAGACCATGGAAGAAGTCGAAAGAAACTTATTTGCAGAATATCGCAAATTTGTAGGTGAATAAAAACATAGATTCACCAAATAGCCCCTTAAGGGGCTATTTTTTTCAGTAAATAATCATATGGCTGTAACCAAAGACTATAAACTTGTTAAAAATGCCAATGTCCAGCAAAAATGGACACAGGAGCACATAGACGATCTCATCGCTTGCCAGGATCAAGAATTAGGTCCTCATTATTTCCTTAATAATTTCTTTTTTATACAACATCCGGTAAGAGGAAAACTACAGTATGAGGCATTTGATTACCAAAAGCGACTAGTTGACAGTTATCATCAGCATAGATTCAACATAAATCTACTTCCTCGACAAACAGGAAAAACTACCACAGCAGCAGGATATCTATTGTGGTTCGCTATGTTCATACCAGATAGTACTATATTAGTAGCAGCACACAAATACACAGGCGCACAAGAAATCATGCAGAGAATAAGATACGCCTATGAACTCTGCCCTGATCATATACGCTGCGGAGTAGTCAGTTATAACAAACAGAGCATAGAATTCGATAATGGCAGCAGGATCGTAGCACAAACTACAACAGAAACCACTGGCCGAGGTATGAGTATTTCTCTCCTATATTGCGACGAGTTTGCCTTCGTTGAACCTGGGATAGCCACAGAATTTTGGACTTCGATACGACCTACACTGGCTACTGGTGGTAAAGCTATTATCACATCTACACCTAATTCAGACGAGGATCAATTCGCATTGATATGGAAAGATGCTAGTTATCGATTTGACGAGCACGGGAACTCTACTGTCGTAGGACGCAATGGATTTTTTCCATTCAAGGCGCATTGGAGCGAACATCCAGAAAGAGATGAAAAATGGGCAGAGACCGAGCGAGCCAGCATAGGTGAAGAGCGATTCCGACGCGAGCACGAAGTCGAATTTCTCGTATTCGATGAAACGCTGATCAACAGCTTAAAGTTGGCCACCTTAGAAGGTAAAGAACCATTCATGAAGATGGGACAATGCCGATGGTATAGAAAGGTTAAACCCAATTGTTCCTATATCGTAGCCCTAGATCCTAGTTTAGGAACCGGAGGGGATCCGGCGGCTATACAGATATTAGAAATACCCAGTTTTGAACAGGCAGCAGAGTGGCAGCACAATTTAACTACTATACAGGGGCAGGTGAGAATTCTTAGAGACATCTGTAACTATATTAATGACGAATGCGCTCGACAAGGTGGTCAGGCCAATATCTACTACAGCGTAGAAAATAACTCAGTAGGTGAAGCCGCATTAGTTGCCATCAGCGAAATTGGAGAAGATACTATACCAGGGTTGTTTCTCAGTGAACCCATTAAGAAAGGACATGTTCGCAGATTCCGTAAAGGATTTAATACCACACATTCGGCAAAAATCGCTATATGTTCTAAACTAAAACATGTGATAGAAAGCGATAGGCTCAAGTTACACAGCAAGCCTCTAATCAGCGAATTAAAAAATTATGTAGCCAAAGGCATAAGTTTTTCAGGAAAACAAGGATCTACAGATGATCTAGTTAGTAGTCTGTTGCTGGCTCTGCGTATGATCATGATGTTACAAGAGTGGGATCCAGCAATATACGATAAAATGCGAGAAGAACGAGAAGATGAATGGATTATGCCCATGCCTATTTACATAACTCACTAATAAATACATATTATGAAACCTATACAGATTATCAGTCAAGATCTATTTGATAAAATACGCAGTCGTTTCTCAAATCTAGAGATGGGAGATGAAACTGGAGCAGTAACTATTGACCCCGCAGAAGCTAGATTTTTTGATTTTGACTTCGTGCGAGAGGGAGCGGATCTCGGACGGGTTAGTATCAGTCTAAATGATTTAGGCAGTTTAAAAGTATATTACAGCCAGGGCATCACAGAAGGTCAGGATCCCATAGGTAAGAAGTTATGGTATGACTTTCTCAAAGAAATGCGATATTTTGCCATGCGTAGATTGTTGAGATTTGATACCCGAGACATCGCAAAAACTAACTTAGATAAAAACGATTTTCAACATTTAGCAGCCTCTCAAGGCTCCAAGGAAGAAGATATGAAAAGCATAGCAGAAGGACGATGGAACGGCCGTAGCAGTTCCAAAACTAGTCGCGCAGTCAAAGGCGCCACGGAAGTTATCATAAGACATAACAATCCTGTAGAAGAAACTTTTCCAGGAGCTCGAAGCCAGCGCAAAAATATCAAGGCTATTTTTATACAGAACAGAGACGGTGAACGATTCAAGTATCCTTTCATCCATCCTGCAGGTGCTTTTGCTATGGCACAGCATGTGGACCACGGAGGAGTACCCCATGATCCTGCAGGAAAAGCCATCATTCGCATGAGCGAAGAAATCGCACAATTAGTTGAATTCCAAAAAACCGTTAAAGGTGCTACATTACATGACGATGCTTTAGGAATCACAGAAAAGGCCATGGGCAGATTACAAGAATTAAAATCTCAAGTAGAAAGATTAGGCAAACGCCCGCACTATGAATCGTGGATCGCAGAATTCACTGCCACAGAAGATGATGGATTACAAACAGAATTAGATGCGGTTACCATGGAAGATTACAAGGCAAAGTTTACAGAGAAAAACTATCAAGAAGCGTTGAGCCAATATTTTCCTCTGTTACATAAAATCATGAAAGAAGCCAACAAGATCGATCTAGAACAATATGTTTCCGAAGGAGCGATGAGTGATATCGATATCGATCTGCAGAACCTAGCAGACCAAGGAGACGAAGAAGATCTAATCGCCGCACTTGAGGGAGAAATGGGCCCAAACGTAGCAGATGTCCTTCGAAACATGATGGAAGAACTCAAAGACGAGTTAGCCGCACAAGGTATGAACGATGTCATGCGTGACGAAGACAAGATGATCGAGATGCTGTGGGATAAGATCGTAGACGAATACGGTGGCAGAGATAGTTCAGATGATAGTGGTGAAACAGATGATGAATATGCGCTAGCATCAGCAGGCTTTGGTTCAGACGAAGACTACGGAAAATATGATGAGGGTTCTTCAGATAGAATATTCCGCGAATTCGAGCAGTGGGCAGAAGACACT
>JACCDP011000439.1_pt1 | contig 28083 bp, 22 predicted proteins | sample 7445841 | NCBI WGS metagenome assembly JACCDP01 (sample SAMN15323441, study PRJNA562643) | freshwater metagenome | isolation source: river surface water | place: USA:Blue River Watershed | collected 2017-08-17 | reverse complement strand
CTGTGCTGTGCTGTGCTGTGCTGTGCCAACGCCCATTGTGCCGACACAAAGCGCACCACAAAATGGCGTAACGTGCCACTGTAATACGTATGGCGGTAGGCAATAACCGGGTCGAGGGTGGTATACGTGCTGAGCATTGCTACCACATCGCGTTGGCTGGCGAGCTGGCTGCGTGACTGTTGGATTTTGTCGTCGAGATTGATATCGCTGGCCTCCGCCAAGCGGTAGCGATCACGATATGCGCTATAGACGAGCACTTGCTGACGTACCAGGGTGGCGAGTGCTTCGTCCACGCTCTGGGTACCGTCCTCGTCGACCGCCCATGCCAGCATATCGCGGCTAGGACGCAGGGTGGCATCGTCTTTGAGGGCGGCGAGCACGCCTACGGTCACGAGGATGGTGAGTGCCATAGGGCTCGTGTTGCGCAGGCGTTGCACTGTCTCGCTCAGCTCGACCCATGGTCGCCCACGGGCCCGCCCAAACAGCCCAGGTCCGAGCGTTTGTTCCACATACGTAAACAAATCAACGAGACGATAGACAGCGCCACTTCCTATCGAATATTTAGTCAAAAATTCTGACAAACTGCCACGTTCTTGCGCTGTAAGGAAAGCAAAAAGTGATCGTTCATTTTGTGCCAAAATACGAAACAGCATCGGCAATGCCACCACCACCGTGGGATGCAGCGGGTAGCAAGCATCGATGATGGCACGCCATTCTTTGTCTTTGAATTCTGGCGATTGCAAACCAAGCAGGCGGCTGTGTGTAGCCCACTGGTCGATACGGGCTTTGTCAGCGGCACTCCGTTTGGCAGGATAGAGTCCACGTACCACCTGCGCCACAAAGCGCATCATCTGGGTTTGTGGCTCTTGGAAGATGAGATCCACATAGCGCCCCTGCACCTTGGCCCATTCGGTCTGTTGTGCCACGCTGGCAGTGGTGTTGTAGCGCTCAAATGTCTGATGCAGAATTGTCACCACAACAAGTGGCGTATCGCCACTACGGGCTGCTGCTTCGGCAATCGTCTGCAGCACAAACAGATCGCGCGTATCACCGGCACGATGGATGTGTGCAAGGTGTTGTCCAAGCTCGTCGATGAGTAAGAGCACGCCGTGGTAGCCTATTTTTTTGATAAACGCAACCACATTCATCACGTGTGTTGCCACCGCTTCGGGAGGAATGTCGCTGTTGTCAGCATCAAGAAGCAAGGTGGCATACAGCTTGTGTGTGGTGTCGTATCGACCTACAACCTGCGCCAATGTGGCTACAATCGCCTGGCGTAGCGTGGTGGTTTTGACTTGCAACGGGATAGGGTAGAGACGTGGCGTATCGGCACGCGTGCTATGCGACGTCACCGTCGTATGTGCTTGCCACAGCACTGCCCGTGATTGGGAGTCCGCCGCCATCCAATGCGCCAAAAAGACTCCAAAAGCAGATTTGCCTGTGCCATATGGACCGATAATCGAAAAGGCACGACCACGGCTGGCATCAACGCTCCCATCAACAATGCGCTGCAGAGTCTGCCACACGAGTGGGGTGGCCATATAACCGGCGAGCTCGTGCCCGTTAGTACTCAGGTCGTGGGCAATATTGACGGAGCGCAAGTAGCGGTTGCTCATCGACGCACCTCTGTAGCGATATCACGCAGTGCCCATGTTGCCACATCGACCTGCGCCACATCGCGCCACTGCACGGCACGCACACCACCATGGTCGCTGTAGCTGGCAGCGCCGTGGCTGAGTGTTTCGAGGCGCGCCACTCGATCGAGCAAGGCATCTTCGCTAAGACGGAACATGCGTCCGGGGCCGTGATCACCCCACATCACATCACTAAACGGTATCACCGTAAGTTGGCGGGTTTGCATAGCGGCCGCAATTGCAGCGACCACAATACTATCGGGTAAATCATCACGCGGGCCACTCGTCAGGCGGGCACCGTCGTCGAGTGGTTGCATCAGTTGCAGACTCATAAAGGGACAGAGCAACAAATCCTCGCTCAAGGCATCGTCCGTAGCGCGGGGCAGGTAGCAGCGCAGCACACAGTTGATGTCGCGGCGCAGGACATCAGGAGCGGGAACTTTGGCGTTAATTTTTTGTAAGTGCATCGTGATATCGCGTACCACTTGCTCGGGCACGACATCGCTCCCATTCATCAACATGAATATATGACGCCATGTAAATGCCTCAGACTGCATCAGGCGCCAATGGAGATACCATCGGGCCCACGGCGTCACAAGAAATGGGTCAATGCCGTCATCGGCAAGCAGGGTATGTGCAAAAAGAGTCGGTACAAATCCGCCATCAGCATGTGGCGCAATCATCTGCGTGACTACCGCCCAATAGCGCATAGCGTCGACCATGTTTTTACCGACGCCAAGTCGTACCACTGCGTCATCAGCAGTCAGTACCCGCGGATTGATGACTAGTTCGTCGTAGAGACGTTTAAGCCAACTCGCTCTGAGTACAAAGGTTTGATGACCACTAAATATGTAGGACATTCGCGGCGCCATAGGGGAGATTTCTTTCCGTTTTTGTGCCGAAAATTGCGGCTGGCGAAACGTGTCCAGCAGTATACCACAAACGTATGACGTAAATGCATAGATATAGCAACGCTCCCCTACGGGGAGAGTTGCTTTCACCATCACCACACTCGTAATTGCTATTTTCTTGACCAAATATTGACCATATGTGCCAATCGAGTGCGTTACGATAGGGGCGGAATAATAATCGTAGAGGGATTGTATGACGGAATCGCGTAAACGCACACTCACAAGTGGGACCATCGACATCGTGCTCTTTGCTATTTTCATGGCACTCACCGATCCACGCCTCACGGGGATAGCACTGCACGAATGGGGCAGTATTGGCATGGCAGCCATTGTCATCATTCACTTGGTACGCAACCTGGCGTGGATTCAGACGATGTTTTCACGCACACTACAAAGCCCGCTCTTTACCAACAAGTTGAGTGTGGTGCTCAATATATTGCTCTTCATTGTCTTTGCATTGCTCATCTACAGTGGCATCGCCATCTCGCGCGAAACTATGCCGTTTCTGGGGATTGCAGTCTTCGAAAACCGTGCATGGCGCTTTTTGCATGGTCTCTTGTCGCATCTGACCGTAGTGATTGTGGCGTTGCATACCGCCTTGCATTGGAACTGGATCGTCAGCCTGTTCCGGCGCACACATCATGATGGCGAGGTGCGCGCATGAAAACACTCGTTGCAACTATTCTGATTACACTCGCCATGCTAGCCGTGATGGCACTCGGCAATGTGCTTGTCTCAAGCGCAGGCGCCTCGTTTGGGCGACCACCCCGCGATGGCGAATTCCGGCCACACCATGAACATGACGAAGGGCACGAGGATGGATCGGGTGGCGGCGAAATGCTCGGATCACTCCTCCTTACGACTGTGGTCACTGCCGGTGCAGTGCAACTCATCAAAGTCAGTCGACGACGCCGGACTGCATAGCCCAATCATTGCCCCCCTCTCCCCCCACCCACACGTTGCTTTTCAGCGCAGCGTGTGGGGTTTTTATCCTAAATTAACACTTTTCATCCCACGAATTGATTCACTGTTAACTGATGTCATCCATACTCTAATAGTATTTAGTGGAGGCATCATGACAAGGAATCTCTTGCGCACTAGTCGAGAAACATTGACATTTCTGGCATTGGTATCGGTCAATGTGCTTTTAATTGGTGCATTCACATTCTATCCACTCTGGCAGGGTATTCAATTGAGCTTCTACCAGTGGGATTTCATTAGTGCGTTTAAGTTGTGGGTCGGGCTAAAAAATTACGTGCGCTTGTGGAACGATCCGATTTTCTGGCAGATTTTACGCAATACTTTCATATTCACTATATGCACCGTATCACTCACACTCGGGATTGCTCTCACGTTGGCGCTCACACTATCTCTCCCTTTGCGTGGGCGTGAGTTGGTGCGCGGCGTGGTCTTTTTGCCCACACTCTTGTCTGGTGCGGCGATTGCGCTGGTATTCAACTACATTCTCGATGATCGCTATGGGCTCGTTCAGCAGATACTTCGGGTATTTGGCGGTCAGAGTCCTTCGTTCTATACACACCCAGTGTGGGCCATGGTTGGTGTGATTGTCACCATGGTATGGAAAAATGCCGGTTATGCAGCAGTCATTTTGATTGCTGGACTCCAAAGCATCGATCACACGCTATACGAAGCAGCCGCTATTGATGGTGCCGGGCGCCGCGCACGGTTGTGGTATATCACCTTGCCAAGCCTAGCGCCGATGATTCTATTCACGGTCGTTACCGGTATTTTAGGCACATTCCAGTCGTTTGACATTATCCGCGTCATGACCAATGGCGGACCAGTGAATGCGACCAACGTGTTGGTATACCACCTATACGAACGAGGATTTGTCAACTTCGAGGCTGGTCCAGCAGGTGCGATTACTGTCATCATATTTGTCATCATGTTGGTGCTCACAATTTTACAACTACAGGTGGGAAAACACACCAATGCACACGAATAAGTCGCAAATTGATGGTGGGGTGGTAGTGGCATATATTATCATGGGAGTCGCCTGCGTGATTATTGGCGCTCCGTTACTCTGGATGGTATTTGCATCGTTTAAACACACCGACGAAATCTATCGCATCCCTACCACGTTCTGGCCAGAACGTCCCACATTTGAAAATTACCCTGATGCATGGAATGCGGTTCCGTTTGATCGTTATTTGGTCAACAGTATTATTACGACAAGTATTGCAACTATCTCAAAGCTCTTTTTGGCAACGATGTGTGCTTACGCACTTGTGTATACCAAGGCACCAAAGTGGCTCAAAGATGGAGTATTTCTCGTAATAATTGCGGCCCTCATGGTGCCCGCACAGGTTGTCATTGTGCCCAATTACATCACTATGGCAAGTCTACAGTGGATTGATACGTATCAGGCAATTGTGTTACCCAATTGTGCCACAGCATTTGGCACATTTTTGCTACGCCAGTACTGTATGAATTTGCCATTTGAAGTAATAGAAGCAGCAGAAATAGACGGGGCAAATCACTGGCAGCGGATGTGGATGGTGATGGTGCCAATGGCGCAGCCCGCGCTTGTCACCGTTGGGTTGTTTGCTGTCGTATCCGAGTGGAATGATTTTTTGTGGCCCATGATTGTCACCAATACGAACGAAATGCGTACATTGCCAATCGGACTGTTTCGTCTATTTCAAACAGAGGGCTTGCAAGACTGGGGTGTCATCATGGCAGGCACTGTATTTGTTGTGGCACCTGTCATTGCAATCTTTATCCGCATGCAAAAAAGCATCGTGGCAGGGATAGCCGCTGGGGCGGTACGTGGGTAGCACAGTGGTGTAACCGACCGTTGCGGTCGAGCACATATGTTTTATTTTTATCCAAAGGAGAACGACTCATGGACGCCAAGATGAACCGACGTTCATTCCTACGAGCAATGGCGGTCGTAGGCGGAAGCACGGTCATTGCAGCCTGTGGTGCACAGACCGCTGCAAACCCCACCGCAACTGCTGAAGCCCCCATTGCAGCCACGGAAGCGCCGGCTCCCACGGTTGCGCCCACAGTTGCAGAACCCACCAAGACTTCGACCATCGACATCACCTACTGGGGCTCGTTTAGTGGTGGTCTCGGCGAAGCCGAAAAAGCCATGGTTGACAGCTTCAATGCGTCACAGAGTGATGTCAAAATCAACTACCAATTCCAAGGCAACTACGAAGAAACCGCCCAAAAGCTGACCGCCGCCTTGCAAGCCAAGCAGACGCCAGACATCAGCCTGTTGTCAGACGTATGGTGGTTCAAGTTTTACACCGCTGGCGTATTACAGCCGGTCAAAGATTTGATGGCAGCTGCGAGCATCGACCCGAGTGATTATGTCGATTCACTCATCAACGAAGGTACCCGCAAAGGCGACATTCACTGGGTCCCATTTGCTCGGAGCACGCCGCTCTTCTACTACAACAAGGATGCCTTTGCTGCAGCTGGTTTGCCAGATCGTGGTCCCGAAACTTGGGCAGAATTCGCTGAATGGGCTCCGAAGTTGGCCAAGCTGAATGTGATGCCGCCAATGGCGACACCTGATGCAGCCGCCACAACGCCCGTCCCAACCATCGATCCCATGGCCAGCATGATGCCATTTGCCCATCCCAACAGCGCCAGCTATGTGGCATGGTTGTTCCAAGGGGTGATTTGGCAACACAGCGGTAAGTACAGCGACCCCGATTTTACCATTCGCATTCAAGAAGAAAACGGCGTCCGCGCTGGTAAATTCTACCAAGACAGCGTCAATGCGACCAACAAGTGGGCATACAACGCCAAGGACATCGGTGCAGACTTCATCAACGGTCTGACGGCTACCACCATGGCCAGCACCGGTGGTTTGGCTGGTTTCGAAAAGAACGCCAAATTCAAAGTCGGTACCGCCATGTTGCCCAAGACTGATGGCTTCGGTTGCTGCACTGGTGGAGCCGGATTAGCTATTCTTGCCGGTTTACCCGCCGAGAAGCAAGCCGCTGCCATGAAGTTCGTTGCCTATGCCACCAGCACCGAAGGCACTACTACCTGGTCACAGAGCACCGGCTACATGCCAGTGCGCAAGTCAGCTATCGCATCAGACGCAATGCAGAAGTTTTTTGTGGAACGCCCCAACTTCAAGACCGCCGTCGACCAGTTGGCACTTACCCAACCACAGGACTCAGCTCGTGTCTTCATTCCAGGTGGCGACCAAATCATTGGTAAGGGTCTCGAACGCATCATGATTGGGAACGAAGATGTTGCCACCGTATGGGGTGATGTCAAGTTGACACTCGAAGAGACTGGCGCACCCATCAAGGAAGCCCTCAAGGCCATCGAAGGATAAAACCCCTCTCCCCCCACCCCCCTGCACGCGGTATCACGTGCAGGGGGGATTTGCGTTGTGCGCCTGTTCACAAGTAAGATAGACAACAGAGAATGATGGTGTATGGTGAGGAATCATGAGCGATCTAACCAGTCTATCCCCCCTCGATGGGCGCTACCGCGCCGATGTGGCCGAGCTCGAGGCGTATTTTTCTGAAAGTGCCTTGATGCGCTACCGCATCCGTGTCGAGGTGGAATACCTCATCATGCTGACCAAAGCCCGTAGCGTATCTACAGTACCTGGCTTGACACCCACACAGGTTGGCCAGCTGCGTGAGCTGTATCGCAATTTCACACCACACGATGCGCAGGCGATTGCAGCCATCGACGCCCGCATCAACCACGATGTCAAAGCGGTCGAATATTGGATGCGCGAAAAGCTCGATACCTTCGGTATCGGGCATCTCAAAGAGATGGTGCACTTTGGTCTGACCAGCGAAGATGTCAACAATCTGGCATATGCACTGATGATGCGCGAAGCACGTGATCTGGTGATGAGTCCTGCCATCGGCGAAGTCATGAATCACCTGCATCGCATGGCCTTCGAAGAAGCCAACACCGTCATGCCTGCGCGCACCCACGGTCAAATCGCCACACCCACTACCTTTGGCAAAGAGATGGGTGTCTTTTTGGCACGACTGATTCGCGCACGCAACACCCTCAATGCTATCCCGCTCACGGGCAAACTCACCGGCGCCACTGGCACGTTGGCCGCACACGTGGCTGCCATGCCCGATGTCGATTGGCTGACGTTTTCCAAGGCGTTTGTGCGCTTTCTCGACCTTGAGCCGGTCTTACTCACTACGCAGATTGAGCCGCAAGACAGCTTGGTCGAGGTGCTCGATGCCATGCGCCGCATCTGTACCATTTTGACCGACCTCAACCAGGATCTATGGCGCTATGTGTCGGATGGTTTCCTCGTACAACGCCCCAAGGCGGGCGAAGTTGGCTCGTCGACGATGCCCCACAAAGTCAACCCCATCGACTTCGAGAATTCCGAGGGCAATTTGGGCATGGCCACTGCCCTGTTTGAATTTTTCAGCCGCAAATTGCCCATTTCACGGCTACAACGCGACCTGACTGGCAGCACCGTGCTGCGCAACTTGGGTGTGGCCATCGGTCACATGCTCCTCGCCTGCAAACGCTGTGCCAAAGGACTCGCCAAAGTCCATCCCAACCGCGAGGTTATGCATGCGGGTGTTGTCGCCCACCCCGAAGTACTAGCCGAGGCGTATCAGACCATTTTGCGCCGCGCTGGGGTGGCTGAGCCATACGAACTGCTCAAAAACCTGACCCGTGGGCACGCCCCTACGCTGACTGATTTGCGCGCCTTTGTGAAAACATTGCCAGTAACAAAAGCCGTCAAAACTGAGCTGCTGGCGCTTACGCCAGAGGCATATACGGGAGTGGCAGGCAAACTGGTGCATACCCTCACCAAAAAGATGTGATTATTCCTCTGCAATGCATAACACCACATTTGGATGCGCTTGCGGTGTTTTTTGTGCGGTAGAAGGAGCGTTGTGCCAACTGGGAACAAAGTTTCACGCAATATCGTCACCATCACATGAGTGTACAGTGTGTCCGTGTATTGGAGGTTTGATATGCAGCGGTTACGCGCAATCATGTTGATGGTATTGACCATCGTTCTGTTCCCGGTGTTGACCATGGCCGCACCGAGTAGCCCCGCCCGTGATGGTGGCGTGCTCCGTTTCGAACGTCAGCCCAATAATATCACCATCACCACCAGCGATACGAGCCGGCGCATTGAGCTCGAAGTCGAAGCCAAAGGTGGCACCAAGCCCTACACCTATACCTGGTATCAGGGAGCTGCCGGTGACACGTCTACCAGTTTCGCCAATGCGCGCAAACTTTCTACCACACTCACTCCCGGTGAGTATAGCTTCTGGGCACAGGTCAGCGATGCCAGCGGAGCAACAGCCGACACACGCACCGTCAGCGTGAGTATTCGTGCCCGTACGACCCCCACACCAGTACCATTGTCGATTGCATCCATTAGTCGGAGCATGAACATCACCACTAGTGATGCCAGCAAAAAAATCGACCTCGAAGTGGAAGCACGTGGTGGAGTCAAACCCTACGGCTACACCTGGTATCAGGGGGGAGCAGGTGATACCAGCGCCCCTGTGGGGAGTGGCAAAAAGTTCTCACCCGTGTTGACTGCCGGGAGCTACAGCTACTGGGCACAGGTGAGTGATGCGAGCGGCAATACCGTCGATAGCACGACCATAGCGGTGATGATTGTGCCACCGCCCACTCCCACACCATCGCCAGTTGTACCGCTCAGCATCAAAAAGCAAACGGGCAATATTTCACTGGTCACCAACGATACGAGCAAACGTATCGAACTCAAAATCGAAGCCACTGGTGGACTCACTCCGTACAGCTATACCTGGTACAACGGTAGTGTGGGTGATACCAGCACGATTGTCGGCACACGTAAAGACGTCAGAGTTACAGTGGCTGCGGGCACGACCCAGTTTTGGGCACAAGTCATCGATGCGAATGGTGACAGCGTCGACTCAAGCCAAGTGAATGTGACCGTGGCAGCCCCCGCATTGCGCTGGGAGCGTGAACCCCGTGACACCGCCGTTACCTGGCGTGGCGGCAGTCAGGCCACAACCACACTCAATGCCAAAGCGCGCGGGGGCGTGGCACCGCTGACGTATAGCTGGAGCCTCGCTGGAATCCCCGTCGCAAGCGGTCCATCATTGGTGGTGACGTTTACGTCACCCACCGATACGGCACGCCTCTACAATGTGACGGTTACCGATGCGCTCGGTGCATCGTTGACGTCACGGACGGCAACCGTGATCGTCAAAGTACCCGACATCCGCATCATCGTCCAACCACGCAACCGGAATGCGCGCTGGGAGGGCAACGACGCCGTGACCACCATCAGCACACTGGCGTTGGGTGGCTACGGCACCCTGAATTACACCTGGTACACTGGATCACCTGCCGCTCCTGGCGACCAAGTGGGTAGCGGACAAGCAGCCACGATTCGTATCCCCAATGCGGTAAGTGGTGCTATCCCTGTCTTTGCAGTCATCAGTGATGCACTCGGCAATCGGATCAACACCCGTGTGGTCAACGTGCTTGTACCCATCAAACCCACACCGAGTGCAACGCCTGTGCCGACCGCCACAATGACACCTACTACGGTACCAACAGACACCGCAATACCCACGGCCACCGATACTGCGGTACCAACTGACACCGCAGTACCCACGGCAACTGACACCGCAGTGCCCACGGCAACTGATACCGCAGTACCCACGGCAACTGACACCGCAGTACCCACCGATACCGCGGTACCCACGCCGACAGTCTAGCGCGATACCAGACCCCCGTCGTGGATTACACCACGGCGGGGGTTTTGTGTGTGGCTACGTGGGTATGAACATGACGCGCAGACGACATACGCACGATGATACAAATCAGTCATCAAGCGGGTAGGAGGTTATTCAACCTTGTCACTAAATATGCGATCGCGCCATGCAAGGACTGGTTTTTCAACGAAATAATAGCTAAGTGCTGCAAGCCCAAATGCGCCCACGATATACAGGAGGGCATTGGTGCCGAGCATACCCCATGACATCGCAGGTCCTATCTCACGACTGAGGCGCAGCATGACCATCACGTGGTACAAGTAGAGCGAATAGCTGATAAAGGCGATCCACACCACCACCCGGTCAAACAGGTGCCACCCGAGCGTTTTGAGATTTTCACAGGCAGGTATCAGCAAGGCGGTACCGATGGTAATACAGGTCTGTGGTATCATCACCGCCAGCACTGGCCACCGCAGATAATCGACATAGATCATGATACCGATGGCAACCGTCATCAGCCCAGGGGCATAGCCCATTTCAGCAACATATCGGAACCAGGTTGGTCGTGACACACGAATCCACGCAATCAAAATTCCCCAGACCATCGAATCAAGCCGGATGTACATGACATATTCGATCGCTTTCCAGGCATCTTTGGGGATGCTGATCATCCACAAATAACGCCCCAAAAACGACAAAATCACGATGGTTGCCAAGACTGTGGCAATTGCAGTAACCCGTGGGAACCACTTAACAAGGACAAACAACGCCAACGGGAACAGCACGTAAAAGAGCTCTTCGGTACCGAGACTCCACCAAAACGGTATTTCCGTAGAAATATGCAATGGGTGAATCGTCCCCACAAAGAAAATACTGCGAAAGAAATCACGTACATTGTTGGGGGTAGCCACAATCCACGAGATGACTGCCGATACGTAGGCGGCAGGCAACGTGCGCAGCCAGCGTCGCACCCAAAAGCGTTTGACCACCGCAAATTGAGCGATGGATGCAATATGACGCATCAAAATGATACCGATGAGGTAGCCACTCAGCGCAAAAAAGACATTGACACCGAGCGATCCCATTGCCAAAAACCACTTGAAGAAATCACGTGTACTTGCCCATTCCGTGAATGCCAACGGCATGAAATGGGCGATGACCACGCAGATAATAGCCACCGTCCGCAGCACATCAATACCAAAACGGCGGCTTTTTTCGGGGGTCGAGTCAATACGATAATGGCGTTGTTGCCAGGCGCGCACCAGCATCAGGATGGTGACCAGATAGCGGCCAGTGCGATCAATCAACAAGGTGGTGTTTGCAAATCCGTGGGCGGCTTCTTGAGCAAAGAGCGTAGAGTACAAGAGCGAAAACGCACTAAACACCACCAAACCGACCCAATTCGCTCGCCGCAACCAGATTGCGGCAGCAATCACGACCACCCAGTAATCAAATGCAAAAATCAGCATAAACAGCCACTCTGGCAAAGAAAACCAGTGTGATTGAATACGTTTAATCGCCAGAGCATCCATCATGACGCCCAAATTTCGCACATCACCTGCCACAACCCGCGTATCACTGGTCACGCGCAGCGTGTTGGTCTCTGCGGGCATCAACAGGTGTACCACACGCCATTTTTCGGTGGTGGTTGCTTGCCACACATACGTGTCGAGGGTCAAGGTCACGGGGAGCGTATCACCAGGAGGTTGACGCCAACGCCACGATGCCAATCGCCACGGCATGTCGTGAAACCGATTCAAATTGATGCGCGTATTGCCGTCAAACCAGACACCATCGGGATCGACGCCCTGCGTGCCTTCGACAAGCAACGGATTATCGATTGCGATGGCAATACGTGTGGGTTGGTGCACAAATGCTGACCACAATCCCCACCCGCTTACCATCACAACCAGACAAAACAAACCGGTAATGAGCCATGGGGTACGACGAATTGCTAGCTGCACATCCCGCTCCGTGTTCCTTGCACACTTTCAAATCACCCATCATCAGTCATGATCAGGATAATGGCGATCACGCCACCGCAACAGTGGCACTTCCACCCAGCGATAACTCAGCCATGCTGCACCAAATGTCAACAATAGATATGCTATCACTAATGACACCAACATGGGCCACGATGTCGCCGAACCAAACTGGCGTACCAGCCACGTTTCCATCATGGTATGGTACAGGTACGCCGAATAACTGACCAATGCGATTCCCACAAACAAGCGATCAAGCGCATTCCACCCGACGGTGTGGAGATGCTCAAATGCGGGAATGAGCAGTGCGGCTCCTGCAGTAATCAGCGTATGCCCACACATCAGCGCCACATAGTACCACCGAGTCTGATCGAGCATCATCATCACACCAGCCAGCATCATGACCAGACCTGGCGCAAAGCCGATGCGGGCAAGCTGTTGAAAGAGTGTCTGATTGTGTCTTCGCACCCATTGTACCAGAACACCCCATACGAGTGAATCGAGTCGTGCATAACTCACGATTTCGCTATTGCCAACCACATCGAGTGGCAAGAACCACAGCAGAAAGAGTCGTCCCAGACCAACCAACATGGCAAAGAGCAACAGTGCACCCAAAAAGAACGACTGTGCACGCCAGCGGTGGGCGAGCACAAACAACAACAGTGGAAACAACAAGTAAAAAAGCTCTTCGGTGGCAAGACTCCACCAAAAGGTGTTTTCGGAGGAGAGGTGCCACGGGTTAAAGGTTCCCACAAAGGCAATACTCGCCAAAAATTCACCCATGTGCTGTGGAGTGGCAACAAACCAGACAACGATGGCTGAGACGTAGGCGGCAGGGAGTGTACGCAACCAACGCCGCATCCAAAAGCGCACCAGCACCTGCGATTGGTGGATGACTGGCATCAGGCGCCACAGGATGCCCCCGATCAGGTAACCACTCAGCGCAAAAAAGATGTTTACACCGACAGCACCGAGATACAACGTCCAGCGAAACAGTGCAGGGGTACTCGACCATTGCGCAAAGAGGAGTGGCGTTGTATGTGCAAACACCACACACAGGACCGCAATCGCACGCATGACATCGAGTCCGAGGCGCCGCCCGTGGGTCGGCATTGCAGTTGGGTGCCAGTACCGATCACGCCACGCAAGCACACAGATCAACAGGGTGCTGAGATAACGACCCGTGGTATCAAGCCACAAGGTGGGGTTTTGCATGCCGGTGCGACTCTCGACCCACACTAGCGCCGCATAGACGCTCATCACTGCCGCACCGGCGACCACTCCCCACCAGCGTCCACGCCAGAGCCACCACAACAGGGCCACACACGGGAGCCACACATCTACGGCCCACGCCGGAGTAAACCAGGGTGGCGGGGCGAGTGCGGTGATTTTGGGGCCAGTGATAAATGGACCCAAATCACGCCGGTCACCATCCACGCGCATCGTCGTACTCTGGAGCATGAGTTGCGTGGTGCCTGTAGGCAAAAGCATATAGACACGCCGCCACACGGGTGCCGTGGTCGTCACTGCCAGCGTATGCGTGGCAGAGGTCAGGGTGACCTGCAAAGCATCACCAGCCTGTTGGCGCCACATCCACGTCACTCGGCGCCACGGCAGGGCGGCGAATGCGGTCGTACGCATTCGTGCATCTCCGTTTGACCAGGCACCATCACCTTCGGGTCCCCAGATACCCACAACGTGCGGTGCGGTGAGGGGCAACGAGACGGCAGGTGGCATCGTCACCAGGGCATACCAGATCCACAATCCCGTGGCCAGCACGAGCGTACCCATCAAGCTAGTGGGGAGCAGTCGACGCATGGTACTCCTTAGTGGTGTGGGTCGGGCATGTGCGTATCACGCCATGCCAAGACGGGTTGCTCAACCAAGCGGTAGCTCAGCCACGACGCACCAAGAGTGAGGACACTATAGACGACAAACAACACGCCCATCTCGGCCATCGTCTGTGCCACACCGAATTGCCGCTCCAAAAACGTCACAAAAATATCGTGATAGAGATACATCGAATAACTAATTGCAGCAATCCAGATCACGCTGCGGTCGAGCCAGCGCATCCCACTGCCCCGCAACGTTTCTACTGCGGGAATAATCAATGCGGCCCCAATCCCGATAAATGTGTGCCCGAACCCGACAGCCCACGGCATCCAACGCAATTTATCGAGCAAAAGCATGAATCCCACCCACAACAGCACCATGCCTGGAGCGTAGCCGATGGTATTCAGTCTGGCAAACCATGTAGGGCGTTTGACCCGGATCCACGCTACAATGGCACCAAACACCATTGGATCAAGCCGCACATACGGAATCAGTTCAACACTGCCCATCGCCAAGGGGTCGAGTTGGCTCAACCAGCCAAAGCGTGCCCCCACACTCAGCAGTGCAATGCACCCCAGCGTCAAGCCAAACGCCCAATGCCGCCACCCAAGACGCACCCAAAGCAACAACAGGAGCGGGAATACTAAGTAGAAGTATTCTTCGGAGGCCAGGCTCCACCACACACGCATTTCATCGCTATGGTAGTACGGGGTCAACGATGATACAAACGTGATACGCATGAAAAAGTCGAGCCAATTTTGCGGAGTAGCAAGCACGATGGCGACTGCTGCAGAGACGTAGGCAGCAGGCAACGTGCGCAACCAGCGCCGCATCCAGAAGCGTTTGACGAGCGACATATCGGTGAGCGGTGGAATCATGCGTAACAGAATGACACCGATCAGATAGCCACTCAGCGCAAAAAAAATGTCGACACCCAACGCACCAATGTAGCGTTCCCAGCGTACAAAGTCTTTATTCAGGACCCACGGGTCAATGACGAGTGGCGTGAAATGGGTGATGGCCACACACAGTACCGCAATTGCACGAAACACGTCGAGCCCGAAGCGTCGCCCGGGAGGAATGCCACTAAACTCGGGGCGACGCTGTTGCAACCATGCCCAGACCAGCATCACACCACAGAGTGCATAGCGACTCCCACGGTCGACGAGCAGCGACGCTTGCGCAAACCCGACCCGCGTTTCGAGCCAAAGCGTCGCCACATGGATTGTGGCAAATGCGAGTAGCGCACCAGCACCGAGCAACCGCCCACGCCAGAGCCAGAGGGCGGCCACACCCAAGGGGAGTACATAGTCGAAGACCACCAATGGCCACCACCACCACGCCACATCAATGCGTTTCATGGTGAGATAGGTCAGCATCACCCCCAACTGACGCGTGTCGCCTGCCACCTGCAACGTGGGGCTCTGGATACTAAGTGGAGTATGGGTGAATGACGCAGGGAGCAAGAGTTGCACACGCCGCCACTGCAACGTGGTCGCCGTCTGCCATGTGTGCACGCCGATGCCCAATGTCACGGGCAACGCATCACCAGGCGCCTGCCGCCAACGCCACGCCATGATACGCCAGGGCGTATCAATGAAACGATCGCTGGCAATCTGTGCATCACCCGTAAACCAGACCCCCTCGTCATCACGTCCTTGCGCCCCTTGCACCCCTCTGGGATCCGCAATATCCACGGATACCGTTGCTGGTTGCACTGCAAACGCAACTGCGATACCCAGCGCTGCAATGACCACAATTACGCCGTACCAGATTGCTGAAACAACGTTCTGCATGAATACCCTATTCTGGCGTCACATATGCAGCAGTAATCCCACCATCCACGGTAAATGTTGCCCCCGTGGTAAACGATGATTCATCCGATGCCAAAAAGAGTGCCGCCTTGGCGATTTCATGCGCCTCACCAAATCTCCCCATGGGGATATGCACCAAACGACGCTGTTTTTTTGCATCCGTATCAAGGAATTTCATCAACAGCTCGGTACGCAGCGGGCCTGGGCAAATCGCATTGACGCGGATATTCTGCCGTGCATGGACCACGGCCAATTCACGGGTCATGGCCAGCACACCGCCTTTGGATGCAGTATAGGCAATTTGTGGCGTCGCCGCACCAAGTAATGCGACAAATGAGGCCGTATTGATAATCGAACCACCACCTGCACGCAACAAGGCGGGAATACCGTATTTACATCCAAAAAAGACCCCTTTGAGGTTAATGTTCATGGTCAAATCCCAGACATCCTCGTCGGTGGTCATGGCGTTGTCGTCTTGACTATGCATGATGCCTGCATTATTGAACAAGACATGCAATGCCCCAAAGGTTGCTTCGGTTTGCGCAATCATGGCAGCGCTATCAGCCGCCTTGGCCACATCAGCTTGAATGGCCACAGCCTGGGACGCACCGATTTCGGCGACGACGGCCTCAGCCGCGGCTCGATTGATGTCGACCACGGCCACTTTGGCGCCTTCACGGGCAAAGAGCAGTGCTGTTTCACGCCCGATTCCTTGACCTGCCCCCGTAATCAGGGCGACTTTATGTGCCAGACGCATCTTCGTATTCTCCTCTGCTCTGCATGTATCCGTGTTGTTTATGCGCGTTCAAAGTACCGCGCACGCTCCCAGCTGGTAACCACCGCATCAAAGGCTTCTTGTTCGGATTGCGCAAAACGCAGTATATGCGCATGCACATCACTCCCCAACGTGCGTTGCGCAACGTCGCTTTTCGCAAAGCGCGTAATCGCCTTGCGCAACGTGGCAGGAATTTGTGGCAAATTGCGCGCCGCATAGATGTCACCCTCAAACATGTCACCTGGCTCAATCCGCTCGCGGATGCCTTCGAGTCCGGCAGCAATCCCTGCCGCATAGGCGATATACGGGTTCGCATCAGCACCGGGGATGCGACATTCGATGCGGAGTGAGGCATTGTGCCCCACCACACGGAAGCCAGCAGTGCGGTTGTCGTAGCTCCATGCGATGGCAGTCGGTGCCCACGAGCGTGATTGATAGCGCTTGTATGAGGTGGGGTACGGTGCAAAGCAGATGGCAAAATCGGCCGCATAGCGCAACCAGCCACCCAAAAACCAACGAAATTCGTTGGACGTATAGAGCGCCCCACACGGTTGATCCCCCGCAAAGACGGCACGACCATCTAAGGTGCGCAAGCTCATATGGATGTGTGCCGACGAGCCCGTGTGTTTTTCGTGCCATTTGGCCATAAAGGTGACACTTTTGCCCATGCTGTCAGCGATTTCTTTGGCAGCATGTTTGTAGATGACATTGGCATCACACTGCGTCAGCACCGGTCCATAGCGTAAGTTGATTTCTTGTTGGCCTATCCCGGCTTCCCCCTTACTGGCCTCTACCGGAATCCCACTCGCATCCAGCGCGCGCCGAATAGCGCCAATCACGGGCTCTTCACGGGTGCCCTGGAGGATGTGGTAGTCTTCGTTGTAGTAGCCTGCCGGCTTGAGATCGTGGTAGTGCTTGGCATGGGCTTGTGCATATGAATCATCAAACAGATAGAGCTCGATTTCGCTCCCACCAAAGACCTGATACCCCATGGCAGCAGCGGCATCAATCTGGGTACGCAGGATTTGGCGGGGTGACACATCGATGGGGTGGTGACCATCTCGGTACAGGTCACACAGCACCATAGCAGTACTGGGCAGCCACGCAGCCACACGCAATGTGCTCATATCGGGCACGGCATGCATGTCGCCGTAGCCGCGCTCCCACGTGGCAAAGGCATAGCCAGATACCACATCCATTTCCATGTCACTTGCGAGCAAATAGTCGCACGCATGCATCCCGTCTGCTAGGACAGTTTCTACAAAATGCCGCCCAGTGACCCGTTTGCCCATCAGACGACCATACAAATCAGGAAAGACGACCAAGACGGTGTCTATTTCGCCACGAGTAACTCGCGCACGTAATTCTTCAGGGGATATCGTCATTGTACCCTCCTCATCGGTTTGAACACGTCGTACCCGTTCTCAGATACTTCCCATTCTACTACATGCCATACCATACAAAGCACCCGAGCAACGGGAAAGCCCACTGCTCGGGTGTGTTTGAATGAGGTGTAAGTCTATTTATTCGAGAAAGCTGCGCAAGCCACGCGCCACACCCGGATGGCGCAATTTGCGCAACGCTTCGCCTTCGATTTGGCGCGTACGTTCACGCGTGATATTGAATTCGCGACCGACTTCTTCGAGGGTGCGGGCACGCCCATCTACCAGTCCATACCGGAGCTGGATGATGCGGCGCTCGCGCTCTGGTAAGCGGGTGAGTGCCTCACCGAGCCGTTCGCTGAGCAAGGTGTGTGTCGCCGACTCTGCCGGCGTCATGCCGTGGTAATCTTCGATGAAATCGGCCAAGTTGGCGTCACCATCACTGCCCACCGGTGTTTCGAGCGACAGAGTCTGCCGCGATGCATCGAGGATACGCCGTACTTTGTCGCTGGGCATGTTGAGTGCATCCGCAATGTCGTCGGGGGTCGCATCGCGCCCCGTCTCTTGCTGGATGCGTGAGGCCATGCGCATCAGCCGATTGATGGTCTCACCCACATGCACTGGCAGACGAATGGTGCGGCTCTGGTCGGCTACTGCCCGCGTAATCGCTTGGCGAATCCACCATGTCGCATACGTCGAAAACTTGAAGCCACGGCGATGATCAAACTTCTCCGTAGCACGCATCAAGCCAATGCTGCCCTCTTGGATGAGGTCGAGCATTGACATGCCACGACCGAGGTATTTTTTGGCGTTGGAAACAACCAAACGCAAATTCGCAGAGATGAGCTGCTCACGTGCATCACGCCCTTTGAGGATGACGCTACGCAACCATACCGCACTTGGAAAGGTCTCAGGCTGGCGCTTGGCCGTCGCAAACACCGATACCGAAACGTCTGCGCTGACCAGCACACGTAAACTATCAAGCAAGTCGCGGTTTTGCAGATCAGTCAGATAAGTTACCACATCAACAAGGTCGGGAGTCTGTGGCTGATTAATCGATTTATTGACACAGTGCGTCACAATTAACCGGTACATTGACACATCATGCGTCCCACCAGCGATACGATTACATGCTTCGACACACATCAACCCCGCAACCATGGTCGTGCGTGTCCCCTCGGGTAATGACTTGAGATGGTACCCGTACGCGCCATCAACACTCATCACTAGCGCACGCGCATCATCATGCAGTGCGAGATCCCATGTACTGTGCCCACGCAAGCGCTCGAGATAGGCGCGGGTTGCCTGCCATACCAGTGCTACTACATCAGTGATTTGGCTGGCCAACTGGAACATGCGCTCGTGCGTGCAGTCGAATCGGGTCTTGCCGAGTACTAACTGCTCGACGAGTAACCCCAGCTCAATTTGATAGGCGAGATTGATTTCTTCGACAATCGACTTGAGCCGATCAATGCGACCAATGTCGCGTAAATACAAACGCACCGAATCGTCGACATCACTATCGTCTGTAGTAACGACTTCGAGTTCGATGCGGTGGAGCTCGTTATAGTCTTCATCTATAACATCGATATCGTGGAAATCATCAGAACCATCAAGTGCACGATTCACCAGATATTTGCTTGTGGAATGTGATTCTGTATGTGAATGCGTGGCATCAACGCGTGAAGAACTGAGCTGGGGTGGAGTATTTGGCTTATCCACGCGACACCAACTTTCTATCGCCAATGATTCGCCTAACCATGCGTAAATATACCATATGTTGTGTGATTTTGCAATATTTTTACCCATATTTAGTATGTTTTTTGCTGAAAAAAGTATGCAATAATACGTATGAAATTATCAGTGTTTTTTCATGAAATGGAAAACCCATGCATATTGTCGTTATCGGTGGTGCCAGCACATACACACCCGAACTCATCGACGGGCTCATCGTACGTGCCAATGATTTGGGGGTCACCAAAGTTACCCTCGTCGACCCTAATCACGAGCGCCTCGCAATTGTGGGCGCCTTTGCACAACGCATGGTTGCGCATCAACATGCCCCATTTGTAGTCGAACTCGCCCATGATCGGCAAGCGGCGCTGATGCAAGCACCTGATTTTGTTGTCACGCAACTCCGTGTGGGTGGGCAGCATGCCCGACATCACGACGAATCGCTGGGACGGCGCCATGGACTTATTGGCCAAGAAACCACCGGCGTTGGTGGGTTTGTCAAGGCGCTACGGACCGTACCAGTCATGTTGGCGATTGCCGCCGATATTGCTCGCTATGCACCACACGCCACGCTGGTCAACTTTACCAATCCCGCAGGAATCGTGACTGAGGCGCTCGCACGGCATAGCAGCATTCGCAGTGTGGGGCTGTGCAACAACGCCATGACTGCCCAGCGGAGCATTGCCAACGCACTCCAGGTTGACCCGTTATCCGTGCGCATCGAACAAGTCGGGCTCAACCACCTCAACTGGATTCGCCGTGTCTGGGTGGATGATCAGGACGTAACCGACAACGTGCTTCAGCTGAGTATCGACGAGCTCACGCGTCACCCCAATCCGTTACATATCCCCCCACGCATGATTCAGCTCCTGCATGCCATCCCCAGCGGGTATCTCGACTATTTCTACATGACGGCTGCACATGTCGATCATCAACGGCAAAGTCCGACCCGTGCGGAAGTCGTGATGGACGTGGAGCGACGCTTGCTCGAGCGTTATGCTGATGTACACCTCTGCGAAAAACCTCCCGAGCTGATGGAACGCGGTGGTGCATACTACTCGACCGCGGCCGCCGCATTGATTTGCTCACTGCATCTCGGTGACGGAGCCACCCATGTCGTCAATGTACGCAATCAACAGTCGCTCCCCGATTTGCCGGCAGATGTCGTTGTCGAAGTCCCCAGCCGTGTCACTCGTCAGGGGATTATGCCATTGGCTCATACACCACTTGCCCCAGAGATGCACGGGCTTGCAGCACACGTCAAAGCATACGAGCTCCTCACCATTGAAGCGGCACTCACTGGCAACCACGAAAGTGCTATGCGTGCACTGCTCAGCAACCCGCTTGGACCGGATGCACGCAACGTTGAGCGCGTTTGGCATGATATTCTCGAAACAAACGCACCTTGGTTGCCACAATTCGATACCCCACGCTAGGAACTCGTTATGGCAGATTGGTTCATTGGCAGTGCAAGCAAATTACTCGACGACACTCCCGTATCACGGTGGGTGCACACAATCGGATTCCGCAGCGAACATGCGCTACTGGCGCTGGTTGTCTGCGATATTGACGATGTCAGTCGTATTGATCGGCAGTCAGTCAGCATGCACATCAATCTACATCCCATCGAAGCAGTCGATGTCGTGTTGGTGGCAAGTGGTGTACACGGTGCACTCAGCTGGGATACACTCGATGCCGATGCACAACACGTAGTCGTGCACCGCATGGTTGATTGCATCATCGATGCCCTCACCTTTGGCTGTCCGGCCATGATGCGTGTCACCCCCAACGCCATCCAATGGCGCAAATTTGATGATCACCCAATTGGCACACTCACCCGGCACACTGCGCCCATCGACCCTGCCATACGGCACACGCTGACGCAGCAGTGTGGTGACCCGGTAGTGGTGACCACGAGTAGTCTGCCGGTCAGCGATTACTCTATCGTGGACACACTTGCCAGCGCACAGGCACAACCCGTCACCCACGTCAGTTGGCAACGCCACGCGCAACACTGGCAGGTGACAGTGGATGACACCACCATTGTCATCACCGACGGGCAACTCCCATCATCACCAGCGCATGCCACATGGTGCCTGAGCACGGCACCCACACAGTATGTGGTGGTGGATGCGGCGCTAGCACATGCACTTGCAGGTCTGCCATGAACACGTCTCGTTGTACCTGGTGTGGCGATGACCCACTCTACTGTGACTACCACGACCACGAGTGGGGCGTACCACTACACCACGAACACGGCTGGTACGAACGTATCGTGCTCGAGACCATGCAGGCCGGGTTGAGTTGGATTACGGTGTTGCGCAAACGTGCACATTATCGAGCCGTCTGCCACAATTTTGATCCTCACGTGGTGGCGAATTATACGCCTGACGATGTAGCAAAACTCGTCAATGACCCTGGCATTATTCGCAACCGCGCCAAAATCACAGCCATGATTCGCAATGCGCATGCCTTTCTCGAGCTCCAGCAGAAATATGGCAGCGTGGATGCGTTTTTCTGGGGATTCGTGGATGGAGTCCCCCTACAGCCGCGCCGACAACAGCATGCCGACATTCCGGCAGTGACACCACTTGCGCAGCAGATGGCACATGTACTGCGCACGCACGGATTCACGTTTGTAGGGCCAACGATGTGTTACGCCTTGATGCAGGCTACCGGGCTCATCAACGACCACGTGGTGACCTGCCATCGGTTTGAGGCATTGTACCGATGAGTGATGCGGCGGTGCGGGTCCTCCCCAACGGGCATATCCTAGTGGACACCCAGCATGTCGATGCTCGTACCATCGTGCGTGCGCTACACGCATTCAGCATGATTGAGGCCTACACAGGGCGTTTTGTGCGCTGTCGGCTACATCGCACATCGTTGTGGGGGGCGGCAGCCAGTGGGTATACGAGCACGCAGATCATCACCTATTTGCATGACGTGAGCGGTACACCACTCGACCCTGTCGTGGTGCGCACCATTCACACGTTGATGCAACGCTGGGGGCAAATCACGCTCATCGGCACAGCGCACACACCGCTCCTGGTTGTCAACGACGATGCACTCCGTGAACGACTGCGCCACATCCCTGCGCTGGCCACATTTTTGCGTGACCCGAGTCCCGACGGTTGGCGGATTGATGGGTTCCAACGTGGCGCACTAGCCCAGGCCCTGTGGCGTATGGGGTGGCCACTCGATGACCGCGCGGAAGTGGTGGATGGACAGGAATTTGTCTGTCAGTGGAGCACCCAAATCACCTTGCGCCCATATCAAACAGACGCAATTACGGCATGCTTGGCATACACGCATGGCGTGGTATCGTTGCCACCCGGGAGTGGCAAAACGTTTATCGGCGTAGGGTTGTTGGCACACATCCAACGCCACACCCTGATTATCACCACCAGCCGGGCGGCAGCCAACCAATGGCGCGACAGCGTATTACAGGCCACCACCTGTCAGCCACACCATGTCGCCATCTATCGTGGTACACACGCCACCTTGGCGCCCATTACGATCACCACATACCAACAACTTGTGGCACGGACGGCCTTGTGTCATGCGGCTGACTGGGGATTAATTGTGTATGATGAAGTACATACGCTGCCGGCGCCGGTCTTTCGCACAACTGCAGCACTGAGCACACGCCGACGCTACGGCTTGAGTGCAACACTCATTCGTGAGGATGGACGGATTGGCGACGTCTACAGTCTGGTGGGGCCACAACGCTATACGCTACCGTGGCGCACCCTCGAAGCACAAGGCTTTATTGCGCCAGCCAGTTGTATCGAAGTACGTGTCGCCATGAGCCGCAGTGAACGTGAGGCCTACTTACAGGCACTCCCACGCCATCAGGGGCAACAGGCAGCCTGTATTGCGGGCAAATATGCGGTGGTCATACGTATCGCCGAGCGACATGCGGGCCAAGCCATACTGGTGATTGGGCACTATTTGGCACAACTGCACACGTTGGCCACACAGACGGGATGGCCGCTGATTACTGGCGATACGCCACACGCACAGCGTGATGCGTACTATGCGGCATTCCGTGCAGGGCAGATTGCACAGTTGATTGTGTCACGGGTCGGCAATCAGGCCATTGACCTGCCAAGTGCGAGTGTGTTAATCCAAGTGTCAGGGAGTTTTGGGTCGCGCCAAGAAGAAGCACAGCGCCTCGGGCGTATTTTGCGCCCCAAAGGACCAGACCACGTGGCCGTGTTTTATACACTCGTCAGTGCACAAAGCCGCGAAGTCGATGATGCCTGGCAACGACAGCGCTTTTTGGTAGCACAGGGGTATCGCTATCAGCATCTCGACGAAGGAGACATATGAGTTCATCCGTATCAATCTGGGATACACTGCGCACACTATTCACGCCGCGCCGACTCATCGGCCTGAGCATACTCGCCACACTGATGGGAGCCGGTCTGTGGTGGCTTCATCAATACATTGACCTGACCCCTGCCGGCGTACGTGCCCTGATTGCGCCACTTGGACAATGGGGGGCAATCGGCTTGACGCTCTTTATTGCCATCATTTTGGTGGTACCCGTAGTACCCGCCACCATCGCGCAGATCGGCGCTGGATTGCTCTACGGACCCTGGCTGGGATTCATGGTGGTCATGATAGGCGACATCATCGGCGCCATGATCGGGTTTGTGATTGCACGCCGCTGGGGGCGACACAATCCACTGTTTGACCGCTTATCAGCCACTGAGCAAGCAGCCTTTAATACGCTCTGCCAGCAAATGACCCCCATTCGCATTTTGCTGCTGCGGGTCTTGCCGGGCCCCGCCTATACGATGGTGTCGCTCGCAGCCGGGTGTAGCACCATGCCGTGGTGGCGCTACATACTCGCATCCATACTCGGGGTCACACCTGCGTTGGTCTTGTTGACAATCGCTGGCGACATCAGCACCACACAACCACTGGTTGCCACCCTGTTGGGCATCGGATTTGTTGGGTTGATGGTTGTGTTAAATAAAATCGCACAGAAATATAACAATTCCTTATAATAGACAGTGCATACTGTTCACAGAGGGAGAAACGCGTGGTCATCATTGATGCAGCTCGAATTCATTCACACTTTGTCACCCACTTTGGTCACGCACCACAGTTGATTGTTCGTGCTCCTGGTCGTGTCAATCTGATTGGCGAGCATACCGACTATAATGCGGGTTTTGTCTTGCCTGCGGCCATTGATCGTGCCACCTTTATTGCGGCATCGCCACGTACCGACCGCCGTGTGTGCGTCTTTGCGGCTGACCTCAACGAAAGCGATGAATTCGCCATCGACCAAATCGAGCGGAGCGGATTGCGCCCATGGAGCAACTACATTCGTGGCATGGTGCGTGCGCTGCAAGCAGCCGGTCACGTCATTGATGGTGCCGACCTGGTGGTTTCGAGCAGTGTGCCACGTGGCGCGGGACTTTCGTCGTCAGCAGCCCTCGAAGTTGCAACAGGGTATGTGTTTCAGCTCTTTTACAACCTCAACATTCTGGGCGAAGAGTTGGCACTCATGGCACAAGCCACCGAAAACACGTTTGTAGGGGTCAACTGTGGCATCATGGACCAATTTATTGTGACGCTAGGCAAAGCCAATCACGCCCTGTTGATTGATTGCCGCGACCTGAGTTACCAAGAAGTCCCCATGCCGACCAAAGCCGCAGTGGTCATCTGTGACAGCCATATCGAACGCAGCTTGGCGGCATCTGCGTACAATCAGCGCCGTGCTGAATGTGAACACGCTGTCGAGCTGCTCAAACCGGTGATACCAGGCATCAAAGCGTTGCGCGATGTCAGCAGCACCCAACTCGAACAACACGGTCACCTACTCTCTGCAGTGGTGTTGCAACGTGCCCGTCACGTGGTCAGTGAAAATGAGCGCGTGATTGCAAGTGTGCAGGCGTTGTCTCAGGGAGATATTGCTGAGTTTGGTCGGCTGATGAATGCCTCGCACGCCAGCCTACGTGACGATTATGCGGTGAGTATCCCCGAAATGGATGCACTCGTGGCTGCCGCACAACGGGTCAGTGGCTGTTACGGGTCACGCCTGACTGGAGCTGGTTTTGGTGGGTGTACGGTCAGTCTCGTTGACACTGATGCCGTCGAACGATTCCGCCACGAAGTGGCTGCCGCCTATTTGGCGAGTACCGGCAAAAGTGCCACTATTTATGTGACCCATGCCGCTGACGGCGTCAGTCGCATTCGGCCAGATTCCGCCTAAGAAACGAGGTTTACATGCCGACTATCCTGCTCGTGGAAGATGACGCCACACTCGCCGAAACACTGCGGTACAACCTCGAACGTGAGGGGTATGCGGTCATCAGTGCGAGTGACGGGGTGACTGCACTCGAATACGCACGACAACGCCAGCCTGACATTGTGGTATTGGATGTAATGTTGCCCCGCCTCGACGGATTTTCGGTATGTCGCATGCTCCGCAAAGAAAGCGCCATGCCCATCATCATGCTCACCGCGCGCCAAGACGAAGTCGACCGCATTGCAGGGCTCGAGCTCGGCGCCGACGATTATCTCACCAAACCATTTAGTGTGGGTGAGTTGCTGGCACGTATCCGTGCCATTCTGCGCCGTAGTGATCGCTCTGCGAGCACCGTTGAGCGCGATATTCTGCATATTGGCGTCATTAAACTCGATGTCGGTTCGCGGCGAATCTGGCGTGACGACACCGAAATCCAACTGTCGCAGAAAGAGTTCGACCTGCTGGCATGTCTGATGCGCAACCGCGGGTTGGCGCTCTCACGTGACGTGTTGCTCGAACGCGTCTGGGGCTTCGACTATGTGGGTGATGGGCGCACGGTCGACGTGCATATCCGTTGGCTCCGCGAAAAGGTTGAACAAGACCCGAGTAACCCGGTCTACTTACAAACAGTACGTGGTATTGGCTACCGTTTCGACGTCCCCAACAACTAAGCGAATGGGTGTTGCATGCTCTTTGACCTGCTCATTCCATGGATTATTGCAGGCGCATCGATTACGTGGCTGGTGGTGATGTGGCAACATCGACCACCCATGCCCCGAGTCACCCTGCCGGTGCACACCGCACCAGAGCCCGCCCAAAACCCTGCCGAAGTGGTCGTCGAGGCCATTGACGTGGGGGTGCTGTTTGTGCGCCACGACGGTGTCATTTTGATGCATAATCCGGCCGCCACTGCACTGTTGCAACTCCCCGAAAGCGCAATCGGGCGCACCATCATCAGTGTGGTGCGCGATCACCAGTTCGACGAATTCGTGCGCGCGGTGGCATATCACTGCGAAGCAGATGAAATGCTCTTGCCCCAACGCAACCCGGCCCGCACACTGCGCATCAATGCGCGCCCCATTATTCAACCCACCAACGACGTCGTCGTGATTGTGGTGGTGCGCGATGTGACCCAACTCAGCCAACTCGAGCGGGCGCGCCGCGACATGGTGGCCAGTGTATCGCACGAGCTACGTACGCCCCTCGCAGCGCTCAAACTGTTGAGTGAAACGATTGCCACGAATCCGCCACCCGACATCGTACAACGGATGGCGGGGCGTATTTCGGACGAAGTCGACACGTTGATTCGTCTGGTCAATGACCTACACGATTTGTCACAAATCGAAGCCGGGCGCATCGCACTGCAAATGGCTGATACACCACCTGCTCAGTTGCTTTGGCGCGCACGAGAACGCATACAACCACAAGCAGATGCACACCATATTACCATCCAGGTGGACATCCCCGCCCAGCTCCCCCAGATCCTCGTGGATGTGGGACGCATCGATCAGGTGCTGCTCAATTTGCTCCACAATGCGGTGAAATACACCCCCGATAATGGGTACATAACCATTAACGCGGCTCCCGTCCAGATTCCGAGTAGCGTACAGCTCCCCGATGGCATCCCCCACGATCACCCGAGTGGCGCATGGCTCATCATCAGCGTCAGCGATACCGGTGTGGGCATCCCCGCCGAACATCTCCCACGTATTTTTGAGCGATTTTACAAAGTCGACCAAGCCCGCACCCGTGGCTCAGGTACCGGGCTCGGTCTGGCCATCGCACGCCACCTCGTCGAAGGGCACGGCGGACGCATCTGGGTCACCAGCACCGTCGGCGTGGGTACAACGTTTTGTTGCACGTTACCGACGGCGGATTGACGCATCACAGCGTTCGCACGCCGCCGTCATGGCATCAGCAACCGCATCAATCCTCACTTTTCCGTCACAGCATTAGCAACCGCACCAATCCTCACCCTGCCGTCATGGCATCGACGCTCCGCGTCGGTGCCATCTTCTCCTCAGATAACCCCATTATTCTT
>JACCDP011015606.1_pt1 | contig 28096 bp, 18 predicted proteins | sample 7445841 | NCBI WGS metagenome assembly JACCDP01 (sample SAMN15323441, study PRJNA562643) | freshwater metagenome | isolation source: river surface water | place: USA:Blue River Watershed | collected 2017-08-17 | reverse complement strand
GGGGGGATGTTTTCTCCCAACTCCCGTACTCGAGTATTGAGAAGCTTATGTCCTTCCTTATATTCAAGCCCCTCTAATTTGCCCAAGAAATCTGCGCAATCATATTCCAATTGAATGGGAGATTGTATCGATACTAAGTGCTCGTTATCCGGAAAGTAATGATGCATGAATCGCAAAATGGTATCTCTAGCTTCACGATTAAAATCTGTGTACATCGTGATTTTGCCAAAGAAATACTTCATTTCTGGATGCATAGCCACAAGAGCGCCAAGTCCATCCCATAAGTTATCAAGGGAGAACAATCCTTTTCTACTGCCTGCGCTTGGCTGGAAATCGGGTTGAACAAAACTTCTACCCAACTCAATGGTATGGGGGAAGTAATCAGTTTTGAGTTTTTGCGAAAAATCGAAAATTTCTGTTGTCGACAAATGGAAATGTCCGTTTGAATCCAAAGTGTCTTTACACAATACGATGCGATAACCGCCAACGATGGCTTTTTCTGTAGGATCCCAAACAATCAGTTGGCTATATGAGTAGGGGCCTCCATCAAATTCATCCACATCGATAGACTTACCAGTTCCACCCCCTGCAGCACGAAAAGTAACCTCGCGCAGCCTGCCAACTTCTTTCATCAAATTGGGTTTTTCGTCCCCTTTGAAAATGTATATCTCATTGGAAGCATTGTTTGTAGGACGAACGAAGATGTCCTTTGTTAGCTCTTCCAAGAGCAGGGATGAATCGATTGGGTCAATGACTTTTTCATTCATGGCTTGCGCACTCATGGGGTAAAAATAGTAAAAAACTCTTAAACACTCACCTCAACGAAGGGTAAATGTGGCATTCGGATTAGACTCTAGCAGATAAACGAAGTCCTTCAATTGCTGAGCTTCAGCGAACAAATTCTTTTTGTTGAATATACTGGCCGGAATAGGTTGTCCAAATGTCAATCGCACCGTTTGTCCTTTTTTCTTGAACAATTCATCCGCCAAGGTCATCATTTCAATGTTGAATTTAATCTTCAAGAACTTTCGCCAATTGGCGATGCGATAGAACCTATTTGAATTGGCGCCGTTTACATGTACTGGGACAATGTTATATCCATACTGAACGGCTTTGGTCAAAAAGCTCTTTTGCCAATCCAAGTCAACGATTTTCCCATCTATTTTTCGTGAGCACAAACCAGCTGGGAACACGATCATGGCTTTCTTTTCTGCATAGGCCTGGTCTACACGTATCATGGAATCCTTCGCTGACTTACCAAATTTGTTGACTGGGATGAAATACCCTTTGAATTGAGGGATGTGGGCCAATACGTCGTTGGCGATGATGTGTAAGGCAGATCGTTTCTTTCCGACTTCAGCAAACAAACACAATGCATCCATACCAGCCATTGGATGGTTGGCGACAAACAGGGTAGGACCATCCAATGGAATCGCTTGGTCGTTAATGGTTTCAACCGAACTGCCCATTTCTTCAATGGCTTTGATGGCGAATTCACGTCCGTCAAAACCATTGTATTTGTCTAAGATATAATTCAACTCATCTTGATGCACAAAACCTTCAAGCCACTTGATTAGAAATGTAGGTAACCAACGCAATAAGTTCGCGTTTTTACTGGCGATTACCTCTTTGATACTGACTTGTAATGGTTTTGAAACTTCCATTGCTCAAGAAAGAATGGTGGCTTTTGTAGCGTCTAATATCGCAAACGCAGCAGCGGAACTAGATGACTCTGAATAAACCCTCAGTACTGGTTCTGTTCCACTTGGTCTAATCATCACCCAAGATCCATCTTCCAATCTGAATTTAAATCCGTCAACATCCTCCATTCCAACAACTGTATATGTTTCGAAATTTTTATAACTACCAGATTTACAGTTGCTAATAATCGATTCCTTCAACTCATTGGTTAAATGTAGGTCGTATCGTTCAACGGCAAATGATCCCACCTTGGCATATAGGTCTTTGATAAGCTCAGAAATTGATTTTCCGGTTTTTGCCATGTATTCCATCAAGACCAATCCCATCCAAACCCCATCGCGTTCTGGAATATGTCCTTTGATGGCAATTCCACCGCTTTCCTCAGCGCCAATCAATACATCCTCAGTTACCATGTATTCGCAGATATATTTGAAACCAATTTTGGTGGTGATGGCCTCCAATCCCTTGAGGTCGCAAAGCTTCTGAACTTTATCGCTCACTGAGAAGCTCTTAACCACTTTGCCGGTATATCCTTTGTAAGTAGTCAGGTATTCAATCAGCAATAAAATCAAGTGGTGAGAATCTACAAAATTGCCTAATTCATCGAACCAACCGATGCGATCGGCATCACCATCAGTGGCCAATCCGCAGGAAAAATTGCTGTTTGAGGCGATCAATGGACCTATTTCAGGCAAGTTTTTCAAAATGGGCTCGGGAGCACGACCCTCAAAGCCAGGGTTGTGATTGCCATGTAATATCGTGGCTTTGGGTAACAATCGCTTTACGATTGATTGTCCAGCGCCATACATCGCATCGTAAACCAGTCCTGATGATACAGAATCCAAGGCCTGCATATCGAAACTATTCAAACAATGGTTGTAATACATGGTTTCAAAGTCGCCGTAGGATATCATTCCATCGGATAAGTACGATTCAAAAGTGTTGCCAGCGTCTACCGTGTGATCAGCAATCAACAGTTCCACTTTGCTTACTTCAGAGGGAATCGCGGGACCGCCATAATTCGCTTTGATTTTATATCCATTGTAAGTGGGTGGATTGTGACTTGCGGTCAAAATGATTCCTGCGCCAGTTTGCAATTGATTGGCAGCCAAAGAAATCATTGGCGTTGAAACAAACCCCTGTGAGATAATCACTTTGATACCCTTAGAGGCAAGCTGTCGGGCCGTTTCTTTCGCAAACATCTCCCCACCAAATCTACAGTCATATCCAACAACGCAACTCTGAGGTAAATCACTTTGGTTCAACCAGGTTGCAGTGGCTTCGGCCACACGTCTCACATTGGCGACAGTGAACTCATCAGCAATGATTTCGCGCCATCCATCCGTTCCAAATTTTATTTGATACATAGTCTTATTCATCAATTATACAAAAGCGTTTTCTCCAGTAATCTCCATGCCCAAAATCAACAAATGTATGTCGTGCGTACCTTCATAAGTAACCACCGACTCCAAATTCATCATGTGGCGCATGATGGGGAATTCACCCGTGATACCCATTCCGCCGAGCATTTGACGTGCTTCACGGGCTACATTCAGGGCGATTTCTACGTTGTTCCGCTTCGCCATAGAAATTTGTGCTGGCGTTGCCAATCCTTTGTCCATCAGCTGTCCCAATCTCCACACCAACAATTGTGCTTTGGTGATTTCTGTGAGCATCTCTGCCAATTTCTTCTGTTGGAGTTGGAATCCTCCTATAGGACGGCCGAATTGGATGCGTTCCTTCGCATAGCGTTGGGCCGTATCGTAGCAATCCATTGCTGCACCCAAAGCGCCCCAACTGATACCATATCGCGCAGAATTCAAACAAGTTAAAGGACCTTTTAGTCCTGTTACGCCGGGGAGTAGATTTTCCTTGGGGACTTTCACGTTGTCAAACACCAATTCTCCTGTACAACTCGCCCGTAAACTCCATTTATTGTGTGTGGTTGGCGTTGAAAAACCTTCCATCCCACGCTCTACGATCAAACCGTGTACGATGCCTGCTTCATTCTTTGCCCATACCACGGCCACATCGGCAAATGGGGCATTGCTGATCCACATTTTAGCGCCGTTCAACAAGTAATGATCCCCTTTGTCCTCAAAGTGGGTCGTCATTCCGGCTGGGTTAGAGCCATGATCAGGCTCAGTAAGTCCAAAACATCCCAACCAATCGCCTGAAGCCAATTTGGGCAAGTATTTCTGTTTTTGCGCTTCGCTGCCAAATTTAAAAATGGGGTACATCACCAACGAGCCCTGTACCGATGCGGTTGAACGGACGCCGCTATCGCATCGCTCCAATTCCTGCATGATGATGCCGTAGGTGGTATAATCCATCCCTCCACAACCGTATTCTATGGGTAATTGTGGTCCGAAAGCGCCAATTTCACCCAATTGCTTCACAATGTGCCTGGGGAATTCTGCGTTTTGTGCAAAGTGCTCAATGACGGGACTTAATTCACGCTTCACATATTCCCTTACCGATGAGCGAATCAGTTTTTGCTCCTCGGATAGTAAATCGTCTATTGCATAAAAATCAGGGGCAGTGTAGCGATCTTTCCCTTGGTTGGCTGCAAGCAATGCTGAAATTTCTTGTGAACTCATAGAAGTTATCTGTTACAAATGTAACATAGTTGTTTTCTTTGCATGGAATTTTTAGCGCAAGTTTATGTTAACAACCATTTTTATTGACCAATTACAAATCCATGCGCCAATTGGGTGGTATGATGAAGAGCAATCCAACAAGGTAACCCTTTTTGTGAGCGTGAAGGTGAAATTGAATTCAACGCTTTTAGCCGATGATTTGAACAATACCATAGATTACGGACAATTAACCGAATGGATTTTGACACTTTCTTCAACGCCAGTCAAACTGTTGGAAACGTTTGCCGAGAACATATTGAATCACATTGAACAGCATTCCCCCAATGGGCTCATTTCCATTTGGGTGAGCGTGCGAAAGCCGCAAATTCAAAGTAGGGGTGTTTTAGCACAAGCACACGGGGTGGAAGTGGAGCAATCATATCCCAAAACCGATAGCAATTGAGTATCTTTGTAAGAATGAGTTTTTCAAAAATTGTAACAGCCGTCATCAGTATCTGTGCAACCGCTGTGTACGGCCAAATTCCGGCGATTACGGGATGGGTGTATAACAAGAAAACCCTAGAAACAATTCCCGGAGCCATCATCGTAGATTCAGCATCTTATGCCTTTGTTGAGTCGAATGCTCAGGGATATTATCAATTTGGTACCAAACAAGGCGATAAAACAATCATCGTCGCTGCCCCCGGATTCAAACCCCAGAAGGTGGTGATTGATGTTCAAGCTTCGGTAAGCAAGAATTTTTTCCTCAGACCAGTGGGTTTTGGTGAGTTGGATTCTGCGACCGAATATCTCTCTTTGTACAACCTCAAGCCATCCTTTTACTCAACCACCAAAAAGGCCATAATACAATCTCCGAGCGTGTTATCGGTGAGCGATCCTGTAAAATATTTGCAGTACTTACCAGGTGTAACAGGCGGTATTGAAGGATTGTCGGGCCTAGTAGTTCGCGGTAGCAATGGCGATCAGAACTTGATGTTGATGAACGGATTGCCACTGTATGGAAATGGTCACGTGTGGGGCTTTTTGTCAAACTACAATGCCGAAGTCATGAAAACGGCGGATTTCTATCGCGGTGTTGCTCCTGCTCGCTATGGTGGTAGGGCCGGTGGAGGAATTATTGATATTCAAACCGATGGGGGATCAGCCAAATATTGGACAGGCAAAATGCATGTTGACCCATTAACGGCCAATGTTACCATGGATGGTCCGTTGGATCACCGTGGGAAAGTAACGGGTTCATTGGGAATTAGAAGGAGTTATTTGGATTGGTTGCTAGGAGCGGGAGAGGAAGTGGGTTTGGTAGGTAATATCCACGATATAAACGCGCGAGTTGATTACAAAGTTGATCAACATTCACAATGGAATTTTTGGGTATATAACGGCCGGGATAAATACGGTTTATCGTCGAATATCGATGAAATTGATACGCTAAATCGCAGGGTGGTCCTGAGTTTTGATTGGCTAACTTCTTGGCAAAATACCCAGTTGGGCGCCAGATATTCCCATGAATTTAAATCGAATCACTTTGGGTCAATCACGTCTGGATACTCGAAATACGTATATAGTAACCTGTTTTCTCTGGACGGTACAGTGACCCAAGGGGGAAATACACAGGCAGCAAAAGTGGTAGAGGAGTTGAAGAATTCCATCACAGATTATACCGTGAACGGCGATTTTTCCTATGTGCATTCTCCCCAACATACTGTGCGATATGGTAGCCATTTGAGCTTTCACACGTTGAAACCCGGACAAACCCATATCGAAGAGCAAACCAATCTTGCAAAAAGAGACACCACCTTTGGTGTTGCCAATATTCAAAACATCCTGGAATGGGCCAACTACGGCGAGTTAGATATGCATCCAAATATCGGACTGTCGATCAACTTGGGTATGCGCTTGTGGACATTTGTGACAACCGAAAAAACCTATGTTAGGCCAGAGCCAAGGATTATTATAAGTCAGTTATTGGAGGGCAAGAAGCGCATTCAGTTGGGTTTCTCTGTGGCCAACCAAGGATTGCATCAACTCTCGAGCGTCAATGGCGTTCTACCGCGCGATGTATGGTTCCCAAGCGGTGGGAACTTCAAGCCACAACAAACTACCCAAGCATCCGTTGCATATTTGTTTCCATTGGCTACCGGGGTAGAGTTCTCTGCCGAAACCTATTACAAATGGTTCAATGGCATAACCGATTTAACCGGTGTTGATGAAGATCCCTTTGTGAAAAATTATTGGGAGAGAAGTATCGTACAAGGTTCAGGAACCGCCAAAGGCTTTGAAGCGATGATTACCAAAAAAACAGGTTCAGGTACCGGATTGATGAGTTATACCTATTCCAAAACCGAACGCACATTTGAGTTTATCAACGACGGTAAACCTTTTGATTATCGCTGGGATCGCCCTCACCAACTCAAAATGCAGTTTACTTGGCAAGCCCAAACATGGCTAACCATTAATATGTCGGCCATGTGGATGAGCGGTAACGTGTATACGGTTCCAACCGGACAGTATCTCACCACCGATAACAAATTGGTGTATGACTTTAGCAGTAAAAATAACTATCGGATGCCGAGCTATAAGCGATTTGACATTGGATTCACCAAAGAAATCAAGCCTTATTTCAACCGCGGTTACAGAGAGTTTTGGGGCTTGCAAGTGTACAACGCATTCGGATTTATGAATCCCATCAACGCCCGCTGGGTGCTAGATACCTCAGGTAAGCTGAGTTTGAAAGGCACAACGCCATTCGTGTTTATTCCTTCTGGTTTTTATCGTTTAGAATTTTAATGGTTATGAAAATGAAATTTTGGTTGGGTGGCCTATTGTGTACCATGGCATTGGCCTCATGTGAAACAGATTTGGACGATAGTAGTATCAAATTTACCCCGAGGTTGGTGGTGAACTCCTTCGTGAACAGCGACGACTGGTTTTCTGTGCAGGTATCCAAAACGATACCTATGTCGGACACCACAGCGCCTGATTTTATTGAAAATGCCAAGGTGGTTGTGAATGACGGAAGTCAAGACTTTACGCTGACCTATAATTTGGGACTCAGCAAATATTTGGCGAATTTCAAACCTGTTGCGGGTAAACAATATACCGTGCAAGTGAGTATGCCAGATTTTGCAACGGCGAAAGGACAAATGACACTCCCAAATAAGTTGAATAGTCCGAAATCAACATGGTTGGACAATACCGGAGTTGACCCAGACGGATTTGCTACAGGTACACTTACCTGTCATATCGCCGATCCCCAAAGTGAAAGAAATTACTACGAGATCAACTTGTATCGCTTCGATGATTTTATTCAAGAATGGGTGATCATGCCACCAACAACCACTGATCCGTTTTTAAGTCAAAATGCGGTAAAAACCGATTTGGGCGGATACCTGTTAGACGATAGAACCTTTAATGGCGGAAAACGCACATTTGATTTTATTACCAGTTTTGGTAGTGCAGGCAGTACCTACAAGTATTTGGTAGAGGTGAGGTCACTGAGCGACGAATATTATCGCTATTTGCAATCAGTGGCCAATTACAGAAAGTCGAGCAACCTGTTTTCTGATCCAACGCCCATCTACAGCAACATCATCAACGGCAGAGGCATTTGTGCTGGTGCTTCCATACAGCGCGATACAATACAATAACTTCAAAATCGGGCATGTCTACGCTAGAAAAAAAGATTCGCATTGTAAATGCGCAGCAACATAATTTAAAGAATATCAACGTTGAAATTGACCATGGTTCTTTTACCGTGGTAACCGGCGTGTCGGGTAGTGGTAAATCAAGCTTGGTGTTTGAAACGTTATTTGCGGAAGGACAGCGTAGATATGTGGAGAGTTTGAGTAGTTATGCCCGACAATTTTTGGGTAGAATGAAAAAACCGTTGGTCGATGATATCCAAGGACTTTGTCCGGCAGTAGCCATCGAACAGAAAGTAAATACACGGAATCCCCGCAGTACAGTTGCAACTTCAACGGAGATATACGATTATATAAAATTACTGTTTAGCAGGGCAGGTCACACCATTTCACCGATTTCTGGTAGGGAAGTGAAGCGAGAAACATCCGAAGATGTTTTGCAATATTGCCAAACGCACAAAGTGGGAGAGCGGGCATTAATTATGGCAATTCAGCCAGAGAAAACCCGTTCAACAGCTGACTGGGATTTGCTCATTCAAAAGGGCTTTAGCCGGATTTGGTGTGAGAATCAACTGTTTTCAGTGCAAACCTTACTCGATGAACAAGTGAGTTTGGATCAAGCTGTCTATCTGGTGGTTGATCGTTTGTTGATTCAACCCGAGGATGAAGAGTTTCAATCCAGGTTGTTTGACGCCTGCGAAACGGCTTTTTGGGAAGGTGATGGCAATTGCACGGTGTATTTCATGGAAAGTCAAGTGGCGGTCGATTTCAACAATCGCTTTGAACTTGATGGCGTGAAATTTGAAATCCCCACCAAAGATTTCTTAAGTTTTAACAACCCACACGGCGCATGTAGAACGTGTGAAGGCTTCGGCTCGGTCCTTGGACTTGATCGAGATTTGGTTATTCCAGATACATCGCTCAGCGTATTTGAGGGCGCAGTAGCACCATGGAAGGGCGAAACCATGGGAGAGTGGAGAAATGATTTTATCCGATTGGCCAACAAAGTGGATTTTCCCATCCATCGGGCCATCCGAGATTTGGATGAATCGCAGTTGAAACTACTGTGGGAAGGCAGCAAAGCATTGCCTGGTATATTGGATTTTTTCAAATACATCGAGGATAAGTCGTACAAGATTCAATACCGCGTTTTGGCTGCGCGATACCGTGGCAAAACAACTTGTCCAGATTGCCTTGGAACCCGTCTTAGAAAAGAAGCGGCCTACGTGAAAGTACTGTCAATCACTGCCCCAGAGCAGCTGAGCATACAAGAATTGCTGTTGATGGAGGTAGATACTGCCTTGTCGTATTTCAAGCAACTTGCGATGAATGAAACGGATACCGCCATTGCAGAACGCATCATCGAAGAAATCAAAGGGCGTTTACAATTTCTGAGCGATGTGGGATTGGGGTATTTGTCACTGAACCGATTGAGCAACACCTTGAGCGGCGGGGAAAGTCAAAGGATTAACTTGGCGACGTCCTTGGGTAGCAATTTGACCGGTTCGATGTACATTTTGGACGAACCAAGTATTGGACTTCATTCCCGGGATACCGAGCGATTGATTACCGTGCTGAAAGCCCTACAAAAAGAAGGCAATACGGTAATCGTGGTTGAACACGACGAAGACATCATGCGCAACGCGGAAAATGTCATTGATATTGGGCCGTTCGCTGGTACATTGGGCGGACAGTTATTATACCAAGGGCCCTTTGAGGGCATATCGCATTGCGCGGATAGCCTAACGGGGAAATATTTGTTGGGAAGTGAGCAGATTGAAGTCCCATCGAATCGCAGAAAATCGCCCCATTACATTGAATTAGAAGATGTTACGGCGAATAACCTAAAAAATGTGACCTGTAAGTTTCCGCTGGAATCATTCACCGTGGTTACGGGTGTTTCTGGGTCTGGTAAAACAACGTTGATCAAACAAGTGCTTTTCCCAGCGCTGAGTCGGGAATTGGGATTGTTTACCACGACCAAGCCTGGTAAATTTAAGAAATTGTCTGGCGCGGTATCCTTGGTGAAAGCGGTAGAGATGGTGGATCAAAACCCCATTGGCAAAAGCAGCCGCAGTAATCCTGTTACCTATGTGAAAGCGTTTGATGAAATCCGTGATTTGTTCGCAAATACACCCACTTCAAAATTCAATGGTTTCAAACCCTCACATTTCTCTTTTAATGTGGATGGTGGAAGGTGCGACGTTTGTCAGGGCGAAGGAGAAACGGTGATCGAAATGCAGTTCATGGCCGACATCAAACTTGAGTGTGAAGCGTGTGGTGGTCATCGCTATAAAAAGGAAGTCCTTGAGGTAGAATACAACGGTAAAAACATTTTTGAAGTATTGGATTTAACGGTGGATGAGGCGATGGACTTTTTTGCAGATGTAAAATCTGTCAGAGAACGGATCAAGCCATTGCAAGATGTAGGATTGGGGTATGTGAAGTTAGGGCAGGGGTCCAATACCTTGAGTGGAGGAGAAGCACAACGGGTTAAGTTGGCCTTTTTCTTGAGCAAGGCGAGTCCGAATAAAGAAGGCGGCACACTGTTTATTTTCGACGAACCCACAACGGGCTTGCATTTTCACGACATCAAGAAATTGATGAAATCGTTCGATGCATTGATTGCGCAAGGCAATACGGTTCTTTGTATCGAGCACAATTTGGATGTGGTAAAATGTGCGGACTGGATTATCGATTTGGGACCAGAGGCGGGCAGTGCTGGTGGGGAAATGGTGTTCCAAGGTGTTCCTGAAGACATGGTTGCAGTAACAAAGAGCGTAACGGCGCCTTATTTGGCGGAAAAATTGCGCTGATTTCACCCGACTTAATAGTTGTGTCCGCTGTGCGTGCGATAGCCGATTATTTTGGCATTTTGGTCTATTCGATTTTATTGAAATCATTGAAATGACTACATTTGTAACTTATGAAAAAACTGTTTCTGATAGGTTTCGCTTTGTGGTCTTTGGTGCCATCGGCGCAAGCCCAAGCAACACTCATCGAAAAGGTTGACGCTCAGCCAGGAAAGCTCGTCGTACCTTATTCAAAGTATCAGTATCCCAACGGACTTACCCTGATTGTTAGTGAGGATCACAGTGATCCAGTGGCTCACTTAAACGTAACCTACCATGTGGGTTCAGCGCGTGAAACCCGCGGTAAATCAGGATTTGCTCACTTCTTTGAGCACATGTTGTTCCAAGGTTCTCAACACGTAGCCGACGAAGAACACTTTAAAATCATCAAAAACTACGGTGGCGATGTCAATGGTAATACTACCCGCGATAGAACGGTATATATCGAAACGTTCCCGAGCAACTTCACTGAAACAGCTTTATGGATGGAAGCAGATCGTATGGGTTGCTTCTTGGAAGCGTTTACCAACAAGAAGTTTGAAATTCAACGTAGTACCGTTAAAAACGAAAAAGATCAGCGATACAATGTTCCTTACGGTTTCTTGATGGAAGTAAAAGATCAGGAATTGTATCCAAAAGAACACCCTTACAGCTGGTCAACCATTGGTTTTGTTGACGACTTGGATCGTGCAGATAGCAATGATTTGAAGAACTTTTTCTTGCGCTGGTATGGTCCCAATAACGCTTGTGTGATCGTTTCTGGCGATGTGAACACCAATGAGGTGGTTGCTTGGGTCGACAAATACTATGGGTCGATTCAAAAAGGTCCAGAAGTTAAAAAACAAGCCGTTCCCCCTGTGCGCTTGAAAGAGAATAAGGTAATGACTTACCCAGACGCAAATGCCTATGTCCCTTTGATTTATTCAACTTTTGTAGGTGTACCAGTGCAGCATCCAGACGAAGCGGCTTTGGATGTATTGGCATATTTGATGGGTGGTACAAGAAACTCTACAATTTACAAAAAATTGGTGGATGCCGAATGGGCCTTGCAGGCGGATGCGAGCAATAACCCATTGAGTATGATTAACCATGAATTGGCTGGTGAATTTTCATTTACCGTTGTTGGTTATCCTTATTCAGACATTCCTAAGTTGCAGCAATTGCTGAAATCTACCATTGATTCATTCGGTATTGTTGGATTTTCTGATGAAGATTTGGAGCGCGCCAAAACAAACATTTTGAGTAATTACTCTAGTGGTTTGGAGGACGTAAGTACCAAGGCCAACTACTTGAGTTCTTTTTGGTATTTGGATGCGAAAAATGCAAATGGTGCTAGTTACAACCTAGAGGATGATGCCAATCGCTACAGGAATTTGACCAAAGCAGATATTTTGAGGGTTTATGAGCGATACATCAAAAATAAGTTTTCGTCTACAGTGATCATCACCCCAGCCCAAGTGGCAGAAGGTGCTGAGAAGCCAAAATATCAGAGCATAAACCCCAACGCAGGTTTCAAAAGTGCCATCGCGGAAGCAGAATATAGCGGTCTTACTTTGCGTACGGTGAAAGACAATTTCGATCGCAGTATCCGTCCTCAACCCAAAGCAATCACATCTGCAAAAACACCCAAAGTAGACAAAAACATTCTTGACAATGGCTTGGAAATTTGGTCGACCTATTTCGATGAAACTCCCCGTGTTATTGTACAAATGAATATTGAGGGTGGACGTTTGTTGGAAGATGGCAAAATTGTTCCTAAAGGTACTGCTGAATTGTTGGCTAGCGCAATGGAAACAGGTACTGCACTGCATACTCCCACAGAATTGGAAAAGGAGTTTGAGAAATTGGGTGTGAATATTGGGTTTGGTGCCGGAACTACTGGAACAAGCATCACATTGTCTTGTGAGAAAGACAAATTAGATGCGGCTGTTGCCTTGTTGGAAGAAATGATGTTCAAGCCCCGTTGGGACGAAGCTGAATTCAAGAAAAATAAATCTAGAGCAAAAGAAGGTGCAAACAGCAGTTTGAGAAACCGCAGTGTGGGTGCTTCAAATGCCTGGAAGCGTTTGATGAATGGTGAAAACGCGTTAGGTACGTCTGTTTTGGCCGATGATTACGACAAAGTGTCTTTGGAGCATTGCAAAGCGTATTACAATGCGAACTATGCACCCAATTTGACGAAAATGGTGGTAGTTGGTCCATTGACTGCAGCCGAAGTAGATGCGAAGTTTGCCTTTTTGAAGAAGTGGGAGAAGAAGAACGTTACCGTTCCAAAGCCAGCTCCTGCAATGTCAGTAGAAACACCTCAGTTGTTTGGTGTGAAGTACACCGATGCTGATCAAAGTGATATTTATGTGGGCTTTAAATCATTGCCCTACGATGCAACTGGTAAGTTTTTCCAAAACAGCGTAATGAACTTTGCGTTGGCTGGAAACTTCAATAGTCGTTTGAACTTGAACATCCGTGAGGACAAAGCATGGACTTATGGTATCCGTGGAGGATTTTCTTCTTCATACAAGGATTTGCCTGGTACCTATACCATCTCTGCGGGTGTAAAAGCAAGAGCCACGGACAGTGCCATTGTTGAAATCATTGATGAGTTGGTTCGTTACAGAAACAATGGCATTACCGACGAAGAATTTGCCTTTACCAAATCAGCATTGGTGGCAAGTGAAGCGTTGGAGTATGAGTCGATCGGACAAAAAGCTGGTTACATTCTTCAAATGGCCAACAGGAACTTGCCTGTGAATTATGCTGATGAGCAATTGAGAATTCTTCAGAGCATGACCAAAGAACAAGTAAATGCACTGGCAAAAGAACAGTTGAATTTGGACAAAATGGTTGTGGTTGTTGCTGGTGATTTGTTGGAAGTTCAACCTAAGTTAGAAGCGTTGGGTATGGGCAAAATGCAAGTATTAGAGCCCACAGGTGCTGGTAAAATCAAGTACTTGAAGGCAGGTACAACCAGCTTGCCGAAAAAGAAAACACAGTACAATCCGCCTGCGGATTTGCGCAAGTAATTTAAATTTGAATAGAATAAACAAAAAGGGAAGGGCAACCTTCCCTTTTTGTTTTTAATTGGCTTGAAACCACATCTTCATACAGCCAATTTATCGCCCCAAAATGTATAAAATTTGTGGGCAACATCAAGCCACCTTTTGATGGTTTTGGTGGTGTTTCAGCGTAATTTGTATAATCGACTATTTCCATGGATGAGTTAAACGAAAACAAAGAGAGAATTATCTCCATCAACATTGAGGATGAAATGAAAACAGCCTACATCGATTATTCGATGTCAGTGATTGTTTCCCGCGCATTACCAGACGTTAGAGATGGTTTAAAGCCCGTTCACCGAAGGGTATTATATGGTATGACTGAATTGGGATTGGCGTCAAACCGAGCCCACAAGAAATCAGCACGTATCGTAGGTGAAGTATTGGGTAAGTATCACCCACATGGTGATAGTTCCGTATACGACACCATGGTTCGTATGGCACAGGATTGGAGTTTGCGTTATCCGTTTGTAGACGGACAGGGTAACTTTGGTTCTATTGACGGAGATCCGCCAGCGGCGATGCGTTACACCGAAGCTCGTTTGCGAAAAATTGCAGAAGAGATGATGGTGGATATCGACAAGGATACAGTAGACTTTAGGCCCAACTTCGACGAAAGTTTGGAAGAGCCTTCAGTGATGCCAGCTAAGATTCCCAATTTGTTGGTCAATGGAGCCAGTGGTATTGCCGTAGGTATGGCAACCAATATGGCCCCGCATAACTTGACAGAGGTTTGTGAGGGTATCATTGCTTACATTGATAACCGTGAGATTGAAATCAGTGAGTTGATGAATTACATCAAAGGTCCTGATTTCCCTACGGGTGGAACAATCTACGGGGTAGAAGGCATCAAAGACGCTTTCGAAACGGGCAGAGGTAGGGTTGTGATGCGCGGAAAAGCGGAAGTGGAAGTGTCCAGCACGGGCAAAGAAATGATCGTGGTGACAGAGGTGCCTTATCAGGTTACCCCTTCGCAAATTATCATCAAAACGGTTGATTTGATCAACGAAAAGGTAATTGATGGTATATCGGCAGTACGCGATGAAAGCGGTCGTCAAGGTATGCGTATCGTATTCGACTTGAAACGCGATGCCATTCCAAACATCATATTAAACCAATTGTACAAATACACACCCCTGCAAAGTAGTTTCTCTGTAAACAATATTGCATTGGTGGCTGGTCGACCTGAAATGTTGAACTTGAAGGACATGATTCATCATTACGTGAATCATCGCCATGAAATCGTTCAGCGTAGAACCCAGTATTTGTTGGATGAAGCGCGTAAGCGTATCCACATTTTGGAGGGATTGATCATCGCCCTGGATAATTTGGATGCAGTGATCAAATTGATCCGCGAAAGTCGTACCCCGGATGCTGCGAAAGAGGGTCTGATGAGTCAATTTGGCTTGTCGGAAATTCAATCAAAAGCCATTTTGGAAATGCGATTGCAGCGTTTGACGGGTCTGGAAATTGATAAAATCCGTGAAGAGTACAACGCCGTTCTGAAAGAAATTCAATACTACGAGAGTGTATTGGCATCGGAGGAATTGCGCATGGAAATCATCAAGACAGAAATCACCGAAATCAAGGATAAATACGGCGATGTCCGTCGCACCAACATCGAATTTAGCGCGGGTGAGTTCAATATTGAAGATTTGATTCCCAATGAGGAAGTGGTGATTACCATCTCGCATATGGGCTATATCAAGCGCACACAATTGAGTGAATACAAGGAGCAGAATCGTGGTGGAAAAGGATTGCGTGGCGTATCGCATAGGGATGCCGACTTTGTTGAGCATCTGTTTATCGCGTCAACCCACAATTACTTGCTGTTGTTTACAGAACAAGGACGTTGTTTCTGGTTGAAGGTTTATGAGATTCCGGAAGGACAGAAGGCGACGAAGGGCAGACCGATTCAGAATTTGATCAGCATACCGAACGATGACAAGGTAAAGGCCTACTTGAATGTGATCAATTTGAAAGATCCGGAGTATTTGGAGAACAATTTCATCATCATGGTAACCAAACAAGGGGTTGTGAAAAAAACCTCTTTGGAAGCATACAGTCGTCCAAGAACCAATGGTATCAACGCGATTACCGTTAGAGATGGCGATGAGTTGTTGCAGGCTTGTTTGACCGATGGAGACAGTGAGGTGATTATCGCCAAGAAACAGGGTAAAGCGATTCGTTTCCCTGAAGCAAAAGTACGTCCAATGGGCAGAACTGCAGCCGGTGTTCGTGGCGTAACCCTTGAATCAGCGGAAGATGAAGTGATTGGCATGGTTTGTGTAAATCCAAGAAAGAGTGAAGCAACCATTTTGGTTTTGAGTGAAAAAGGGTATGGTAAGCGCACTGATCTGGAAGACTACCGCATAACGGGTAGGGGCGGAAAAGGTGTGAAAACAATATCAATCACAGAAAAAACCGGAAGCTTGGTTGGAATTCTGTCGGTAACTGATGAAGATGGTTTGATGATCATCTGTAAGAGTGGGTTAACCATTCGATTGGCGATCGACAAATTGAGGGTAATGGGTAGAGCCACGCAAGGGGTTCGTCTCATCAACCTGAAAGGATCGGATTCCATCGCTGGCTTGGCTAAATCGCCCAAAGAGGAAGACGAAGACGAAGAGTCTGCGGCAGAATTCATTGAGGGTGGGGAGGCAATTGAGGGCAACTCAACGGAAATAACCACAGACAACGACAACGAAACACCCCAAAATGATGAATAATCTATTCAAAACTACACTTGGCATTGCGTTAACCTTAGGTTTTGCCCAATGCAGTACCGCTCAAATCAAAGCGGTCAATTCAGCAGAGTATGCACTGATGAGTAACACTGTAGAGGATTTAATTACGGCCAAAGAAGAGATCGACAAAGCCAAAATCAATCCCAAATCTGCAGAGTTGCCCAAAATGTATTTGGTTCGTAGCGATGTATATGCACGCATTGCCGGCGCCAAAAACAATGAATTGTTGCAAGGACTAACCAATGGTGCTGGATTGGAAGCCATGGTATCTATCCGTAAGTTTCACGAAAGCACATTGCCCAAGAAGGCGGAAGAGAAAGACAATGGTATGGCTTTGGCAGGAAACGCCTTTGCAGCAGGTTATAATGAAGCCATTGGATTCTTCGCAACCAAAAGTTACGACACCCTTTGTATCTATTATTCAGAGTTGATCGCTGTATATGGTTACCTGGATACTGCGATGTCGAGCAACTTGGCAAATAATAAAATTACCAAAGAGAGCTTGACAGAAACTTACGCGCAGGTTGCATCGTTGCATAGCGATAAAGCGACCAAAATTAGTATTTTGCAAGGTTTGGTCGATAAGGGAAACACTGTGCCAGCCGTTGTAGAAGGTTTGTCAAAAGCTTATTTGAGTATAGGCGACACCGTGAAGGCAGAAAATTGCATCCGTACCGCATTGGCAGCATCAAACAATGATGACGCAATGTTCCAGGTATTGGTGAATTTCTTCGTAGGTATCAAACAAGAGCAGCGATTGTATGCAGACGTTGATCGTCAGATCGGCATCGAGCCAAATAGCCGCTTGTATTACACCAGGGCTTACTTGAATGAGAATCAGGCAAAATACGATGCTGCCATTGCAGATTATCGCAAAGCAGTAGAGTTGAATGAATTTAACTACGATGCTAATTTTAACCTGGGCTTGGGATTGATGAAATATGAGAGTCGCAAACTGTACGACAAACGCAGTGCAGCTGTTGGTGCCAAGAAAAAATTGGTTGACGAAGAGTTGAAAATGTTATTCATGGAAGCAAAGAAATATTTGGAGCGTGCTTTGGATAACGCAGATTATTCTACAGCAGATCAAATCAATATTTGCAAAGCCTTGAAGTCAGCTTGCTTAGAAATAGGTGATACAGCAGGTGCGGAGAGATATGCAGCGTTGATCAAAGGAATGGAGTAATTAGATAATTAAACGGTAAGAGTCGGAGCGATCCGACTTTTATGTTTTATCCAATTTAACATAATGTAAATTATGAAACAAAGAAAAAAAGAAAAAAACGCCGAGATCATGACTGATTCACGGCGCTTGATATTCATAAGTCTATTTTATTCTACCCAAGATTTCCAATAGCTTGGGTCTTCCATTTCCATTGCATCAGTGGTGATCATCAACGGATAGAAAGGGTCGATCATTACAGCCAATTCCTTTGTTTCGGCTTTGCCCAAGCTTTTCTCAACAGTTCCAGGATGGGGTCCGTGTGGAATCCCCTTGGGGTGAAGACTGATCATACCGCGTTCTACGTGTTTGCGGCTCATAAAGTCGCCATCTACATAGTACAAGATCTCGTCTGAGTCGATATTTGAGTGGTTGTAGGGTGCAGGAACGCTCAGTGGGTGATAATCATACATTCTTGGAACGAAGCTACATATTACAAAGTTCCTCGCCTCAAATGTTTGGTGAATTGGTGGTGGCATATGCAATCGGCCAGTGATCGGCTCAAAATTGTGAATGCTGAAACCATAGGGATATAAATATCCATCCCATCCAACGGCATCGAATGGGTGCGTTGCATAAGTGTAAGGATAGATCATCCCTTGCTTTTTGATCAATACCTTGAATTCACCAATTTCGTCATGGGTTTCAAGGTTTTCAGGCAATTTGATATCCCTTTCACAATAAGGCGAATGCTCCATCAATTGTCCAACCGCATTTTGATACCGTTTAGGCGGATATATCGGTGTTGGACTTTCTACAAAGAATATGCGGTTGTTTTCATCGTTGAAATGCAATTGATAAATTGTGCCTCTTGGAATGACCAAATAATCACCATATTCGAACGGTATATTTCCGTAGATAGTTTTTAAAATTCCTGTTCCTTCGTGAATGAACAACACCTCGTCGGCATCAGAGTTTTTGAAAAAATAATCAGAGAAACCAGAGGTAGGCGCCGCTGAGCCCATCTGCACATCGCTGTTCATTAATAAGGTTTTGCGGCTCTTGAGGTAGTCAGACTCCGGCTTGGTTTTGAATGTTAAAAAACTGCGGTGCTGCATGTTCTTTTCCATTGCCACCTTGGGTTCAACACTCCAGGGTTCACCAATGGCTTTAACCAAAGTTGGCGGATGGCAATGATAAATCAGAGAATAAAGACTGCTAAAACCTTCAGTGCTCACCAACTCTTCGCTATACAAGGTGCCATCAGGCTTTCTAAATTGTGTGTGACGCTTTGCAGGAATCGATCCGGATTTATGGTAAAAAGGCATGGTTGTTCACTTGTTGAGTTGCGAAACTAATTGATTTTTCTGTGAAGATAAAATGACAAGTGTCATAAACTTGTAAAGGCAAATTGTTACGCTTACATTTGAGTCATGGGGCGTTTCAATATCCTTTTTCGTTTCGTATTCTTTGCGATGCTCCTGGCGTTCCAAGTTGCTTGCACCCAATGTGAATCCATTGTTGTTCCCAACAATAAAATACCTGATTATAAAGGTGTTTCTACCTTACGGGTAGAGAATTACGTACAACGACTTTTTATCGATTTATTGGGCAGAGAGGCTACAGATATTGAAAGGGTTTCATTCACAAACCAATTGAAATCGGCTGAACTTCATGATAGTTGTCGACTACGTTTGGCGCGTGTCTTGATGTTTGATACCACCTATCATCAGGGTGATTCTTCTTACCGACATGCCTTTTCCCAAAGGGTTTACGATATATCGAAGGCCCGATTTCTTGAAGGTGCATCGGATCCCAGCATTGCTCAATTTATCGGCAATTTGAATTTTGCGATTTTGGTGTCGCGATTGAATGGCGATTCGGTAGGCGTTTATCGATGTTTGGATGCGCGCAAAAAGTATTTTGATATATTGAACAGTCGCTTCGAATTCAGAAAGCAACTTAGTGATTATCGCAAGATGTGTGCAGTGATGATGAATAATACGATTTATGACGACATCAACATGAACAGTTTCAATTTTGTAAACGCTGTTTTTGATAACTGCTTATTAAGAAAACCCACCAAGGATGAATTTTCTCGGTCCTATGCAATCATCGAGAAAAATATGCCCTCTCAAATCTTCAATCAGGTGGCTGGAAATAAAGCGGAATTTTGTGATGCGGTTACAAAATCGGACGCTTTTCATGAAGCCCAAATTCGCTGGTTTTATTTTGTCTTGATCCAACGCGATGCCTCTACCGCAGAGGTGAGTGCCCTATTCCATCCATTTTTTCAAAATCATGCGATAGAAACCATTATTGAAAATGTTGTAATTACCGATGAATATGCACAGTTCTAAGTTGAATTATTATTTGTTTGCTGTTGTCGCTTTATTGTTAGCCTCATGCACCAAGGAACGATTGATAGGTCATGACGTTGAGCAGGCCAATGTGGTTGAAGATAAAAGCCGTAAATCCAAACAGAAAAACGACGCAGAGTTCATATCCATCTTATACACCAACTTATATCAAACAGCCATCTCCCCCAATCAATTGTACAAAACCCAAAATGTTGTCTACTCTATTGGTGATCAAGATGTTGCCAATGAGATGTTGTTGAGCAATTACTTCAACACGAGTGGAATTACGATTCCCAAGGATGTGGACATGCGGACAAATATCGAAGACTTTATCATCGCTACTTTCAAGCGATTTTATTTGAGATATCCAAGTGAAGGTGAAAAGGCCTTTTTCAAGCAATATATTTCTAATAATTCTTCGGTTACCGTAGAGATGGTTTACACAGCCTTCGCTTGTAGTGATGAATATCAATATTATTAAAACAGAGGAGTCATGAATAGAAAGAATTTTATTACTAAATCAGGTTTGGCTTTGGGAGGCGGCTTGTTGGCCCCGTACATCCTGCCGTCTGGACGGCTTTTTGCAAAGACCGGTACCGTTAAAGCAGATCATGTTGTGTTGGTAATGTTTGCCGGCGGGGTGCGACAGCAAGAGAGTGTGCTAGGTCGATATCTCGAGGATAGTCAGGGTTTGATTGGTACTGAAGGGAATATCATGGCTAATTTGTTCGAAGGTGATGCTCCCATTAAAAAAATCACTTATGGCACTACTGTGGCTGGCGAGCCAAATGGGTCTGAGCCAATTCCAAAACTTTTATCTCAATCCCTGGAGAAATCTGGATTATTGTTTCCGGAAATGCGGGCTCAAAGTGCAGGGCATTATGTAGGTTTGAATACATTATTGACGGGTAACCAGGGTGTTAATCAAGGTTTGAAAGTGCGTCCAGTATACCCAACTATTTTTGAATATCTGCGCAAACATGCTGGTTTCAGAGCTACCGACACTTGGTTGATTGGTAGCGGCATCGGCAACTCTACTCCATTATTAAATTCTAGCAATCACGAGAATTATGGACTAAGTTACGGTGGAAATATGTTTGCTGCCCCAGTGACCTTTTCAGCCTACGGAAAAGAAATATTGGGAAATGCCAAAACTTATACCAAAACTGATTTGGAACCAATGTATTTCATGAAGAATTTTCTGGATCAAACTTTTGCATTGTCAAAAGATCTGATGACTAGTATTAGCAATACAGATGAAGAGAAAACCCAAATTAAAAATTTCATTAAAAATGTTTTCTCGAAGCAACAATTGGGTCAGTTGGCCAAACCACCTGTGACGGAAAATGCAGATGCTATTAATATAATGTATGCCGCGGAAGTATTACGTGAGTTTAGGCCCAAAATGTTGGCAGTAAACATATCTGGCGTAGACTCTTGCCATTCCAATTTTACAAGATATTTACAGAGTTTACATCGGGCCGACCATATCACCGGATGGCTTTGGCAATATATCCAAAACAATATCCCAGCGATGTCCGGCAATACCATTTTTATTGTCGCTCCAGAATGTGGAAGAAACCTAACCCCCAACCCCATTTTAGATCAAAATGATTGGGCCTCTTTTGATCATAGCGATACCAATGCGCTGCGGGTTTGGGGATTGATGACAGGAAAAGGCGTTCCTAATATTCGCATCGGTGGTGAAGCGCAGCCTGTTGGTCGCCTGACGGATATTGTACCCACAATCGCTGATATATTTGGTGTTTTGGATGATGTAAACAAAAGTGGCTTCATAGATCCTATGGCTAGAAGTCTCTATCAAAGGATTTAATTGTATTTTGGCGATGAAATTAATTTTTAAAAGGATACTGGGCGTATGTAATGTGGTTACAATGTTGGTTTTTACCGCTTGTGAGTCGGACGGACCAGCAATAATCAATCCGTATCCAAAGGACAAAGATTCAATCGCAAAGGCAAAGGACACATGGAATTATCGCACCATACAAGGATTACATGCAGGGTTGTTCAAACCTACGTGTGCCAATAGTGGATGTCATGATGGGAATTTCGAGCCGGATTTTAGGACGGTTGAAAGCAGCTATTATTCTTTGGTGAATCAACCCATCATAAAGCAAGATGTTGGTGGTAAGTATCCCTATCGCGTTGTCCCCTTCTCAGCAGATAAAAGCATGTTGCTGCACAGGATATTGGTGGATTTGAATGGGAACTCAGGCATCATGCCTTTATCATTGGAGGCAAATAGCAATTATCCAGCAGAAAAAGATTCCTGGAGCGTGAGAATTAACGACTGGATCAATGCGGGTGCCAAAGATTGGTTGGGTAAAAGTCCGGAAACCACAGATTTTCCTCCACAGGTTTTGGGTGTTCAATTCTTGGTGGGTGGGGTTTCATTGTCCCGAACAGGGATATACGAGGCGGCGCAAATCAATGTAGGTCAGTCACCCGAAATTTGGATCTCTTTGGCCGATGACAAAACGCCATTATCAAACCTTAAAAATGTCACCATTAATTGGTCCACTGATCCCAGTAAATTCGATGTCGCCAACGAGGTTTCACTGAAAGCAGGTCCTCAAAAAACAATGCTTGGATTGTTTAACAACACATGTGATTATTATTGGAATAGCCCATTCGATGGTAGTAAATACAAGGCCAATGACGTTGTGTGGTTTAGAATTACGGTGAGCGATTCGAAAAATATCAATTTTCAGATCCCCAACAATAACAGTATGTTCTTGTTGAAAACATACTTCGCGTTGCAATTTAATTAACACGAGATAAAATGTTTAAATTAAACATCTTAGCATTTATTGTTTTGTTTGTTTCTTGCAAATATGACGACCAATATACAGGCGAGCCAATACCTAGTATATCAGCGGTAACGTTGAATCAAACTGCGTACAAGCAATTTTCTGATACAGTGGTCATCACCTTGAAATACAAAGATGGTGACGGAGACTTGGGGTTTGAAAGTGCGGATTCATTGTCGGTGGAAGTAAAAGATATGCGTTTCGAAACACACGACTATTATCATCTGAGGCCCATCGTTTCGTTGGATAAAAAAATCGCAATTAGCGGGGAAATTAGAATTGCGTTAAAAAACTTATTTCTTTTGAGTAGCGGCAGTCAAGAGAACACGCAATTTAGTATTAGAATTAAAGATAGAGCGCAGCATTGGAGCAACAGATTAACCACAAAATCGATCATCATAAACAAATAAATGATTTCGCCACGTTTGATCATTGGATGGATTAGTTTGCTACTTTTCATGTGCACAAACAATCTTTGCGCTCAAAAAGTTATCGCTCAACAAAATGGTCGATTTAGAATTTGTAAAGGAAATGTTACAGATTCAGACAATGCATTAAATAGGTCCAATTACGATCATAACGAAAACAGTACATTAACCCTGTCGATACCCGGAGCCAAATCAATCACGTTGAACTTTACCAGTTTTTGTACGGAAAAAGACAATGATGTATTGAGGATTTTCAATGGAAAAGACACCTTTGCAGGACTCATCGGTAGTTGGAGTGGCAACGTAGGTCCCGGTACCGTAAGTTCTACCGATAGTTTTATCACGTTGCATTTTAAGTCGGACAAAAGTATTGCTTGTGCCGGATGGAAAGCTTCCGTTTTGGTTAAGACAATTAAACCTACACCACTCAAATTCTCCCAGCCAAGCCCTAGCATTATCCTTACCACTTGCAAAGATTCTGTTGTGCGGTTGGTTACGGATATTGCCATTCCTTGCGACTCGATTAACGCATTCAACACTTCTGTAAGTGGCCCAGGTGGATTGAAAATTAGCAAGGTTAAAGCCATTAATTGTGTCAACGGCAAATCGCAATTGTTCGATTTGTATTTATCCCCGCAAATCGGCACAAACGGAAATTACAGAATTACGCATACACATGGGTATCGCGACTTTTGTGACAGTGTGTATCCGTTGACGAGTACTTATGACTTTGTGATCAAGAACTGTCCCATCCTTGTGCAATTAACCACCAATCGGGATACCATCTGCAAAGGGGATTGCGTACAACTGAGTTTGAAAGTTTCAGGGGGCGATAGCAGTAAGTATAAGTACACTTGGACACCCACTGGATTATCAGGAAAAGGACCTATTACCCAATGTCCAACAGTAAATCGCAAATACACAATAAAAGTAGATGATGGTGTGGCTGTGCCGGGATTTGACACACTTGATATTATCGTTTTGGATCCGCCGAAAGCACAATTAGATACAACCGTTTGTTATTACAATCCCAATTTTCAGTTACGGGCTACGCCCGCCGGTGGGACATGGAAAGGTTCTGGAATTGTCAATTCGAAAACAGGAGAATTCAAACCCAACAGCGTTTGGGGTACCGTGAAAGTATGGTATCAGATCGGTGGTTGTGCCGATACCGTTTTGGTTACCGTAACTGCGCCATACAATTACGAAAATGTCTTTTGCCCCAATAAAAATGCATATCCACTTTACTGGTATGGTCCGGCGGGTGGAACATGGACAGGTCCCAAAACGACAACCAACGGTATGTTTACACCCGATACAGCGGGGACATACATTTTGACATACACCTGGAAAGGGTGTACATCCAAAAAGACGGTCTTTGTACAATCTATTGTGGTGCCGCCTGTTGATACAGTCTGTGAATCTGTGACGGCTGCGAAGTTGACTTTTGCGCCCAAAGGATTGTATCCTAATTATTTCGTGGGATTACAGAATTATTACACTGGCGATTACAATCCCTCGCTCATGGGTGGGCCAAAGAACTACAATATCATTTACGTGGCGCAAGGTGGTTGCCGAGATACCACGGTTTTGACTGTTTTACCGAGCGATGCTGGCTTGAACGATACTTTCTGTCCTTCTGCCGGAATTCAAACTTTAAAGTCTTTTAGACCCAACACGAAGTACAGTTGGACAGGCAAAGGATTGAATGGAACTGGCAATCTCTACAACCCTGATTGGTGGAGCGCAGCTTCGAAGTCGAACATAGACACCTTGGTGTTGAAAACGGCGAAATGTACCGATAGAAAATTTGTATACCTATTGCCGGTGCGGGTTATTCAACCAGATACATTGAAGTTTTGTAAGGAGGATACCTTTGCATCCTTTGTTGCCAAAGGGGTTGTTGTTTCTATTCCAGGTGGAAATTGGACCGGTCACCCAGCGGTAAAAAACAAGGGGTTTGATCCTCGGATTTCTGGGCCTGGTGTTTTCAAGGTGCGATATTCTAACAAGGGGTGCGACGATACAATGGTGGTTTGGGTAAAGGATAAACCAATTGTTCAATTAGACACTTCTATTTGCAAGAATTCCAATGATTTAAGATTGTATTCAAAAGACAAAAATGGGGCGTTTTGGGGTGTAGGTATCACCCAATCTTCGGGCGTTTTCAGTCCTTCACTGGCAGGATTTGGCAATCATACAATTCAATACAAATCATCAGAAGGCTGCCTAAATTCGGTAAATATATCTGTGGACACCGTAGCGAAGATTCAGTTTCTACAGCCGCTTTGGTATTGTTTCAAAGATTCTAGTTTTGCATTGAAGGCAATTCCTAACGGTGGTAAGTGGTCGGGCAATGGTGTAGTTGATTCTTTGTTTAATCCAGCGATGGCTTTGCAAGGCAATCATAAGATTCTCTACCGCATTCAGCTCGGTGCTTGCGTTTCTTTAGACAGCACGTTACATACGGTAAATTCTCCATTAAATATTGTTATATCGCCAAAAAGCGATAGTGTATGTTATGGTAGTATCCTCACCTTCGATGCCACAACCACTGGTGGGCTGCAGGGAAAACATCAATTGGGCTGGTCTCATGGTCAAACCGGAAATAAAACCTATTACATCGCCCAAGCAAGCAATCGTTTGATTGGCGTGGTATCGGATGGGTGCTCAGATATGGCGATGGATACGGCGCAAATTGTCGTTCATCCCCGAGTTTGGGCGAAGGTTTCAGTGAGTGATACTGTTTGTCGGGGTGTAATGGGTTGGGCAAAAATTTCGCTCGGAAATGGAAATCCTGCTAAGTTGCAATGGTCGCATGATCTTCAATATATACAAGACACGCTGTGGGCGTTTCCAGATAATACGTATCGAGTATCGATCACGGACAAAACTTCGGGATGTACTGTCGATACAACGATAGAAATTCCGGGATACAAAGCCATTCAAGCAGGTTTTTCTATTCAAAAACAAAGTGAAGGTGATTGTTTATCGCCATTGGATGAAACCGCACTATTCATCAATCAAAGCTCGGGTGGAACAACGGGAACTTGGTTTTGGGGCGATGGCAGTCAAACCCCGTTTTTACCGAATATCAATCCAACGCACCAATACAGCGGACTCCTTCCCTTTTATTCGGTGAAATTAGCCATTCGTAATGAGGGAGGATGTGCGGATACGATGGTGAAAGATGTGTGCTATCACGACACCGTGATTGTCTATATGCCCAATACATTTACGCCCAATGGCGATGGATTGAATGACGAATATCGCCCAGTGATATATGGCTCTACCGAATACAAATTGATGATTATCAACCGTTGGGGTGAAATCATTTATCAATCCACCGACAAAAACACCAACTGGGATGGCACTAAAGGGAATAAAAACTGTCCGGAAGGCGTCTATGCCGTTGTCCTAGAATTCAAAGGACAGCGACAATCAAAGCGATTTGTGAGAAGTTCTATCACATTGTTACGACCTAAATCACCCTAATTGCCGAAATTCGCGGCATGTTTAGTGTGAATTGGGTATATGGGATGTGGGCCAACGAATTCCGCGAACGTTTGGTAGGGGGCTTTTTTGACAAGGCGATAAGCTTCGACAAAGACACACTGTTTCTTCAATTTGTTGACAACCAACAGAATCCTTTCACCCTAGAGTGCAAATTCATTGAAGGTCACCTCTTGTTGTTTCTCAGTGACAAAACTTTTGATGCCAGTGATGGAAAAAAAGGGATATTCCAGTTCAAAGAAATTGAAAATCAATCCATTCAACGAGTGTCGAATGATGTCAATGATCGTTGGATTTGTTTCACCCTAGGCAGTGGACTTGAATTATGGCTGAAGGGTTTTGGAAAGTTTGGAAACGTATTGCTGAGAGCAGTAGATTCGGGCGAGATATTATCAATATTTCGTTTATCGCTAAAAAACGATTGGGATTTCAACTTCCCCGTTCACCCTATTCCAACAGAAGAACCGCTCAATTCTGGAATTCCACTCAACAAAGAGGACTTTCTTGCGCTTGGGTTCGTTCAATGTCCGACATCCATTCACGACATCATTTCAGTACAGCAATCGTTTCTGCGCGATTATTTCTTTCTAAAGAATAAAAACCTTCTAAAAGACCAACTGGAGCGCAAAATAAAACACCTAAAAAAGATCTTGACTGAGTCGAATCGAAGGTTGCAAGACATTGAACACCGACGGAGTAACAAAGAGATTGGCGATTTGATTTTGGCGCATGCACATTCTTTGAAACCAGGGTTGTCGAAGGCTTTGGTCACCGACTACTACACAGATCAGCGGATATGGATTAAATTAAATCCAGAACTGAACGCATCGGATAATGCCAAGAAATATTATGGCAAGGCAAAGAATGAGGTTATTGAGCGAAAGAAACTTATCGAACATTCTTAAACATTTCAACCGAACAAAAATTCGATAACAACTCTTTTATTGAAACCATAAAGCCATTTATTGTTTTCTACAAACAATTGCCAGAGTACAGCAAAAACACAAAGAGGCTTTCACCATCAGCTATCAAGATTAGAAAAGCTATTGCAACAAGTAAAGACCCCGAAGAAACATTTTTTGATGCTTTTCCGAGTGCTTTAGGTTTAACGCTATCCACTTTACAACAAGATAAATCTAAACTTCAAAGCTTTACAATCAGTTTACAAGATTCTGTAAGGGAACTACGAACTGCTTATGATGAATTGG
>JACCDP010011282.1_pt1 | contig 28099 bp, 26 predicted proteins | sample 7445841 | NCBI WGS metagenome assembly JACCDP01 (sample SAMN15323441, study PRJNA562643) | freshwater metagenome | isolation source: river surface water | place: USA:Blue River Watershed | collected 2017-08-17 | reverse complement strand
CTTTAACCTTTCTAAGAATACCCTCTTGAGAAACAACAACGTCATCGGTCCCATCGAAAATTCTCGACGCATGGGGATTCTCACAAACCTTTTGTTGCCCGCGGGCCCAACGTCAAGGGCGGGGTGAACCCAAAGTTTTTGAATGAAAATCTTCTCAAGGCGAACCCCGTGAGGTACGCATTCGCGCGAAGGAGCAAAAACGGAACCTCGACAAAGATTCGTGCCTTTGCTCTTTTACACAACATGGGAAACTCGAGGTACCTCGAACTCATCGCGGCCCAAAAAGGTCTCGGGGGTCGACTCATAAATAAAATTGTAAACAACGCGCGGGCAAATGGAAAAAAGGCGGTCACTTTGAGCGCCGTGAACAGCGCCCCTCTCAGACAATTTTACAAAGCCCGTCAGTTTCGATTTGACCCTGGACTCTTGAAGCACTACACAAACAATGGACGAAATACAAAACCAAACAAGTTTGGAAATTTACAGTACGCAAATGGGGGGTCTTGGTTACTTCCTATGAGGAAAAATGTAATTTAAACTTGCGAGCTATCAACTTTTTAGCATCATCTAAACTAGGCTTGGACCACAGCAACCACCTCGACCAAAATCCAGCAGTCTTCGGGTCCCTCCAATTCTCGTGCATCCTCGCGTGACGTTGCAGGTACCTCTTCATCCTTGCTGGGTCCTTGTGTTTTGTGAAATCAGAGTACCCCTTTTGGCCGAAATCCACGTGAGACCCATTCTCAAATGTGACGCGCCACTTTTTTTCCGGCTTTGGACTCTTTGTGAGCTTCACCTTCATTTATCTTCAGTCGATAAAAATATTTGCCAGAGCCATTGTGATGAGGGAAAGATACACGTCTCCATCAAGAAGAACCATCACAAAGCAAAATCCACCAAAGTTGGTCACAAGGTCAAGCATTTTCTACACACTGCACTGTAAACGTCTGCACCTCCTATGAGCTCTTGGACCTGTGAAGTGCTCGAGCACCTTTTTGTAAATGGTCCCAGGGTCCCATCTTTACACGTCATGCAAAGGGCGCACAATTTGAGAACCTCATCGGCCAAGGGCAACACTTCAAAGATTTCTCCAAAGGGTCTTTGCTTGAAGTCACCATCGAGACCCGCGAGAATCACGTGTTTTCCCTGAGACAGTGCAATTTCCACGAATGTGCGGAGCCCGTGAAAAAATTGAGCCTCATCTATGGCGATAACATCATAGTCGTCAATGGAGCACCCAAGGAGTTCCACGAGTTTAACACAGTGGTACCTTTGGGCATCGTGCGTCTGGACGACATCTTCAGACGACCGAACATCCTTGGACGAATTGACGACGAGAACTTTCTTTCCAATGACAGAGTGACGCTTGACACGACGAATAAGTTCGGTGGATTTTCCGGAAAACATTCCGCCCATGATAATTTGGAGATTCATCTTTTTCTTACACAGTGGCTAATCTACTTAATATAGTTTCGTGAGCCGAAACCTCCTTGACACGTGTCAGGTAGGGGTTCACGGGGTATTTGGTCATCAGCAAATTAATAAACTCCGCAGCGTCTCCTCGAATCCTGTAGTTGATGTGGCCTCCATCCTTCCACGCGTGCACCTTGGTGTTCATTCGGGTCTTTTCAGAGAGGTCCAGGAACTCGTCTGGCACGTAAACCTTTTTCACGGCGAGTGCTGCAATCTTGCGCCTCGTCATGAGAATGGCGCGTCCAAGGGTTTCTTCAGAGCCCCAGATTTCCACGACACTTCTGAGGCGGTCGACCCACATGTATTGACACTTGGATTTTTCCGTGATGTAGTACAGAAATTTCATCAACTTGAAGTGATTCACATATGGTGGAATTGGAACCTCTGTGTACGCATTGTTTACCGGGGGGTTATAGGGAGGCATTTTTACCTTGGTTGCGCTAGCAACTAAACGTAGAAACTTTTGAGACATTTTTTTTGGTTGAAAAATTGGTGTCTCAAAAATCTATAGGTCCTGAGTTCAAGTTGCTAAAGCAACTGAGACCAAAAACAGTTGCGAGCAACTGGAATGTTTTCAGACTACCTTTACAATCTTCGCATGCGAGCCCAAGCCATCACAAATGAAAATCTTCGTATAAGTCATGAGCGATGGAAACTCGCCACAGGACAGTTCCAAACCGAAATCAAAAACCCCCAGACAGTGGCACTGGGCCCACGAAGATATCCTAAAAGAGTGGGGGGAGGCGGCTGCTTGCTACCGGTACATGCACTACAACGCGTACAAAATTTTCAAAAAAAGAAATATTCGGTACAGCCTTCCAATTATCGTGATAAGCACAGTCACCGGGACGGCAAACTTTGCGCAGTCAACGTTCCCACCGTCGTGGCAACAGTTTGTCCCATCCGTGATAGGAGCGATGAACCTCTTTACCGCGATTCTAACAACCGTTATGCAATTCTTGAAAATCAATGAGCTCATGGAGAGTCACAGAGTGAGTTATGTGAGTTATGCCAAATTGGCGCGAAATATTCGCCTTGAGCTGACTCTGCCAGTGTCTGAGAGAAGTCAACACGGTTCAACCATGGTTGACATTTGTGGGACCGAGTACGGGAGACTCATAGAGCAGTCGCCGTCTTTACCCACCAGCGTGATTCGGGAGTTTGAAAATGAGTTTGGTGTTTCCGTGAAACAAAAGGGGTTCAGTCGCCCAGAGTTTCTCGGAATAAAACTCATCAATCCTTTTCGAGGCACCAAGGAGAAGAATATTTTGGATGAAGCCGTGAACGTCTTGGAGGCGAAATCACTGAGGGAGCAAAAGATGGTCACAACAAAGTTTCAAAGTGCAAAGGATTCGGTGCTCGAAGAACTTCGAAGACTTCGGGAACCAAGGACTCCACGTTCAAATGAAACGGTCGTGACAGTGGAACAAATAGTTCCCTCGCACTCAGCCAACCTGAGTAAATTGTCCAAGCTTTTCGACCTTGAAGATGAGCCAAGCTAGCATAAAGAGTAGTAGCACGTGAAAAATTAGAACGCCAGCCACATAGGGCTTGGCTTTTTTCTTTATACCTTGTACCCCTTCACTTTGAAAAACAATATCTAAAGCTTGTGTCGTCAAAGTATCCATATGGATAAGTATATTATAATTAGGCGTCCAAAAGTTTCAGAGGATTTTCTGTGCAATAAAAAGATTCTCGAAGTCGTCCAAAATACAGTCAACACAAATGGAACGCTTTGCATTTATGGTGACTCTGGGGTTGGCAAAACCTGGCTCGTCAACACGATTCTCAAAGGAATATCAAAATTCGAGGTGACCGCTGAGACTCTCAAGGACCTGGAACGTGTCGAAAACTCTGTGGCTCACGTGGTGTTTGATGACTTTGAACTCGACAAGGAGCTCGTGGAAAAGATAAAGGGAGGTCACCGATTCTCAAAGGGTGCTCTGCTCATCGTGGCTCGAAGCAACGCCAAGATTGACTTTTGTTCCGGACTTCACTTTGAAAAACCAGACATTGCTCTCATGGTGAAGATTGGTCTCAAGCACCGTCCAAAAGAATCGATTCCGAGACTCACAAAGTTGGCCATCGGGGCCAATGGAAACATTCGAACGTTCCTGTACTCGATTGACTTTTCTGGTGTTCACGATATTTTCAAGGCTCCAAAGGATTTCGTGGCGGACATTTTGAGCGGAAAGGATGACCCTCGAAAGCTCATCGGGTCCGTGGTGTGCGAACACGGATACGTCTGGGGTGTCGTTCACGACAATTATCCTGATGCGCCAAACGTGAATTACGCAAAAGTCGCCGAGTGCATGTCACAAGCCGACCTTATTGACAGCTACATTTACGAGGGAAACTGGGAACTTTTGCCGTTCTTTTGCCTCGTCTCCACGGTGGAACCAGCCATTGAAATGAACGGCGAACTCGCGAAAGCGGACCTTCGCCCTGGAAGCGCGTGGACCAAGTTTGGAAATCAGCGAATGCGAAAAAATAAATTGGTCGACGTGAAGAATCGAACTCGTCACCACATAGATGCCGAATCCCTAAAATTGATTATGCTCAAGTGCAAAAAGAATCCCGAGCAAGCCGTGGAACTTTTTCGAGCGTACAATTTGAGACCCCCGGACGTGGACTTTATAAACCATTTGGCACTGAAGGATAAATTATCTGCGAGTCAGATTCAAGCTTTGAAGAAGAGAGTTTCTTGTCTCGCCACCTCTTGAAGAGGAACACGATGCAGAGAGCCATAAAGACCATGTACAATTTCGTGCCCAAAGAGTACCCTGGGTCCGGAGGGACTTTGATGCGTTCGAGTCGTGCGTAGTCCACCACGTAACTTATCATAAAGAATACAGACAAAATAGTAACAAGAGAAATGCCACGCCTTACCATTGGTCCCGCTGTCGATGATGTTGCGCAAAGTGTTTTGCAGTACATGCGTCACAGACTTGGCTTGACTGTTTGTAAACTCTCCGAGTACAATGATGTTAGTGAAAAGGTGGTACTCGAATTAAATCCAGGCACGTGGACCGTCGACGACATTACTTTGAATTACAAAATCATCGATACGGATTTTTTCGAGGGACGATATTACCAAAGAATTGATGGGTACATAGAAGCCCCGAGCATCAAGAAGATTGAAGATTTTATCAAAGAGGCCAATGAGCACTATGAACAAGTCAAGTTTCAGACAAAGGATGGTGACCTGGACCGCACAAAGGTTCTCTCGTACGATTACACGTGGGACCTTTTGAACACAATTAAGAAGAGACCACTCGAGTCCCTGAAGCTCCCAAAAAAGATTATCGAGCCGTTCATGGATGACCTCGACCGCTTCATGAAACAAGAGACGGTGGAGTGGTACAAAAAGTTTGGCATTTCGCACAGCCGAATTTATTTGCTCCACGGTCCACCCGGAACCGGAAAAACGTCTCTCATTCAGTGTGCCGCGGCGCACCTCGACCGGAGCATATCACAGATAAATATCAGCCCGAGGACATCAGACAATGACATGCGTCGAGCCCTTGACAAACTCACAAAAAAGACCCTCTTTGTGATTGAGGATATTGATTGTCTCTTTTCTGAAAGAAAGACGGACCACGACACGAATCAGTTGACGTTCAGTGGATTTCTCAACATATTCGACGGCGTCACGAGGTTGAAAGATGACGTGATAGTCTTCATCACGACGAACCACCTCGAACAGTTGGACCGCGCCCTCAAGCGCCGCGTGGATTATTTCATAGAGTTTGATTATTGCACGAAGCAGCAAATCCGAGACCTCGTCAAGATGTTCAACCCTGACGAGACGGATGAGTCACTGAATACGTTTGTGAATGAGACGTGCCAGGGCCTCAAGTTGACCCCGTGCGCGCTCCAAAAGTTTTTGGTCCAAAAGAAACCCCTCGGCCTTTTGAAGGATTCGTGCAATTACATAGAGAAGGAAGGATTAGACATGTACAAGTGAGTGACACTTTGACCGAAACTCTTGAAACTTTTTAGGAGTCGTCTTCCAAAAATCCTTTGCGTCGCGCGTTTCCCATATTTTTTGATTCAGGTCCTCCTTGTCTTTCGTGTACCCTTCCGGTTCTCGCAAGAGGTACTTGAACTCGCACTTTTTAAACTCCGGGTCCTTGAGTTCCGCCAAGATTCTTCCGAGGTCGATGATTTCACCATCGTGGTCGAGCCACACGTGCCAACAGTTTTCCCCTGCGACAGACAAATAGCCTTGTACCAGTTCGAGGTTTTTGTACCCCTGTTTGAGGAGAAGCTCATGGAGCAAAAGGACGCCGTGGACCCCGGCATCCTCCATCTTGTGAAGTCTGAGTCGAAGAGCTAAATTGTGCGCATTCATTTCTTTAACTGGTGGCCCCGTCTTTAAGCGTCCAATAAAAGTCGCCGGGTCTTCCGTACACCGTGAATGAGGTTGTAGAGGGGTTCCAGGGACCCACTCCGAGAGCTCGAACTATTCCATTGTAAATCGGTGTCACGTGGATGATGGGGTTTGTAAAATGTGAGGCTTGTGGCACGGTGACTTCTTGGAGATTCGAATCCGTGAGCGTCCCTGAACCAGAAAATTCCCTTGTCGCGAGTTCCTTTATTGCATTTATGCACACCGGAATGATTTCACAATAGTTTATCATGAGCGGTGTACCATCCTTGAAGTCATAGAGGATTTCTGGCAAAATATTGCTAATTTGTTGCGCCTTGACTCCATAATATTGTTGTGTTGTATCCATGCCAGTCTCTGGTTTCCACGAAAATTGAATCGTGTCAATTTTTTGAATGTCTTTGAGGCCATAAGGAAGTGGTTTGAAATTTTTAAAATTTTCATCAGATGTGTTTATGGAACCGTTTGTCGCATACACTGTCACGTACCTGAGTGTCGACGAGCCGACGTTGCTCGTGTTTGTCACATTTGGTGTCACGTGAGCTGTACCATTCATATTGAGGCCACCAAGGTTAAAGTGTCCACCTGCATCTTGAAACCACTGTGAATAATTAACCTCATAGTTTGGATTTCCAGCCGTGGCTGTCGTTGTTCTATAAATCATGACATTTGCGGCCGAAGCTGTATTTAAACGAATGGGTGCCACGAAGAAACCTGTGCTCGAAGGTGACATGTCGACTCCTGTGGCGTTAATCACGATTGAATTTGAACTTTGGTACGTGGCACCAGCATTTGCACCAATGGCAATTGCATATGCAGCTTGCGTGTTCGATGCAGCCTGTGAGCCAATCGCGACTGCGTAGGACCCCTGTGAAACGCTTCCGGCGCTCGCACCCACGGCGACTGAAAAGATATTTTGATTCGAATTTCCGGCATTGTGACCGAGGGCCGTCGCGAATGACTTTTGGGCGCTCGTGCCCGCAGAGTTTCCAACCGCCGTCGCGTACCTCTGCTGAGACGTTTGTCCAGCGACGTTCCCTATTGCCACAGCTTGTATATCTTGATTTGATTGACCCGCCTGATTTCCAATCGCGACTGAAGAAGTTCCTTGGGCCACTTGACCCGCGTAAGGTCCCACGGCTGTAGAGTTTGCGTATTGTGCACTTTGTCCAGCTTGTAACCCTATGGCCACCGAAAAATTGTTTTGTGAATTGACACCAGCCAAGTCACCGATAGAAATCGTGGAATTTCCTTGATTGCTGTAGCCAGCGAAAATTCCTAGTGCCACGGCGTTAGAACCTTGACCAGCCACAGAACCTGCATTTAAACCGATTGCAATTGCGTTTGAACCTTGAGTATTTTGTCCAGCACCAAACCCCAAAGCAATTGCGTTTGAACTTTGGTTGCTTTGACCTGCACCAATTCCTATTGCAAGTGCATTTGAACTTTGTGATGTGTTTCCGGCACTTGAACCAATTGCAATTGAACGATAACCTTGTGTTGTTACTCCAGCACCAAACCCTATTGAAATGGCATATTGCTGTTGACTTGTTTGACCTGCGGTGTACCCAATAGCTGTTCCAAATGCTTGTTGAGCTGTTTGACCTGCATATTGACCGATTGCTATTCCATTCGTTTGTTGATTCGTTTGTCCTGCAGTTATTCCTATCGCAATTGTATTTGCACCTTGGGAAATTTGTCCCGCAAGGTCACCTAGAGCCACAGAATAGTTTCCTTGATTATTTTGACCTGTGAAACTTCCTATTGCCACTGCATTCGAACCTTGACCCGTAGTGGATCCTGCGTTTATTCCAATTGCAATTGCATTCGTGCTTTGAGATGCACTTCCGGCATTCAATCCAATAGCAATTGCATTCGAACCTTGTGATGTTCCAGCTGATGACGCACCAATTGCAATTGCGTTTGAACCCTGTGATGTTGTTCCAGCAAGCCTACCAATAGCAATTGAACGCGCTCCTTGTGTTGATTGACCAGCTCCATTTCCTATAGCGACTGATGTTTCTCCTTGAATTGCAAGACCGGCTTTAAAACCAATTGCGACACCGTAATCACCTTGATTATATGCACCTGTACTGTACCCAAGAGAAACATCAAATGCTCCAGTCCCAGTTGTGGCCGTGTTACCGTTCAACACGAGATAGTTTGCATTTGTTGTGATGTTACCAAGACTCGCGTCTGGATTCCCTGTTATGCTTCCTGCTGTACCAAATGCTACAGAACCACTGTTACCTATTGTTACTGAAGACGCACTCACAGCATTCGAACCGTTTATAGGACCGTAAAACGCTGAAGCAGCCACGGTGTTTGAACCAAGTACCGAACCATAGTGAGTCCCTGAAATAGTGGAACCAGTAACAACATTTGAACCGTTTATAGGACCGTAAAACGCTGAAGCAGCCACGGTGTTTGAACCAAGGATTTTACCGTAAAAACCACCGTTCGCCGTTACACTTCCAGTCGTGAAAACATTCAAAGCATTCGACGTGTCAGGTGTCAAGAGAGGGCCGTTTGCGTTCCCAAACGTGTATCCAAGGACCAGTGTGTTATTGTAAGCGCCGCCAGCCTCTGAGGACAGGTACGCCATCATCACGTTTCCGGCGGGTCTTTGCATGAGAATGCCCCTCGTCGTGGCGTTTGAGGAATTGTTGGACACGAGAATTATTGTGTCGTTGAGGACCACATTGTTTGAAGAGTACGTGGTTCCAGAAATTGTCAAGTCCCCTCCGACGTTGAGAGACCCTCCCAATGTCAAACTCGATGAACCCGCATCAAAAGTCAACCCACTTGAACCTGATATAGTGTTGCTCGAGGAATAATACCCAACCTGATTCGTGGTCCCAGTGGCCACCTGATTAAAGGGCACAGAGATCACGGAAGTCACGCGCCCGTTTGAACTCACCGTGATTGATGGAATTGCGACTCCGCTCCCATATGTTCCAGGTGCCGCATCCGTCACAGAAACCAATTTGGACGCGTTTCCGTAAAAGTAATTTGCAGAAGCATTTCCATTCACGGTGAGAGTGTTGCTTCCGTTTGGAACCCCGGCTAAATAAACATTTCCAGTCACGTGTAAATTGGTGCTCGTTTGCAAGGGTCCATCACCGATTGAAACAGTTCCCCAGATGTTTGCAGTCTGTGCGACGATTCCATTTGGATTGTCCTCCACGCGCCCGAGACACCGAACCAAAATATCCACGTGATTTCCGGTGACCTGTGCGATGACTCCAAGTGTCTGCACGGAGTTTGATGCAAGAGACGGTCTCGTGATTGTCATGAACCCCGGGGTCGCAGAGAGGTACACGATTTTTCCAACGTCTCCATTTGAACCACCAGTGAGAGACCCTTCCACAAAGGTCGATGGAATATTCAAATCGTAAAGAAGCCCGTTTGTCACCACGTACCCATTGTCATTTGTGGCGTAATCACTCAGTGCCAAACCCGCAGCTGGATATGTGTTTGCTCCGTCATTGTCAGCCAAGTGAAAGTGGCGGACTCCACCCACATTTTGCTCCAAGTAAACCACTTGACCCTTGGCAGTCGTTTGAGTAAAAAGTCCACTCGTCACCACTCGAGCATCAAGACCTCCAGACTGGTCAACGTGCATAATGTGCGTCACAGGGTCGAATGAAAGTGAAGAAACATTCGTCGACAGAATGTTTCCAGTTCCGACATACACAATTCCGTTTGATTCAAGAATTGTGCTTTGGATTCCACCATTCACAGTTAGTCCTCCAATTGTGATGCTGTTTGAAGTCGAGTTCCCTCTGTTCACCACAGTGTTCAAAGTGTCCGAACTCGTCACGCCTGTGAGCAAAGAACCGTCTCCGATAAAGTGTCCCGTGGCGGTCACATTTCCAACCGTGATGCTGTTCGCCGTCGTGCTGCCGAAAGAAGTGACTTGGTCGAGTCCTGGTGCGGTGGTCATGATTGAGTTATCATTAAACTGTAATGTAGGTGTGCGAACCTTCATTACAGAATCGGTAATAACGAGGTTTCCATGATTTATATTTACATTTTGAGCATCACCAGATATGCTCATTTAGTACTTTGGTACATTTTTTTTTACGAATATTTGGTCCAGTTGACATAGTACACCGACCCATCATACGTGATTTGAATGATGACCCTGTTCCCTGTGGTTAAAGAGAGACTCGAAGACAAATTCGACACGGACCCTGCGACGTTCGGCGAGATTGTGTAAGACCCTCCACTGACCGCGTAAATTGTATACGTGCCATTCACGACTCCTCCAGAGGGACTAAAGTTTGTGATGTTGGCTCCAATGGTTGCTGAAAAAGCCGCCAAAGAAGACCCTCCGAGTGCTGGAGTTGGAGTTCCACTCCACGTGCCCAAAGCCGTGACGGTCGGAAGGAACACCGGGTTCTGCGACGTCACGGAAAGTCCCCCGACCGTAATGTATCCAGTCGTGACATTGTTCACAGCAACTGCATCATCGAGAGAAATTGTTCGCACGTACCCGTTCGAAGTTCCACCGAAACTGATTGAAAAGACGCTGATGTTCGAGGCGACCGTGTTGCCCACGAGATTGCTCGTTCCAGTAATGAGGGCGTTTCCACCGATGGACGCATTCGAAGTGGTCACGAAAGCCGTCGTGGGGTTTGTGAACTGCACGGTGTTGGACGTCACATTTCCGAGGTTCACAACTTGGGCCAAGTTTGCTGTGCTCGACGCAATTTCTACATTTGCAATTCCGGTGATTCTTCCAGTTGCATCCACTGTAATTTGGGACACATGAGACGCATTACCATACGTGGCCGCAGAGGCTCCCGTGAGACTCGTGAGTGTCGACGCGTTTCCGAGGAGGTACCCGGCGCTCACGTTTCCAGTGACCGTAAGGACATTCGAACCCGTGTCACTCGTGGATAGATTTGAGCCGAGGGTCAAGGAGGACCCAGAAATTGTGTTTGAACCACTTATTGCTCCAACGAGTGTTGTCGCCGACACAGTTGACGCCGACATGGTATTCGAACCTGCAATTGCACCATAAAAGGCGCTTGAAGCACTCACGGTTTGCGAACTCACGGAGGTTGCACCTGAAATGTTTGAATACACAGTCTGAGCGCTCACAGTAGATGCTGAAATTGTATTGGAACCAGAGACTTGACCATAGAACCCAGAATCAGCAGTGACACTTCCGAGCACGTGAACCGGCAAAACGTTTCCGAGGTCCGGAGTCAAGAGGGACCCATTGGCTCCAGAAAAAGTGTACCCGAACGTGAGCGTATTGTTGTAGGCACCCCCTCCCTCCGTGGAAAGGTACGCCATCATCACGTTTCCAGATGGTCTTTGCATGAGGATACCGAGGGTCGTGGCATTCGGCACGGCGTTTCCGATTTCGACAATTGCATCATTGAACACGACGTTATTTCCAGAGTATGTGTTTCCAGCTATGAAAAGGTCTCCGCCAACCGAAAGAGACCCGCCGACCGTGAGAGCCTGTGAACCTGCGTTGTACCCGAGGCCAATAGAACCTCCAAGGACATTGCTCTGGTTGTAAAAGGCAATCTGACCGGTGGTTCCAGTGGCCACGGTGTTTATTGGAGTCGAGGTTACACTCGTGATTCTCCCAGTCGAGTCTACAGTCACGGATGGAATGGCGTTCGCAGACCCGTACGTGCCACTCGCGGCTCCCGTGAGGCTCGTGAGTGTAGACGCATTTCCCATGTAGTAACTCGCAGTCACGTTGCCATTATAAAGGAGTCCACCGGATGTGTTGGAGGACCATATTCCATTCGCCGTGTTCAAGGTTGTGTTGTCGAAAAATTGAATCAAAGGGGCACGTATTTTATTTGATAAACTTGGTACAACAAGGTTTCCATTTATATTGACGTTTTGTGCGTCTCCTGTGATGCTCATTTACGAATACACTAGAAAAGATTTATTGAAGTTGCACTGGGTTTTCTGCGAGCACTGTGCCATTCAAAACAGAGACTCGAAAGATGTCCACAGAGTTTGCGTGACCACTCATGTTTGTTCCACGAAAAACACTCGAAGGACTCGAGCCTCCAATTTGAAAAGTTCCAAGGGTCCAAGGAGTCCCCCCTTGTGCCACGATGAATTTCATTTCACGAAGTTGATTCGTGGCCAAGAAAAGATTTTGAAAATTGACATTTATATTTCCACTGAGCCCCGAAAAGTAAAAGGTTGACCCTTGGCTACAATCGATGTTCGTACCGGGGTTCACCAAAACTTTTTCTGTTGAGTTACCAACTGTCCCTTGGACGTACAGAGTTCCAGAATATGCGTTTCCGGTTTCGGCCACGGCTTGAAGCGTCGGATAGTATTCCGTGGACCCGATGTTTGAGACGAACCCCACGGGTTCAAAAGTTAAGGTTGTCATCATCACATTCGTGTGAATGTTTATGAGGCCCGTGTTTGCGTCAACAGTTATGTTACTTAAACCGTGAATGTCATGAGTCCCGGTGTAATACGCGACTTGCCCGGGGACTCCCGTGAGGACGTTTCCGGTGCCACCGCCGCCTCCACCGCCTCCCTGAACGTTGCTGAGAAGTCCACCGTCACCAACGAAGAAAGCGGCGTGAATCGCTCCTGTGACTGGGTCAACGTAAAATGAATCTGTTCCTGCAAAAAGACCATTGCCGTCACTCAACTGAATGGTTCCGAGGGGACCATACGAAATGCTGGTGTCATTTGTGATTCTGTCACCCATTTACTATAAACTTTTATTATAGTGGAGAATACTAGAATAAAAGGTTACGTGATTGCACCAAACGAGAATCGAACTCGTGACCGCATCATTACAAGTGATGTGCTCTACCAAAATCTGAGCTATTGGTGCGTCGCTCTCGTTTGGACTCGAACCAAAAATCTTCTGGTTAACAGCCAGACGCAGAAACCACTTGTGCTGCGAGAGCCTTATGTGTGTGTTTCTCCTCTACCCGGTTTGAACGGGTGACCTCCGGTTTTACAGACCGTTGTGACTACCAACTGCACCAAGAGGAGTTCACACACACTGTACCCCGAGAGAAGTTTCCTGGAGATTTTACGCACTCCACAGGTACCAAATGACCAAAATCAAAATCACGCAGAGAAAAATTTCCACCTTTAAAAATGGTGCATACTCGAAGATTGAGCGATACACTCGAGACGGACTTATTTTTCCTGGTTCTGAAAAAAAGTAAATTCCTTCTGGGATTTCACCAGAGTACATTGGGGGTTTGTTGAAGAAGATTTTGTTTTCGGTGTCCACCTGGACCCAACTAAAATATTGACAACTCGAATTGAAATTCGTCTGGTCGTCTGAAGTTTTTTGTTCGAGTGCACTCGTGAGAAAAGCCTTGAGGTACAAATTTCTCCCCATGTAAAGTCCTGAGTTTGCCGTCACGTCATCTTTGCACGTGCCGAATATTTTGTTGTTGACGTACTCTCCAGCCAGTGAAGGATTCCTCGAAATGAGCACTTGACAATTGTACTCGTTAAAGTTTTTCTCCAGGTCGTCAAGAGGTTTCATGATTCGTGAATCAAACCCGTCGACGAAAATCACGAGTTCATCGTCTGGCAACGTTTCACAGTACTCTCGGACCGCTTTAATTTTATCCATGAACCCATTCCACTTTGTGCCCCACCCCAAGACTTTCACCGGGACTCCAAACTCATTGTTGACAATTTCCTGAAAAGTTCCAAAGTCGTGCGTGGCGTATGTGACAACTTTCATCTATATAAACCCCTCAATCTTTTTTTTCATTTTGAATAAAATATAAATGTTAAAAATCAATGAACCTAGTGAACCCACGAAAATCACTGGTAACTTTTTGTGAAAAGAGTAAAGTATAAAGAATATTGCTCCGAGTGCGTGTAAAAAAATTGCTCTCGGACAAAAAGAATCCACATTATCCGTGCTTTTAATTTTCAAAAGCTGTGGTAAACCAGCCATGGCTCCAATAACTCCACCTGAAAGTGCGAAAATCTCTGGGTCCATTTAAAAGTATGCACATATTTTAATTAAAATGAGTGAGATTTTCAAGTCTCTTCAGAGCATCGCGACCATTCAGCCCGGTGAAAAATTGAGCACCAGAAAAGGATACATCACGAGGGACCAGAGGCCCAGTCCAATGTACAGGTGGCTCAGTGGAGACAGCAGGGACACGTGTCTCGCGATGATTCACGCGACTCTCGATGAAGCCTTTGTGTCTCTGGACACCGGGGTGAGCAACATCCTTCCACAAGTTCCAGGTGGTCTCGAGAACCTCAAAGAGACGTACAAGTCTGATGGGACATTTTGCAATTCTGTGGATGCGATAATTAATCGTGTTAAAAACTATCTTCGATAATCTAGAAATGGAAAGTGCCCGTGAACTTTTTGAAGCTTGCAAAATTGGAAAGTTTCCGAGACTGAGCGTCATGGTTGACTTTTGTCTCGATGGTCGAAATGGAGTGAACCCCGTGGAACTTTTTCACGCGTACAGAAAACACACAGTTGAGGACCTTCACACGGCTCTCGTGCACGATAAACTCGCCGAACTCACTGGGTTTCCAAAAGTCTCAAGTGGTTTTCTTGCGAATGATTCCTAGAGTCTTTTCGAGATTGTTTTGCTCCCTCTTGAGCGGCTTGGTCCTCTTGAGTCGAAGGGGTTCATTCGTGCCCACAGCGTTCGTAATCTCATCCATTTTATTCGAGGTGGCAAACTGCGCGATTGTGACCCTTCGCGGTTCGACGTTGCACGTCTGTATGGGTTTTGCGAGGTCGACTCTGGGTCCAGTGTCTGTCGTGGCGTACTTTCGAAACTCCTCAATCGTCATGTCCCCTCCAAACTCTTTAAGCCTGAATCGACTCGGAGCGCAGTGAATGGACCCCACGATGTTGTAAAGTTTTTTACGCATGATGACCATGTTCCCGCCGATGATTCCGCCGTTGTTCACTCCATTCTTGTCGAGGTTAAAGGACTTCATGCACCCCCACGAGCAAAAGTGTCCCATGGTTTCGAATCGGTCTCTTAAAGGGTCGTATTTATAAGGAAGTTTGAGGGGCTCCCCGGGCACTTCGTGACAACACCACCAGCACCACACCATTAAAGATGAAACTTACTTCACCTTTAATGGTGTTATTGAGCATAGATGTAGGGATAAAGAACTTGGCCATGTGCCTCATCGAGGAGTCCACCAAGGAAATTTTGCAGTGGGACGTGTCCGGCGTGCCACCAGAGCACGAGAGCGGACTCTTCAAGTCCATGGTGAGTCACCTGGATGATAGACCCTGGACGCTCACGGCCCAGACTGTCCTCATAGAAAAGCAACCGGACAAGAACAAAAGAATGAAGGTTGTGGAAAATCTTTTGCACGCGTACTTTGTGATTAAAAATCCAAAAACCCAGGTGATTATTTACGACGCGCGTCACAAGATTCCGGACGTGGTCGGTCCAGGAAAGACTCAGTACCGAAAGAGGAAGCAAACCTCTATAGACCGGTGCCGAGAGTTCATCACGACTGAGGAGATTAACTCAAAGTGGATTCCGGAGTTTGTGGGTTCCAAGAAGAAGGATGACCTCGCGGACACCGTGATGCAAGCCCTGAGTTACATAAACAGGAGAGGCGGTGAGACTGCTCCAAAAAAGGCCAAGCCGACGAAAATCACGGCCCGCAAGCCCACGGAGAATCAAAAGGAGACCAGGTACTCCAAGTCGAACCTCGCGTGGTTGGCCAAGACGATGAAGCGCGAGGATTTTCAGCGAGACAAGAGAATCATGAAGGACCTCGGTCGATACTACAAGAATGTCGACGAATTTTTCCTCGCTTTACAGTAAATGGCTCTGAGCGCTTCTTACTTGGCGAGTACTACAACAGGTCTTTTTGCGTGCCTCGCGTGCATAGCATTTATTGTGTTTCTTATTCAGGGTGGGTTCACCACGAATGCAGGCATTGCCCTCGGGGTCTGCTGTCTTTGCTCGTGCCTCAATGGAATGGTGAACGCTATGATGGCTCCTGAAGAGTCAAAACAAAAAAAAGATACTAAATAAAGAATGGCTGACAAGATAATCTTCGGGATTCACGTGGCTCTCTTGGTGACAGGGATAGTTCTTCCATTCGTGGCGAACCGTCCCTTTCTCCTCTTGTACACGCTCCTCATCCCGTTTCTCTTTTTTCACTGGGCCGTGAATGACGACACGTGCGCACTCACGCAGTTTGAGATGATGGTGACCAACGAGCCGAAACACAGGACGTTCATGGGGAGGCTCATGGGTCCCATATACAAGGTTTCAGACGACGAAATTGGCAAGATGACCAAGGGACTTTTTTTCACACTTTGGGTTTTCACGCAGTGGAGATTGGGCCTGATTAAAGAATTGTTAAAGAGTAAATGAGAATCCACATAGTTGGGGCTGGACCCACAGGACTCACCGTGGCGTGGGAACTCGCCAAGCTGAAGAAGCACCAGATTCTTGTGTACGATAAAAAACCAGGACCGGGTGGGTCTTGGTGGGAACCGACAAGTGAGCGCAGAAACCTCCACGCGGCCCGAGCGGCTTTCAAAAACGGATGGGTCAACACGACTGATTTGTTTCGTGAAATGGGAATAAAGTGGTCGGATGTTTTCGAGCCGCTCCAAAAAACGCTCCCAGAAGGTTCTCTCTTTTCTGCACTCGATTATTGCGCTCTTGCGTACCTGGCCATTCGAATCCTCATGAGTCCAGACACGTACAAGCACGTGAGTATAAAGGATGCACTCGGCAAGGAGCTCAGTGAAAAGGGCCAAAAAACCTTGGAGCACTTGACGTACCAGATTGATGGAATTCCGTGGGACGTGATGACCGCTTATGAACTCATTCGGACTTTTGATTTCACGGCCCTCTCAAAGATTGAGACCCAGAAAATGTCCGGTGACAAGATGGGTCACCTTATGCAAAAGGCGCTCGAAAAAGTTGGCGTGGAATTCTTTTTCAATTCGGAACTTTCAAAACTCGTGTACGGAAAGGGTGATGACTCTTTCAAGGCGTACTTTAGTGAGGACCCAATTGAGGATGGTCTCTTGATACTTTGTCCGGACGCTGGACCAGCAAAGAAACTCGTGGGTGACAACTGGGGTCCTGACGCAAAGGATATTCTCACGAAAGGAACGTACGAATCCGTGACCATCATGCTTTACTACAACACAGAACTTCCGCCGTTGCCTTCGGGACTCGTAATCTCCATGAACACAGAGCTCGGGATGCTCGCTCACGCGTTGAGCGACAACAAAACAATCGTCGTGAGTCTCTTGAAAAAGCCACCAAAGGATTTGGACCCGGACCAACTTTCGGAGGAGGTTGTCAAGCAACTCAAGGGCGTCCCAGGAATGCCGAAGCTTCCACAACTCGCGAGTCACGCGATAGGGTGGGGGTCCCGGTGGGTCCAGGGGGGCTGGACGCACACGCAAACTGGTCACACATATTCAACCCTCGGGACCCTTCCATTCTTTGGAAAAAACAAAAAGGTTGCACTGTGCGGAATGATGTCCGAGAGGAGCACGCCTTACTCGTGCATGGAGGCGGCCATCGAGGTCGGAAGAAGTTTTTGTTCGAAAAACTTTGGGACGTCAAAACCTAGAAAGCCATGGACCGTCTCAAAATTAATTCTTGTGATTATTATACTATGGGTTGCCCTTACAGTGAAATCTTCGGGAAAGCCGGCACAGGCGCTCACTCGGTGAGACTCCTCGGCGAGCCGGTGGTTGATTGGTTCTTCACTATTCTAGCCGCCATTGCAATTTACAAATATTTCAAGGTGCCTTTTGAGTTGACCCTCGTGACACTCTTGCTCTTGGGAATCTTTTTTCACTGGCTCTTTGGAGTCCCCACAAGCACCTTAAAGTATTTGGGTCTTACTTGTCCACTATGAAAAAGTCAGGCTCTCAATACGTCCCCATAAAGCCCGTGGTCCTCAACTTTACAGGTCACGTGACTGAACCTTTTCACGAGTACAATCAAAAAAAGTACATTCAGGTCTTCTTGACTCCCACGGTGAAAAAGAGAATCACAGAAATTGAGAGTGGCCTCACGAAATATTATAAAGAAGGAGCCACCGTGATTCAGTCGAGACAAGACAATGTCCTTCGGGTCAAGGTTCCATACAAGTACAACAGGGTCACGTGCGAAATCCGTGGTCTAAAACCGGTCCAAGAGTTGACTGTGGATCAAACGGTCGATGTGACTGTAGAGTTTTGCGGAGTCTGGTCAGTGAATGATTACACAGGTTCATCGTGGAAACTATTGTCCATTGAGGCTCTCTAGGACTTCATCCTTTGGAAGGGGAACATTTTCTAGTCCGAGGTCACTCAGTTGCCTGAACACGGCGAGTGACCCATCGAGACGAATGAGTTCAGTCTGTATTGCGGCCATTTGCTGCTGCAGCTGGTACACGTGAGTCTCAAGTGCTTTTATATTTGCAGACACGGACAACATTTTCTACATAAAGTTTTTAAACCTTAAGTATAAAATGTTTCTTTGCAGGTCCGGTTACATTGTGTCCGATTCCAAGGAGACAAAAAAAGAACTCACGGTGAGACCGGTCCTCCAGGGTGACTTTGGATTTCCACCGCCCCCATTCAAAGTTTTTAAACTTTCAAAGAGCGGATTGTGCACCCCAAGATTTTGGGCCGAGGAAAAGTTTGGCGCGGCACCGGTGGATAAAAGGGTCGAGCCGACGAGGGTCAATTTTACATTCACAGGAAAACTTCGTGATGAGACGTTTCAAAATGAGGCGCTCAAAAAAGGACTCGAGGCGGGTCACGGCGTCCTTTCCCTTCCGTGCGGATTCGGAAAAACCACGGTGTCCCTGGCACTCGCGTGCAAACTCGGTCTTAGAACGATGATTATCGTGCACAAAGAGTTTTTGGCGACGCAGTGGGCCGAGCGAATAAAGCAATTTTGTCCGGGCGCCACGATTGGAAGGGTCCAACAAGACCGCGTCGAAGTCAACTGCGACTTTGTGATTACGATGCTTCAGTCACTCGCCTCGAAAGAGTACGAGACCAATCAGTTTGAGAGCATCGGAACGGTCCTCGTGGATGAGGCGCACCACATTTGCGCCAGAGTTTTTTCACAGGCGCTCTTCAAGATTTGTCCCAAGCACATCTTTGGCCTCTCTGCCACCCCGGATAGAAAGGATGGTCTCACAAAAGTCCTCAACTGGTTCATGGGTCCCATATTCTTCGCGGTTGAAAGAGAGCAACAAAAACAGGTGGATGTCATCACGATTCAATTTGATTGCAAAATGTTTCACGAGCCGCCGCCAACCACGAGGTTTGGAAAACTCAATTTGCCAGCCATGATTACGGAGCTCTGTGAAAATGAAACTCGAAACGCAATCATCGTGAATACAATAAAGGAGATTCTCGAGACGAATCGCCAGCTTTTGGTCCTAAGCGACCGAAGGCTTCACTGTGAGCACCTTCACTCTGAGTTTACAGAAGAGCAATCTGGACTCTACATGGGTGGCATGAAGGCGAGTGCACTCGAAGAGTCCAGTAAAAAACGCGTGATATTCGCCACGTTTCAACAGGCTCACGAGGGTCTGGACATTCCGAGTTTGGACACGGTGTTTCTCGCGACGCCAAAATCAGACATAAAGCAATCCATCGGCCGAATAATGCGAGAGACGGTCGGAAAAAAGAATGTGCCAAAGATTTACGACATTGTGGACCATTGGTCAGTCATGTTCGCGATGTTCAACAAGAGAAAAAGGGTCTACAGAGAAGGCGGCTTCAACATCGTGGGACCGCCAGAACCGCAGACAAAAGTTGAAGAGAATCCCTTCAAAGGAAAATGCTACTTATAAGTAATAATGTCTGGCGCTCTCATCGAGCTCGTGTCAAAAGGAGTCCAGGATGCTTATTTCATAAACAGCGAGGGTTCCAACTCACTCTTTAAATCCGTTTTCACCCGTCACACAAACTTTTCAATGTCACCAAAAAGACTCGAACTCACCGGGCAAATTCCTCAGCCCGGTGGAACCTCTTCTTTAATTATAAAAGCTTTCGGTGACCTCGTGAATTACGTTTGGTTGGAGGGTGACAATTTGACGCCGAGTCTCACGGGAACCGTGTTTGACTTGTACATTGGCGGCACCAAAATCGATTCGCAATCCTTTGAGTTTTTGGCGTACGCGTGGCAACAATACCAGGCCGAGTCTTACTCCAAAGCTGACATCAGCGCGAGCGTCATCTCTTACGCGGGGTCCAAGGCATTCATGCCTCTGCACTTTTTCTTTTGTGACATGCAATCCTTCTTGCCTCTCTTGGCCCTTCAATTTCACGAGGTGGAAATTCGAATCAATTGGGGACCGAATATTTCAGGGGCCACAAACATAATCCCGTACGCAAATTACATCTTTCTCGATACCCAAGAAAGACAAACCATGACCCAAAAGCCTATGGAAATTATAATCACGCAGACTCAGACGTTGCCCTTTAATTTGAAGAACAACGACCAAAACGTCATTGACTTGTCGTACTTGAATCACCCCGTGAAGACGCTCTTTTTTGGAGCGATTCCAGAAAGTCTCATGGATTCATTCACTTTTTCGGACGCATCGTTTCAGGTGAATGGCACGACTGTGTTTGAGGGTATGTCCCCTCTTTACTTTTACGTGGTTCAATCTTTTTTCCACACGAGTTACGCCCACATTCACTTTAACGACAAGACTGCACCGGGCACGTACCCAAAGAACCAACCCCAAAACACACTTCTTTACATGTACAATTTTTGTCTGAACACGACGAGCTTTCGACCGACTGGCACGTGCAACTTTTCACGGCTCGATAACGCCAAGATTACTTTGAACAATGTGTCCACGAACAAAAACACAGGGTACCTCTACGCAGTCAATTACAACATTCTAAAAATCCAGAATGGTCTTGGAGGAATTTTATTCGGCAATTAATGTAGTAGGTCATGGCGAGTGGGAGTGAAACAATCTTCCCTACAACCATAGTGTTTGGTGACACAACTTCTTCGTTGGGTGGACCAGGGAGCAACTTTTTACAGTCGAATAACGGCTCCCTGTACTTTAACGGAACCCAGGTGAACACGGGGTCCAACATATTTCAGGTGGCGACAATTTCCCTCATGACACCCGAAAATGGCTCGAACATCACCTTTGCCTCAAACTTGGTCTTTCGAGGGTCCTCACAAACCCCAGCAGTCGGTGGAGGATTTCAGTACTGGACAGGAGACAATCAACTTTACTTTGAGGGTCAACCGGTCGGGGGACGCTCAAACATCATTCAAATTCTCACGGCGAACACGATTCAAACTGAGGCTCCCATGAATCAACTTTTGATTTCGGCCAATGTGAATTGCAACAATTACTTTTTTGCAAACACCGCCGGAATTTCAACAACTTCCAATTTGAATTTCACGAGCACAAATCCAAACATCACGTATTCCGGTGGAACTTTATCCGTGAGACCCACGGGGACTGGAGGCGTCGTAAAGTTTTACGGAGCCGCGAATCAATCCAACATTTGGCTCGTGTCTACTGACCCTGGAAATTCCACGGGGACGGATGCCGGGACTTTTAATTTCGTGGCGACCGGTGACACTTCAAATTCGGCCAACACGCATTGTCTCGCAAAGATTTCCGTGTCACAATCCGAAGCCCTTCACGCAACAAATGGCGGTGGAGGAACGTTTCTCATCAGGACGAGGAACCCCTCTGTGCCAGCCAAGAATGACCAGGGCGACACGGACGCGCAAGTCACTTTGATTTCTGCAAAAACTTCCACGACTGGAAACGTCATCGTGCTTGGACCAAATTCTTCGGACTCAGTGAGTGTAGGAGTCGGCGTGACACCTTCGAACCCCTTTCAGGTTGGCTCTCAGTTTTACGTGGATTCCACCGGAAAAACAGTCGTGAACACACTCGGATTTCAAAGTGACATCACAATGTCTTCAATAAGTGAGGCTTCACGTGTCCTCATTGGAGCCATAGGAGCTGGCTCACAATCGACGGCCGTGGGTCAGGGTTCAAATCCGGCTGGTGAAAGCGCAGTGGCGGTTGGGTACGAGGCTGGTGGCTCTGGAAACTTTCAAATTGCGCTCGGATACCAGGCTGGTCAGTCCACCTCACAAAGCAACGTGATTTCAATCGGGTACCGGGCTGGAAAGACGAGTCAAGGACAATCCGCCTTGGCCATTGGAACTCTTTCAGGTTCGACGTCACAGGGTTCTCAATCAATCGCAATTGGAGACTCTGCCGGTGCGAGTGCACAAGGTTCTCAATCCATTTCAATCGGTTTCAACGCCGGTCAATCAACGCAAGGTATTCAAAGTTTGGCAATAGGGTACCAAAGCGCCACGGGTTCACAGGGTTCACAGGCTGCCGCAATTGGGTACCAGGCCGGAAGAACTTCACAGGGGTCCCAGAGTTTGTCTCTCGGGTACCAGGCTGGTCAAAGCACACAGGGCGTCAGAGCTTTTTCACTCGGGTACCAGGCTGGGCAGATTTCACAGGGAACTTTGAGTGCAGCACTCGGGTTCCAAGCGGGACAAACTTCACAAGGAACAAACTCAACAGCAATTGGAGTTTCAGCCGGAACGTCGAAACAGGGAATAAACTCCTTGGCCATAGGAACTTCTGCGGGCGCTTCGGAACAGGGTGCGTACGCAATTGCAATTGGAAATGAAGCTGGTTCACTCGTCCAAAATGCGTACACAGTCGCAATAGGGTACCAGGCGGGTCAATCTGCACAGCACTCTTACTCTGTTCTAATCGGTGCTCAGGCTGGTCAATTTTGGAATGGCACAAACTGCATAGCCATGGGGTACAGAGCTGGATTTTCGAGACAGGGTGATGATTCCATGGCGTTTGGAACTTTTTCGGGAGAAGATGGACAGAGTATCCAATCCTTGGCCATTGGCACGCAAACTGGTCAGAGCAATCAGGGGTCTCAAGCGTCTGCAATTGGATACAAAAGTGGACAATTTAGTCAGGGGTTTCAAGCGACAGCTATAGGCGCGCAAGCCGGTCAATCAAATCAAGGTTCTCAAAGTTTAGCACTCGGGTACCAAGCAGGACAAAACAGTCAAGGTACAGGGGCTATGGCCATCGGTGTTCAGGCTGGTCAGACTGGTCAAGGTTTGGGCGCCACGGCTATTGGATACCAGGCAGGGCGAACAAATCAATTGACAGGAACGACTGCTATTGGATACCAAGCTGGACAGGCTGGTATGGGTTCTTATAGTATTTCTCTCGGATTTCGTGCAGGTGCCGTGTCTCCAGTTCCTGCTTATAGTGTAGTTCTCAATGCAACCGGAAACGATAAACTCATTCAAACATCGGGTTCATTTAATGTTTTCCCAGTGCGAGTATCAGACCAACCAGGAAACCAATCTCTTTCTTACAACCAGACGACTGGTGAGATTTACACGACAACTGTGTTGACCACGAACATGTCGAATGTTGGAGTGGCTAATTTGAACCCCTCGAACACATTGAGCGTTGGAAAAAGTTTTTTTGTGCAGGACCTCGCCTCGAACACCGTGGTTTCAACTGGTGGAATTGTGGCTCCAACTTTTTTTGGTTCGGGACTCAACTTGTCCAATATAGCCGGTGCCACGACAGCTGGCGTGTACGGAACTTCTACGAGCATACCTGTCATCACCGTGGACTCTTCGGGGCGAATAAGCAATGTGACTTCCACGAGTTCATTTCCCACTGGAAACTTGGCGCAAATTACCGCAATTGGAAACGTCACGACTTTGAGCATAACAACAGGTGGTCTCGTGACTACTGGAAGCGCAAATATAGCCGGGACTTTAAATGTGGGCTCGAGCACGTCATTTAGCGACTCTTTAAATACGGTGATTACCACGGGAAATGTGGTTGCAAACAGGTACATTGGAAGTGCAGCTCTCTTGTCCAACGTGGTTCCACCTCCCATAAGTGGGAGTGTCACAGATTACGGAAGTTCTTCACAAGTTCCAGTGATTCGCGTCAGGGCCGATGGAAGCATAGAAAGCATCACGACGACTGGAGTCACGGGGTCTCAGACTCTCAAGACAACTATGGACCAAGGAAATACAAGTGACGTCGCCATGAGACTTTCAAACACATGGGCCTCTCTCGTGACAACCACGAATGTTGGAATTGCAAACGTGAACCCCACGAATACCCTCAGTGTCGGTTCAAATCTGTGGGTCAACGACACGGCTTCGACTGTTCTTGGAGTGAATGGAGCCGTGAATGCTTTTTCAGTTTCAGCTGCGACTTTTTATGGTGCTCTTTCTGGTTCAAACATCGTGTCTTCTTCAGGTTTCTACGGCCCAGTGTCTGGTTCAAATACCGTGAGCGCGTCGACTTTGGTCACCGCAGGAAACTCTTCAATTGCAAACACATCTTTAAGTTCAGTGACGTTAACAGTCGGCTCGAATCTTTTTGTGAATGACACGGGCTCAAACGTCATCACGACAAATGGAAACATCTCAGCCGCTTACTTTTCAGGAAACGCTTCGAGTCTTGTGAGTCTCACTGGCGCCTCGGCTGGTACATACGGAAATGGAGTTGCAATTCCAACAATCACGGTGAGTTCGAATGGGCGCGTGACATCCATAACTTCCACGCCCTTTAACCAAGTGTCCACCGGGACCACGAATCAAGTTGGGTACTATTCTTCAAGCAACACGATATCAGGGTCCACTGGAATAACTTTTAATCCGGCAAACTCGAGTTTGACATTGGGAGGGTCTCTCAATGTCGGCGGTAACCTCACAATTTCCGGAACCACGTACTCTTCGAATAATATTGTTTTCAACGACACAATCCTCCTCGTGTCGAACAATTCTGCGAATGCAGTCACGAGAGGTCTTCTCATGCAGAGGCCTGCAGGAAACGTGATGGTCGCGTACCTCTCTTCGGAGGCAGGTGGGGCCTACACAAACACACTCGTTATGAGTCACACATTTGGAAATGCGAATGGACCTCTTTTGACACCGGACACATCAAACGCCTTGAACGTTTTGACAACTGGAAAGTTTACGGCACGAGGTGGGCTTTATGGTGATTTACTCGGTTCAAACACTGTAGTTTCTTCTGATTTTTACGGTCCTATTGTTGGTTCAAACACCGTGAATGCATCTTCCGTGACGATAGACGCAGGTGGGTCTGTGAATTTTGGTATAACAGGTAGTATAACTGGAAATCCTGATGCGGCACTCGGAAATATTACGACAGATGCAAATTATCTTCGATTAAATGCAAACACAACTACATCTGGACAGCAGGCTTTTGCAATAGCCTTAGGATACAAGGCTGGTTCATACAATCAATCACTTTATGCGATTGGTATTGGGTTCGGTGCAGGTATGGTGAGTCAAGGAAATTATGCAGTTGCATTGGGATTAAATACCGGACAACAAAATCAACAATCAAACGCAATTTCTATTGGTACTACAGCTGGATTTAGTAACCAAGGTTCAAATGCAGTTGCAATAGGATATCAAGCAGGTGGTACATCTCAAATTGCTGATGCAATTGCAATTGGTCGTTCAGCCGGAAATTCTTCACAAGGTTCAAGTGCTATTTCAATAGGTAATTTTGCAGGTTCCACTGTGGGACAGGGTTCAAACGCCGTGGCACTAGGAAGTTACGCAGGGTACAGCAATCAGGGAAATCAAGCAGTGGCCCTTGGTGACCTCGCTGGTCAGAATGGACAGATTACTTCAGCCATTGCGATTGGCACATTAGCTGGTCAAAATGGTCAAAATACATATTCTGTAGCCATCGGTATAAACGCGGGTCAATCTGGACAATACGCTCGTTCTGTAGCCATTGGTGCAAGTGCAGGTCAAATAACACAAGGGTCTTATGGTGTTGCAATAGGATACAATGCTGGTGTCACGAGTCAAGGTCAATCAGCAGTTGCGATAGGATACCAAGCAGGTCAAACATCACAACAATCAAACACAATTGCCATCGGTATTCAAGCCGGACAAGTATCACAATCACAAGATGGAATTTCTATAGGAACTCTTTCTGGTGGCACTCAAGGGACTAGGGCTATAGCTGTTGGGTTAACAGCTGGTACGATTCAAGGGGCTAGTGCAATAGCAATTGGTACATATTCTGGTGGAAGTCAAGCTGTGCAAACTGTTGCAATTGGGTATCAAGCCGGTTCTACACAGGGGTCGGGTGCAGTTGCCATGGGGAATGGAACAGGTACCATACAGGGAACGAATGCGGTAGCAATTGGATCAGGTTCTGGTGGTTCACAAGCAAATCAAGCCGTGGCAATTGGGTACCAAGCAGGTGCAGGACTCGCAGGAACACAAGGAACTTCGAGTGTTGCCATAGGGTACCTTGCAGGCTCAAGTGGCCAAGGGAACTATTCAGTCGCAATCGGTTTACGTGCGGGACAAACTTCACAGGGTGCAAACTCAATCATAATCAACGCCACGAACGCCGACTTTTCATCTTCACAAGCGAGTTCCTTTTTCGTGAACCCAGTGAGGATGGATACATCTATTGCAAGCACTTCGAATCTCATGGTGTACAATGATTCGACGAATGAGGTGATGACTGTGCCAATGCAGCTTCCGGCTTTTTCAATTTATTATAATGCATCCAATGCAACAGGAGGGTCTCTTGCAGGATATACAACGGCTCACAACAATATGTTTATGCTTTCTTCTATAAACACATATAGGATTCGTTTAACCGTGACTTCTTGTGGTAGCTCAACAAACACTGGTGTTGCCACTTTGTACGCCAACTTTTGTAATTCAGCTGGTACACCTGCATCTGGAACAAACTGGGTCACGAATCAATCTTCTCAATTTGCGAGTTTAACTGCTACAACAAATCAGTCAAACGCGGTCGTCACGTTCGCACAGTGGCCAAACACATCATCAAACGCTTTCCCCCTTGAAACAGACATTTACATATCAAATCCAAATCAAACCAAAAGAAAAACATTCACAGGTTCTGGCATGTACATTCAACAATCTTTTGCTGCAAATCCAAGTGCATTCAACTTTTACGACACATTCATGGGAACGACGAGTTACCCGGGAATCTTTTGGACGTCCGCTGGGGCGGGGATATCATTCAATTACAACGTGTACGCGTGGGATTAGTACAATTTTTTAGAAAAAATTGGATTAATCACGAAAATTTTTATTTATTAAGCATGTCCTTCACAGCGAGCCCGAGGACTCCTATGATGAAAAAAAAGACCAAGTAGTTGCACTCAGTCTCCGTGACGCCGTCGACGAAACTCTTTTCCTTCTTCTTACTCGGCGGTGGACTTTTTAGAGGTGCTGGTGCATCGATGGGGTCCAAGGGCGCCCAACCAATCATTTATAGTACTGGCACATTTTTTTACAAAGAAATGGCATTCTTCTGCTTCTTGGAACCACCCCTCTTCTTGGAGGACCCGGCGCCTCCCATCTTCACCTCGCGGAGCTCTCCGCCGGTCGAGTCACCGGAGACTGAGATGATGTCAGATACATCGTCGACAGAGTCCTCTCGCAGAGCGTTGGAGTTGACCGGTGGGGGCGGTGGCATCATGATTCCACCCATGAGGCTCGCAATGTCAAAGCCGGGGCCCTTCATCTCCTTGCGACCTCCTGCTGGTGGAGGCGCCGAGGACTCGGAGGGTTGCGCGGCCGCATTCTTCGACTGTGTGTTTTGAACTGCACTCACCATATTCTTGAGAAGGTCCGGATTCTGCTTGAGCACATCGTTCATATTAGGAATCGCAGACTTGAACATGCTATTCGTCAAGTGAAACATCATCGCGGACCCACCGAGCATCATGATGAGCTTCACTTCTGGTGCGACATTCATCTTGGTTCGGTACTTGACGTAGAGCTCCTCGAAGACCCCGTCGTAATCGTCGAGATTCTCCATGACGCTCTCGGACCACCCGTCGAGCTTGATGTCAAACGGGTCGTAGCGCTTATTTAAAAACTCGACACCTGAAATGCACGCCACGAGCATCCTCCTCGAAAACTTTATTGACTGGTCCACCTCAATGCCGTACATGACTCGCTTGAGTTCGGCACGGAGTTCTTGGATGCTCGAGTAAATCGTCATTCGTTTGCTCACTTGGAACCCCTTTTTGGCCAAGCGAGCAAGCTTATTCAGGATGTCCGCCTTTTCATCGTCGATGGAAGAGTACCCAGGACTCGGCTGGTCCTCTCCACCTTGAAATCCAGAACCTCCGCCTTGGGGCTCTTCGTAGCCGCCTCCAGGGTCCTGGTG
>JACCDP010007266.1_pt1 | contig 28117 bp, 25 predicted proteins | sample 7445841 | NCBI WGS metagenome assembly JACCDP01 (sample SAMN15323441, study PRJNA562643) | freshwater metagenome | isolation source: river surface water | place: USA:Blue River Watershed | collected 2017-08-17 | reverse complement strand
TCATCATTCATAAATCTAGAGATCATATTTGCGCCACCTTTTTTATCGGTAGCTCTTGATCCAGCCGGCGCTTTTTTGCCGGGTAGGTACTTGCCAGTTAAAACACCTTGGCCAATTGGAGACCAAACAATCTGACCAATACCCTCTTTTTGAGAGAGTGGAATTACCTTGCTTTCAATGACTCGCCAAAGCATTGAGTATTGAGGTTGGCTAGAAACAAATCGGTTGTAACCCTTAGCATCTTGAATCTTTAGCGCCGCCGCAATTTGTTCTGCATTCCACTCTGAAAAACCGATGTAATGAACCTTGCCCTGACGAATCAAATCATCAAAGGCGCTCAGCGTCTCTTCTAGCGGTGTTTCATAATCAAATCTATGGGCCTGATATAGATCGATGTAATCTGTTTTAAGTCTCTTTAATGATGCATTACAAGATTCCATGATGTGCTTGCGAGAAAGGCCACGATCATTTTTTCCGGTACCAGTTGGCCAATAAACTTTGGTGAACAATTCATATGATTCGCGCCTTCTGCCTTTAAGCGCATTACCCAAAACAGTTTCAGCTCTTGTGCCGGCATATACATCTGCTGTGTCATAGGAGGTGATGCCACATTCAAATGCCTCTTTGACACATTTGATCGCCGCTGCTGCCTCAACTTGTGAGCCGTGGGTAATCCAATTTCCGTAGGTAATCTCAGATACGTACATTCCGGTACTGCCCAGGCGTCTATGTTCCATATTTCAACTCTACGCCCAAAACTTACCTAAGCCAACTGTTTGCGTGGCTGGTTGCGGATCTATGAATTCGATCTAAGATTTCGACCACAACTTAATATCGAATTTAGCAAAATGGATTATCTTGGGGGAAGTCGGTGCAACTCCGACGCTGTCCCGCAACCGTGAGAAATTTATTTCAAGTCGGATTACCCAAATGATCTTAAATTATCCAACCGTCGAGGATTGCGGTGCGGAGATTCTCATCTAATTGGGTTTCTTTGCTCACGTGAAACTCTCATTTAGAGAGGCTTTAAATGCTTAACCGGATTTCATCGAAAAAAATACTTACTTTTTTTATCATTCTTCTTACTTCAACTCCCCTCTTCCTATCAAGCAGTGCCAATGCTGCAAAGGGCTACCGTTACTGGGGATATTTCCAAGCCGCACCCGATGCCACACAATGGACACCAGCAATGACTGGCCCAACCACCACATTGCAGGATGGCGCTGTTGAAGGTTGGTCATTTAGTGCAAGTAATGATGTAGTGCCTGCTACTGCACCAAGTGATGGGGCAGATTTTGCAACCTTGTGTGCTGATACACCACAAGCTTCCGGAAAAATCAGAGTTGGTTTGGTAATTAACTTTGGGCCTGAAGCAATAGCGCCTAATAATGAAATGCCACCCAACACAATTTTAAGTTGTGCATTGGTTAAAAAAGGAGCAACCGGAACTGATGTCTTAAATGCTTCGGTAACTGTAAGAAATGATAAATCTGGCTTGTTGTGCGGAATTGAGGGTTATCCAAAATCTGAATGCGGACCTGAGATTGATATGCCTGATTTAACGGCAATGGCCTATGAAGCCGCTGAAGAAAAAGCGGAGTTGGAAGAGGGTCTAGATTTTGGACCAATTCTGGCGGTGGCATTAGCCGGCTTACTTGCAATTGGCATCGCTGTAGGAATTAAACGTCGCCGCAATTAGAAAAAATGAACTCCATTTCCTGGTGGCTATGGTCAATTACATTGGCCATAGTCAGTATTCGCACTCAAAATAATTATTTTATTTTTGCGTCAATACTTTTATTCATTGTTGTTGTACAACAACGAAGAAATACCGAAAATTGGGCAAACCCTTTTAAATTAACCCTGCAACTTGCCTTGGTTGCGATGGTAATTCGAATGATCTTTGCAGTGCTAATTGGAACGCCCCTACCGGGTGAGATTTTGTTTTCTCTGCCTCAGCTTCAACTACCTGAATGGTTGGCTGGAATTCGGATAGGTGGAGATGTCACAAAAGAGCGAACGCTCTTGGTGTTTACAGAGTCGATGAAGTTCGCCATTGTGTTAATCGCATTCGGGGCAGCCTCTGCGCTTTCATCACCAATACAGATAATCAAATCTATATCTGGACGTGTTTACTTATTTGGCGTTGTGTTAGTAATTGCTGTTTCAGTTCTGCCACAAATTGTTCAATCATTTAATCGAGTATTAGCTGCCCGAAGAATGCGAGGGCTGGCTAAGTTAAGTGTTAGTAATTTTCGGAGTGTAATTACACCTGTTTTGGAGGAGAGTTTAGAGAGAGCGCTAGATCTATCTGCTGCAATGGAAAGTAGAGGATTTGGTTATCATAAAAAACCTACTAAATATCGTCCGGAAAAATTTAAGAGCTCTGATTTAATCACCTTTGCTGCGACGATCTACCTTCTAATTTTTACACCGATTTTAATCAACTTTGTTGGATCACTTGCTGCGCTATTAATCTTTGCGATTTTGGGTGTAACTCCCCTATTGATTACCAAGAGGATTCCGGTACGCCAGTGATTACATTTGCAAATGTCTCTTTAATTTATCCAAATTCGCAGCGCACCATTTTAGATAATCTAACTTTTTCAGTTGATGAAGGTGAATTGATATTGGTGATCGGATTAACCGGCGCTGGAAAAAGCAGCTTTATGAAATTAATAAATGGTGTTATTCCACACCACACCGCAGGAATTTTGTCAGGTGAAATAATTGTTGATGGCAAAACCACAAATTTGCTAAAGCCGGGTCAGTTATCTGGCGTAATTGGTATTGTCGGGCAAAATCCATTAAATGGTTTTGTTACCTCCAAAGTAGAGGATGAGATCGCATTCACTTTGGAAACTAATGGATATCAACCAGAGGTGATGCGCCAGCGTGTTGAAGAGGTTATTGATCTGCTTGGCTTACAAAATATTCGCGGTCGCGATTTATTTACTTTATCTGGTGGCGAACAACAACGAGTAGCGATCGCATCTGCACTTGTGATGAATCCAAAGGTCTTAGTTCTAGATGAACCTACCAGCGCCCTCGATCCTGTTGCCGCTGAAGAGGTGTTAGCTATTGTCAATAAATTAGTTCATGACCTTGGCTTAACCGTAATCATGGCAGAGCATAAATTAGAGAGAGTTATTCAATATGTTGATCGAATAGTTCTAGTAAATGGCGATGGCGAGGTTGAAATTGGCTCTCCTCAAGAGATTATGAGTAAGAGTCAGATAAATCCACCAATAGTTAGAGTGGCGAAAAAACTAAAGCTGGCAGGAATTCCGCTTTCGGTGCGGGAGTTAAAAAGATTAGCAAGTGATTGGCAGGTACAACTGCCAAAAATTACAGCCTCTAAATCAGCAGAGAATTTTGAAAGTAAAAAAGAAATTGTGATCTCTGCAGAGAAAATCTCAGTTAATTACAGCGAGCGAGAGATTTTAAAGTCAATTGATTTAAAGATTACAACGGGTGAAATCGTGGCATTAATGGGGCGCAATGGTGCTGGTAAAAGTACATTGCTAAAAGCGATCTCTGGCCAATTTGATTCCTACTTAGGGAAATTAAGTGTTGGCGGTAACGATCCAGCGAGATTAAATGGAAAGGAGTTGGTTGATCTCATTGGTTTTGTTCCTCAAGAGCCAGCCGATCTTTTCTATGGCAGTACCGTCAAACAAGAGTGCGATATGGCTGATTCAGATAATCAATTGCCAACTGATTCAACCCTTAAAACCCTGCGCTCTTTAAGCAATCAAATCAATGAAAATCTGCACCCAAGGGATCTATCGGAAGGGCAGAAATTAACCCTTGCCATTTCAATAGTGCTTGCCACAAATCCTAAAATTTTGATTTTAGATGAGCCAACTCGTGGATTGGATTATCAAGCTAAAGATCTATTGGTTGGAATTTTGAGAAAACTATCAAAGAATGGAACCACAATCATCATGGCTACACATGATGTGGAATTAGTTGCCGAATTTGCGACTCGCGTATTAGTACTGGCTGAAGGAGAGTTGATCACAGATGGTTCAACTTTAAATGTTTTAACCGCATCACCGGCATTCGCACCCCAGATGGCAAAGGTATTTGCAAAGCAAAATTGGCTTACGGTAAATGATGTAATCGCCACCGACATAAGTTTTAACGGAAAAAATGTTTAAAAAAAATACATTTTTTCTGATCCCAATCTCAATTTTGGGGATGATTTCATTTACTTGGCCGCTCTACCTGCCGCAAAGTGATTTTTTCCTGCTTCGTACCGAAAATGCTAAATGGTTAGCTACATTGATTTTGCCCCTTGCCATCTTGGTTTTTGTTTTAGAGATTAATTACGGCGCACTTGATGCAAAATCTGTTGCATTACTTGGGGTCTTTGCGGCGTTGGTTTCCGCACTGCGCCTAGTAGGTGCTGGTGCTATTGGAATTGAACCAATTTGGTTTTTACTAATTCTGATCGGCAGAGTCTTTGGACCAAATTTTGGATTTACCTTAGGTATAACCTCAATATTTATTTCAGGATTAATTTCAGGTGGAGTTGGGCCATGGCTTGCCTTCCAAATGATTGCTGGCGGTTGGATAACAATGGTTGCCGGATTTATTCCTCGCAAAATAACAGGTCGTGGAGAAATTTTTGCACTTTGTATTTACGCAGTTTTAGCCACTCAAGCATTTGGAATATTGATGAATTTACAATTATGGCCCTGGTTAATTGGTATTGATTCCCAGCTCTCGTATGTGCCATCAGATTCTGTTGGATCTAATATCCAACGATTCTTTATTTTTCATCTTGCTACCTCATTAGCGTGGGATATCCCAAGAGCGGTTCTTACTGTTGCATTAATTCTGGCAACCGCTAAACCAATTTTGATTACCCTAAAACGGGCTGAGGCAAAGTTAAATTTAAAGGTTAGCGAACATGCGAGGCAACAAAAGGCGGTTTAACCACCCTTGCCGTACTAACTCTGCCTCTAATATCAATCTCAACAATTGAACCTATTTCAATCTTTGGCTCAATTAAAGCAAGTGCGATGCCCTGCTTTAATGTTGGCGAGAATGTTCCGCTAGTTATGACTCCGCAATTATCTTCAGAGTTCTGGCGCACCACCATATCTGCGCGAGGAATTCCTTTATCTAATACTTGTAATCCCCTTAAAACTCGATGAATGCCATTTGCTTTCTCCTGCTTTAAGCTTTGCGAACCTAAGAATTTCTCCTTATTTAATGCGACCGCCCAACCAGCATTTGCTTGCAGAGGCGAAATTTCAATTGATAATTCATGACCATGTAATGGATAGCCCATTTCAGTTCGCAATGTGTCTCTAGAGCCAAGCCCACAAACCCGACCATTTGATTTCAGAACAGATGCCTCCATCAACGCCCAAAAACTTGGCGCACTCTCCCACTTGGGTAAAAATTCATAACCAAACTCTCCGGTGTAGCCGGTTCGGCAAACAATTACCTCACCCAGCTCTGGGTGATTAGGAAACTCTATTGAAGTAAATGACATGTAATCTAAATCGAGCTTTATGCCAAGTAGATCTAAAACTTGATTGGTATTTGGGCCTTGTAACGCAATTACGGCGTATTTTGTGTGGGCATTACTTATTTTTAGATCAGCATTATTATTTTTCAACAAAGTTTCAAAAACCGCTTGGCAATTTGCGGCATTAGGAATAAGTAAGCAATCATCGCTATTTCTGCGATAAACAATTAAATCATCAATTACTCCGCCAGATTCATTGCAAATCATGTTGTACTGTGCTTGGCCATCGGTAATTTTGCTTAAATCATTAGTTAAAATCTGATTTAAGAAATCTAACGCACCCTTACCTGAAACCTCTATATTTCCTAAGTGCGAAACATCAAAGAGTCCAACACTCTCTCGTACTGCGGCATGTTCAGCTAGCACGCCACCTTTTTCTCCTGCCTGATTTAAATAACTGCCGTACTCGATCGGCATCTCCCAACCACCAAAATCAGCAAGTTTGGCATTGTTGGATTTATGCCACCCATGTATTGGTGTCTGTAGCAAGGATTCGGCGCTGGAATTTTCCATGTTCTAAATCTATCCCTTAAGGTAGGCAAATGGCTAAGCTGAAGTTAACCTCAAAAATTGATTCAGATCTTTTGGTAGTTGGTTTGGGTCAACTCAATAAAAAGTTACATATTGAATCCGGCCCATCTCAGGTCGACAGCACCGCTTTGCTTGCCACCTTGAATGCTATGGGTGCGACCGGAAATTTTGATGAGATCATAAAACTGCCTGGTAAAAATACTAAATTAATCGTATTTACCGGACTCGGAAATTTAGATTCTGGCGCTACCGCTGAAAATTTAAGAAGAGCTGCAGGAGCCGCGGCACGAGAGTTAAATGGAAATAAAAACGCTACCTTCTCCCTGCCCCATAAATCAGTTATTGAACTTGCTGCAATTGCCGAGGGTGCCGCACTTGGTGCTTATACATTTATTGAATTTTTGGGAAGCAAAAAATTAGAGCAAAAAGCTCCGCTGGCAAGTATTTCAATCGTAAGTAAGTTTGCAGATACTGCGCAAGCCAAAGAATCTGTAAAACGTGCAGAGATAATTGCAGATCAAACCGCTCTGGTTCGAGATTTAATCAACACACCTCCTTCTCATCTAACTCCAGATTCCTTTTGTCTTCGTATGAAAAAAGAGGCAAGTAAGTACGGCGTTAAGGTTGAAATATTTTCAGATGCTGCCCTTCGCAAAGGTGGCTTTGGCGGAATCATTGGCGTCGGTCAGGGATCTGCAAATCCACCTCGCCTTTTACATGTCTCCTACTCGCCTGCTAAAGCGAAAAAACGTTTTGCTTATGTCGGCAAGGGAATCACCTTTGATACAGGTGGCTTAGCATTAAAACCGGCACTTGGCATGGAGGCGATGAAATCTGATATGTCTGGCGCTGCTGCGGTAATCGCCGCCGTCTTTGCTATCGCACAATTAAAACTTCCAATTGCTGTAGATGGTTGGGCACCGCTTGCTGAAAATATGGTTAGCGACACAGCCACTCGCCCATCTGATGTAATAACAATTTATGGTGGCAAAACTGTTGAGGTATTAAATCCAGATGCTGAAGGCAGATTAGTTTTAGCAGATGCTTTAATTAAAGCGGCTGAAGTTGGTGCTAAATCAGGCGGCTTAGATGGAATTGTGGATGTTGCAACATTAACTGGTGCACAAGTTGTCGCACTTGGAACTCGAACATCTGCTGTGATGACAAATGATGAAAATTTCAGTGGCCAATTTTTAACAGCAGCGAATTTAGCTGGCGAATCTTTTTGGCCAATGCCACTACCAACTGAACTTCGCGCTTCTCTTGATTCACCAATTGCAGATCTTGCAAATATTGGCGATCGTTCTGGTGGAATGTTGGTTGCTGGTTTATTTTTAAAGGAGTTTGTTGATCCAAAAACTCCATGGTTGCACCTTGATATTGCAGGTCCTGCATACAATGAAAAGAAAGCTCACGGTTACACCCCTGTTGGCGGTACCGGAGTTGCGCTTCGATCTCTGGTTACGCTGGCCGAGTTGGCTGCATCACAGGCGAAATGAGCATTGTCAGTACAGGAGTGATGTCGAGCAATTTCGTGGCAGGATTACCTCATGGCCGATTTTGATCTAGTTATTTTGGGTGGCGGCAGCGGTGGCTACGCATCAGCTCTTCGCGCAGCACAACTTGGTTTATCTGTAGCTTTAATTGAAAAGGAAAAACTGGGCGGCACCTGTTTACATAAAGGTTGCATCCCAACCAAAGCACTTCTTCACGCAGGTGAGATCGCCGACAGCACTCGTCACGCTGCAGAGTTTGGCGTTAAAGCTGATTTTCATGCGATGGATATGAGCGCAGTAAATGCTTACAAAGATGGCGTAATTTCCAAGCTACATAAGGGATTACAAGGTTTGGTTAAATCTAGAAATATTACATATGTCGAAGGATCCGGAAAGTTAATCTCTAAAAATACCGTTTCAGTTAACGGAACAAATTACACCGGCAAGAATGTAATTTTAGCAACCGGCTCTTATCCAAAAACTTTGCCTGGCCTGGAAATAGATGGCAAACAAATTGTCACTAGCGAAGAAGCGATGAAATTTGATTATGTTCCAAAATCTGTAATTGTTTTAGGTGGCGGAGTAATTGGCTGCGAGTTTGCATCTGTTTGGAAATCATTTGGTGCAGAGGTAACCATTATCGAAGGCTTGCCACATCTAGTTGCACTTGAAGATGAATCATCCAGCAAGCAGTTAGAGCGTGCCTTCCGCAAGCGTGGAATTAACTTTGAATTAGGTGTCAGATTTAAATCAGCGACTAAGGATAAAAAGGGTGTAACCATCACATTAGAGGATGGAAAAACTTTTACCGCCGATGTTCTGTTGGTTGCAGTTGGACGTGGACCAGTTTCAAATGGCCTAGGTTATGAAGAGGCTGGAATTACGATGGACCGCGGTTATGTTTTAGTAGATAACAAGTGCAGAACCAATGTTCCAGGTATTTGGGCTGTTGGAGATTTAATTCCAACCCTGCAATTGGCACATGTTGGATTTGCTGAAGGCATCATGGTGGCTGAAGAGATCGCTGGATTAAATCCTCGACCAATTAATTATGATGGCGTTCCAAGAGTTACATACTCAGAGCCAGAGGTGGCATCAGTTGGATTAACAACAGCTGCTGCAAAGGCTAAAGGCCATGATGTTGTTGAGTTAAATTATGATTTAGCAGGAAATGGCAAGGCCAATATTTTAAAGACCGCTGGATCTGTGAAATTAGTTGCGCAAAAAAATGGACCCGTACTTGGAATTCATATGGTTGGCTCACGTGTTGGTGAGTTACTAGCTGAAGCGCAACTTATTTATAACTGGGAAGCAGATGCCGCAGATGTTGCACAACATATTCATGCTCATCCAACCTTGTCAGAGGCTATGGGTGAGGCTCATTTAGCTCTTGCTGGAAAGCCACTTCATGCGCATGGTTAATACATTTATCTTTAATTTTAAGGAAGGTATCTAATGTCATTTTCAGTAACAATGCCCGCTCTTGGTGAATCTGTAACTGAAGGAACAGTTACACGTTGGCTTAAAAAAGAGGGCGATCATGTTGCAGTTGATGAACCACTTCTAGAGGTTTCTACCGACAAGGTTGATACTGAAATTCCTTCACCTGTTGCAGGAGTTTTACAAAAGATTGTTGTGCAAGTTGATTCCACTGTCGCAGTTGGTGCAGAGCTTGCAGTTATTGCCGATTCCGCTGGTGCAACATCTGCCCCAGCTCAAGCAGCCCCAGCTCAAGCAGCTCCAACTCCACCACCAGCACCAGCACCAGCACCAGTTATTGTCGAGCAGGTTGTTGCACCAGCTACCCCAGCTCCAGTTGCCGCATCAACTCCATCTGCATCTGGATCAACAATTGTTTCGATGCCCGCACTTGGTGAATCTGTTACAGAGGGAACTGTTACTCGTTGGCTGAAAAAAGTTGGCGATCAAATTACTGTTGATGAGCCACTACTTGAGGTTTCAACAGACAAGGTTGATACCGAAATTCCATCACCTGCAACTGGAACCGTGCTAAGTATTGATGTAGCAGTTGATGCAACTGTTGCAGTTGGTGCTCGGTTAGCATCAATTGGAGTTTCATCTGGTGCGCCCGCTCAAGCACCGGCACCAACTCCTGCCGCGCCAAAACCAACCGCTCCAGTTGTACCAGCACCTGTACAGGTTGCACCCGTTACACCACCACCTGCTGCCCCAGCTCCAGTTGCACCAGTTACTTCAACTGCGACAGTTAGAAATGATGATTCTTACGTAACGCCAATTGTTCGCAAATTAGCTGCGGAGGCTGGAGTAAATCTGGCAACCATTAAAGGAACAGGTGTTGGCGGTCGAATTCGTAAAGAGGATATTTTAGCTGCGGTACCTGCAGCAGCTACTGCGCCTTCTGCCCAAGTGATTTCAAATGCACCAGTTTCATCTGCATCTACCTCATCTGCGCCAAAAGCTCCGATTGCAGTTTCACCGCTTCGCGGAACCTCTGTAACAATGACAAGATTGCGTAAAGTAATCGCAGATCGCATGGTTGAGTCACTAAAAATCTCTGCCCAATTAACAACTGTCATCGAAGTTGATGTCACAAAGATTGATCGCTTGCGTAAAGCGGCTAAAGAGAGTTTTGAATCACGTGAAGGCGTTAAATTAACCTATCTGCCATTTTTTGCAGTCGCAGTTTGTGAAGCGTTAAAACAACATCCCGTCTTAAACTCAATTGTTGAAGGTGATCAAATCACTTATCACAGTGCTGAACACCTAGGAATTGCTGTTGATACAGAGCGTGGACTTCTTGTTCCAGTTGTTAAAGATGCCGGTGATCTAAATATGGGAGCAATTGCTCGCAAGATTGTAGATGTGGCAGCTAGAACTCGTGATAATAAAATTACACCTGATGAATTAGGTGGCGGAACCTTCACAATTACCAACACTGGCTCCCGCGGTGCATTGTTTGATACTCCGATTATCAATCAACCACAGGTAGCAATTCTTGGTTTAGGTGCAGTAGTAAAGCGCCCAATGGTTGTTAAAGGTGCAGATGGTGGCGAGACAATCGCAATTCGATCAATGGTTTATTTAGCACTTTCCTACGATCATCGCGTTGTAGATGGTGCAGATGCAGCACGTTTCTTGGTTACCTTAAAGGAACGGCTAGAAGATGGACGATTTGAATCTGATTTAGGTTTGTAATTTGTCTAAAATTAATTCTGTCACCGTAACGGGTGCAACAGGTCTTATTGGCACTGCACTTGTCAGCCAACTTCGCGCAGATGGATATGAAGTAAAAAAATTAGTACGCAGGCCAACTAGAAGCAGTGATGAAGTCAGTTGGAATCCAACCCTTGGCGAGATTGATTTAACCGCCCTTGATGGAACAGATGCGATTATTCACCTAGCTGGAGCTGGTGTTGGCGATAAGCGTTGGAGTGCGGCGTACAAATCAGAGATTTTAAACTCAAGACTTCTTGGAACAACAACTATTGCTAAGGCAGCATCTGAGTTAGGTGTTAAGAAATTTATATCTGCAAGTGCAATTGGTTATTACGGTGAGACCGGCAATAGAGCAGTTACTGAATCAGATCGTGGTGGCGAAGATTTTCTATCGGTAGTTTGCCGTGAATGGGAAGTAGCTGCAGATCTAGCTGGAGATGTGCCCACAATTAAATTACGCACCGGATTAGTGCTTGATCCAACTGGTGGTGCGTTAGGACGGATGCTGCCACTGTTTAGATTTGGCTTAGGTGGAAAATTAGGCTCTGGCAAACAATGGTGGTCTTGGATTACATTGCATGATCAAATTAGAGCAATAAACTTTTTATTGGAATCAAAAATTACTGGCGCAGTTAACTTAACCGCACCAAATCCAGTAACAAATCAAGAGTTCACAGCTGCGCTTGCTCGCGCTATGCATCGTCCAGCTATCTTTCCAGCACCTGCATTTGCACTTAGGTTGGCACTTGGTGGATTCTCAACTGAAATATTGGGCTCAAAAAAGGTTATTCCTAAAGTACTAACTGATGCCGGTTTTGTATTTGATTACCCGCATGTTTCTAACGCGCTTACCGCGTTAGTTGATTAATTAATTTAGCAACCTCTGCCCCGCTACTCATAGCACCTTGCTGTGATGGCGTAACTCTGTGATCGCCAATTACAAAGAGATTTTCCGAAATCTGTAACTCACTTGCTCTCGCTTTACCGCTTCCGTGAAATGGTAATGATTCTTTAATTTCATACCGAGCTAATAAATCCCATTTTGATGTATTGACCTGCCATATATTTGCTAATTGATTTCGAAAATCTTTTTCGCTCAAGGGCGAAAGAGATGTAGCTGAGATCAGATTTACTCCAGGTGGTGCATAATTTTTTGATACCTGACTCATCACTATTGAATTTACTAAAGAGGATTTTGCAGAAATCACCAAGTTTTTGGCATTTAGCAAATCTTCGCTACCTCCAAAGTACATAGTGGTACTGCTCAACATTTTAATTGATTCCGTTGAACCCATTAACTTCTTAGCCGAGGTTGGATCGCAAGCGATTACTATAAATCTACCCGTAAATGATCCTTGAGTTGTAAAAACTTTATTTCCAGAGATTCTTTCAACAACTGTTGTGGTTTTCAGATTATTTAAAGACTCTGCCAATTTCTCACTGAATGCGCTAACACCATTTGCGGGAACTCCCGGCAAGGATTTTATAAATGAGCGAAGGATCTCCTGCGCCACCTGGGCAGATATCTCTCGCGGATCTGTGAGAAATACACCGGCTAGAAATGGGCTGAGTACAGTGGCAAACAATTTTGGAAATTTATCTGTATAAAAACCAAAGCTCTTATCCGCACTTACCCTTGGATTAAGTACAAAGGCTAAGAATTTAACCTTCTCTAATCCACTGCCGATCTCTGAGGAAAGTGATCCAAAGTTGTAACCTATTTTTTTATCAAGATCTGCCAAGTGGATACTTCCTGATATATATTTAAAATCTAATTCTTTAATTAACTTTGTTTTTGCAACCTGCGGATACTTTGGATTTATAACCTGGAAACCCCGGTCAAAAATGAAGCTATCTTGGTAATCACTTTTTACCCGGCCGCCAACTCGATCACTGGCCTCAAGCACCAAAACTGATTTGCCCTGGGTTTGTAGATCACGAGCCGCTGTTAATCCCGCTAAACCTGCACCAATTACGATGCAATCAAATTGCATCTATCTAAATGATTTCTCTCGTGCTTGATCGATCAGAGCGGCAACCATTAACGCCTCATCAGTTGTCACTGGCCAATTGCCACCTGCTAATGCCTGCTTTACCAAGTTGTAGTACTGCGCATAATTTCCATCTTCGCACTCATATGGAACTTTCTCATCGCCAAATTGTAAGTAGGCAATACTTTTAGCACCTGACTTCCAATATCCACCTTCAGGGTATAAACCATTTCGCAGCATCGCCTCTTGTGGATCTAGATCGGTAATAACCAAGGAACCTTTGTCACCAGTTAAACGAATTCTTGGACCTGGTGCGCCATTGATTGCACTTGCTGAAAGGTATGAGTCAACACCTGATTGATGTTTAAGTAAGATCGAGATGTCATCATCTGCAGCGCCGCGAATGGAGCGCACTGATGAAGCAATTAATTCTGCAGGGCCAAACCAATCTAATGCGGTAGAAATCAGATGGGGTTGTAGATCTAATAAATTTCCACCACCATCAATTGCACTGGACTTCTCGCGCCATGAGCCAGGAGTTAACTCTGGTCTAAATCTTTCAAATCTAGAATCTAATCTAAAGATACTTCCTAATCTGCCCTCTTTAACAATCTTTTTAATTGTTAAAGCATCACTATCCCATTTACGATTAAAGTAGGTTGAAACGGCAACACCACTCTCCTTTGAAACATCAATAATTGATTTAGTTTCAGCCAATGTGCGACCCATAGGTTTATCTACCACCGTTGGAATACCTGCACGTAATGCAGCAATGGCAATTTCGGCATGTGAGCTATTTGCTGTTGCAACTACAAGTAAATCAAGATCTAATTTTAAAAGCTCTGCAGCAGATTCAACCACTTGAATATCTGGAAAGTCAGATTTAGCATCCTTTGCCCGCTCCGGCTTTGTGGTTGAAGCACCAACAACAGAGAAGCCGGCACCCTTTAATAATGGAGCATGGAAAAAGCGCCCAGCTAATCCATATCCGGCGATACCGACGCGAGGCGCTTTTTGTGAATCTGAATTACTCATTACTGATGTATAGATTACTTCTTCTCATGTTGCAACTTTGATGGCCACCAGATCTTTGGTCCGATCTCATGTACCAAAGCGGGCACCAAAATTGATCGAACAATGATGGTATCTAGCAGAACACCAAATGCAACTGCGAAACCAAGTTGCGCAAGCGGTACCAGCGGCAGTAATCCAAGTACTGCAAAGGTTGCAGCAAGAACTATTCCAGCAGAGGTAATAACCGCGCCTGTAACTGTTACGCCCTTGGTCACGCCGGCACGGGTACCAATCTTCATCGATTCCTCACGAACACGAGTCATCAAAAAGATGTTGTAATCGATGCCCAGTGCGACCAGGAAGATGAAGGCAAATAATGGGAATGAGTTATCCCCACCAGCAAATCCAAATATATGGTTAAAGACCAATGCACATGCACCTAATGTTGCAAAGTAGGAAAGTACAACTGTTCCTAATAGAAGAATTGCACTCAAGATGCTTCGAAGTAAAATTCCTAGAATCAAAGTGATTACCAATAAAATTATTGGAATAATTGTTCGATTATCACGTTTGTTTGCTTCACGAACATCGTGGTAAACCGCGCTGGTTCCACCAACCAATGCGCTGGCATCTGCAGACTTTGCAAGTTCGCGGATCTTTGGAATGTCATTGCCTGCTTCAACACTGTCTGGTGCTTTATCCAGCGTTACGTTCAGAATTGCTTTGCCATTGACAATCTTTACCGCAGGTAATGGTTGACCTGGAAGTGGCATCGATTCCAACATTGGTGAAATTTCAGTTACACCTGGTGCGCCTTTAATTGCAGCGGAAACAGCCTCGATTTTATCTGCGCTAACTACAACCTGCGTTGGGTCACCTTCGCCACCTGGGAAGTGCTTTAATAATAATTTTTGTCCAACAACTGATTCGGGATTTCCAGTAAATGAATCAACTGTGCCAAGTCCATCAGCTTTTAAGGTTAGAGATGTAAATGCTAAAGCGAGCAAAACTCCACCGGTAATAACCCAAGATTTGCGTGGATTTTTCTCAATGCTCTTGGCCACCTTTGACCAGTTGCCAGACATAACATGATCATCGCCATCATTTCGTGGAATTCTTGGCCAAAATATCCAGCGACCAAATATCAGTAAGAGTGCAGGTAGCAAGGTCAAAATTGTGAACATGGAGCAAACAATTCCAATTGCACCAATTGGTCCAAGTCCTGCTGTATTTGTTAATTGGCTAAACAAAAGAATTAATAAAGATATTGAAACAGTTGAACCTGATGCCAAGATTGGTTCCCATACACCTTTATATGCAGCACGCATGGCGGTGAATCTATTTTCATGATGATGCAACTCTTCGCGGTATCTGGCAATAAGTAGTAATGCATAATCTGTTGCTGCACCGATAACCAGAACTGAAAGAATTCCTTGAGACTGTCCATCAACATCGATGATGTCATTTTTAGCAAGCAGATAAACAATTCCACCTGCAGTAGTTAAAGCAAATAATGAGGAAAGCAATGGAATTATCCATAACACTGGGGATCTGTAAACCACAATCAGAATTAACGCTACGACCGCCAAGGTTGTAAGAAGTAGAGTTGAATCGATATCACCAAAGGCGCCAAATAAATCTCCAAGGATTCCGGCAGGACCAGTTACATATGATTCAACACCTAAGGATTTAGCAATCGGTGCAACATCGGCCCGAAGTTCGGCGATGATGGCAGGAAGTACAGGTTCATCATTTGGTAAAAGCTTTGAAATTGAGTTTCCATCTAGTGGAATATTTGCCAAGATCGCTTGACCATCTTGAGATGGAAAAACTGTAATCCGCTGGCCAGGTGCTAAGTAATCAGAGATCTTTGCCTCTGTTTCGGCAAGCTTTAACTCTCCTACCCCAACCAAGTGTTGATTTAATGCATCAAGGGTTGCGGCATCGCCCTTGCCTTCAAAGAGAATTAATGTTGGAAAATTAAAAGAATCTTTTCCGGAGAATGTTTCAATAACTGCAGATGCCTGCGTCGCCTCTGCGCCTTTTGGCAGGAAGGATGAGTTGTTGTTTTCTTGTACTGAAGTTAATTTTCCAAAGAGTGGCCCAAAGACACCTGTCATTATGAACCAACCGATCACCACCAGCATTGAGATTGCATACGGCTTACGGTTCTTCATACTGAATTTAGACATGCCAAACCTCTTTCAGAAATAGCTGATGATTTATGGTGCGTAGTCTATCGGATCAGCGTATTCCTTATATATCCCTTACATTTAGCCAAATTTTGATCATCCAATTAGGCTTAGATCATGTCCGCCAATAACCTTACAAAATCTAAGGTTTTAATCTCTCATCTCGGCCTGGTCGAGTATTTACCGACTTGGGAGTTGCAAAAAAATATTGCCGCCGACTTAGTTAATGGCAAAGGTGAAGACACCTTGTTGTTACTGCAACATCCATCTGTCTACACCGCAGGACGCAGAACTGAAGAATCAGATCGTCCGCAAAATGGAACTCCAGTAGTTGATGTTGATCGTGGCGGAAAAATAACCTGGCATGGCGTTGGCCAATTAGTTGGTTATCCAATAATTCGGCTAAAAAATCCAACCGATGTTGTTGGTTTTGTAAGAGAGATAGAAAGTGCGTTAATTGATCTTTGTGCTGAATTAGGAATTGCAACAGAGAGAGTTTGTGAGCGATCTGGAGTTTGGGTAAAGGATTCAAATGGTGATCGAAAGATTGCCGCGATTGGTATTCGAGTTGCTAAAGGTGTGACCACGCATGGCTTTGCCATTAATGTGAACCCTGATTTGTCCGCTTACGATCAGATAATTCCATGCGGCATTGTTGATGCTGGTGTGACCTCTATTGCAAAAGAGCTGGGTAGAGATGTAAAGATTGAAGATGTTCTGCCACTTATAGAAAAGCATCTGCTTCCGGCACTGGATAGAGTTATCGCATGAGTTTGGCTCCAGAAGGTCGCAAATTACTTCGCATCGAAGCTCGGAATGCACAAACCCCTATTGAGCGCAAACCAGAGTGGATTAAAACTAAAGCGGTAATGGGCCCTGAGTACACAAAATTAAGATCATTAGTTGTCAGTGAAGGTTTACATACTGTTTGCCAAGAGGCGGCTTGCCCCAACATCTTTGAATGCTGGGAGGATCGCGAAGCTACATTTTTAATTGGTGGCGAACAATGCACAAGACGTTGCGATTTTTGCAATATTGATACTGGTAAGCCACAACCACTAGATAGAGATGAACCCCGCCGTGTTGCTGAATCTGTAAAGGCGATGAATTTAAAGTACGCCACTATTACCGGTGTTGCACGTGATGATCTAGATGATGAAGGTGCCTGGCTTTACGCCGAAACTATTTCACAGGTTCATCTAATGAATCCAGGAGTTGGCGTTGAAATGCTTGCACCTGACTTTAGTGGTCACCCACACTTACTAAATCAGGTATTTGAAACAAAGCCAGAGGTATTTGCTCACAATCTAGAAACCGTGCCACGTATATTTAAAGAGATCCGACCAGCATTTAGATATGAAAGGTCATTGAATGTAATCACTCAAGCAAGAGATTATGGCTTGATTACTAAATCAAATTTGATTCTTGGAATGGGTGAAACTCGCGAAGAGGTTTCACAAGCATTACAAGATCTACGAGCAGCAGGTTGTGATCTGATCACAATTACACAATATCTTCGCCCAACCGCTAAACATCACCCGGTCGTTCGTTGGGTAAAACCAAATGAGTTTGTAGAGTTATCAAAGGAGGCAAGTGATATCGGCTTCCTTGGAGTTATGAGCGGACCGCTGGTTCGTTCTAGCTATCGTGCAGGACGTTTATATAATCAAGCCATGACAGCACGCGCTGTTCAATAAGCCGTTCAATAAGCCGTTTAATAAGGAGAAGCAATGTTTGGTCGTAAGAAAAAAGAGGCTGCAGCTAGCACAGATAAAAATGCAGCCCCAGAGAAGCAATCCCAACTTGCGGTCTTAAAGGATGCCTATAAATTAGTTCGTAAGGAATCTCCTACCGGCATCATCTACTCAATCCTTTCATTTGTTGTAGTTCTAACCGCTGGAATTATTTTCGGTAACAGTATTGGTCATCCAATTTATTTGGGTTTTATCTCTCTGCCGCTTGCTTTTCTAATTGCATTCTTCTTGTTCACCCGATTTGCTAACAGTGCCGCGTTTGCTTCAATTGAAGGACAACTTGGTGCTGGAGCTAGTGTTTTGATGTCTATTAGAAGAGGTTTTGTCACAACACCTGCAGTTAATGTTTCACGTAATCAAGATATGGTCCACCGGGTATCTGGCAAAGCTGGAATTATTTTGGTTGGCGAAGGATCGCAAGCGGTTAGATCGCTATTACAAGATGAGCGCAGAAAAATGGAGCGGTTTTTATCTGGAGTTCCAGTTACTGAAGTAATTGTGGGCGATGGCGCTGGTCAAGTATCCATCCGTAAATTACAAAAGCATTTAAAGAAGCTGCCAAAGAAGTTAACAGCTGCACAACTTCGCGAGGTAAGAGCAAGAGTTCGTTCAGTTGGTGGTTTAAATATCCCAATGCCAAAGGGACCAATGCCAACTAATGTACGGATGCCTCGTCGCTAAAGCGCAGTAAATTTACTTAATACTTACAACTCGAGAGTATGTAAGTACATTGTGATAAGGCTCTAGATCTTTAGTAAAGATTGCTGGTAGAACCAAAATAATTAATGTGGTTCTAATCAAAGTACGTTTGAAACCGATCCGGCCATGTGTTTCCTTATCAACAATCTTAATTCCAACTAAAAATTGACCCATCGAGCTCTGCATAAAATAAGTAAGTATTAAGACCTCGAAGTAAAAGACCACCAATGTTGATATTGAGGTCTCTGGAATTACATTTGGCGTAAGCAAGGTTGAGATCGACCAGGCGATTGCCCAATCTATGCAGATCGCAAGAAAACGTTTGCCTAAGGAGGCTTCTGGAAGATTTGCTTGATTTGGCAGGATACTCATGCGCAAACCCTACCCCTGCCTTAACTCGCCCCCCACCTTTGAAACATAGATGTAACACAAGGGTCATAGATTTTTCACCCGAACCAAGTAAGTTTTCCCCATCTGATTCGAAGCAATGTCGCCTCTTATTCAGCGTATTTTGTAAACGATTTTAAAGAGGAGATTAGATGTTTAAAGATTCATCTGAAATTTTTTCTTACATCAAGAAAAATGATGTAAAGCTCATTGATGTCCGTTTTATCGATCTGCCGGGTATTCAGCACCACTTCAATGTACCGGTTGAATCATTTGATGAAGCGGTTTTTACAGATGGTTTAATGTTTGATGGTTCATCAATTCGTGGTTTCCAAGCAATCCACGAATCAGATATGAAGTTGCTGCCAGTTCCATCATCTGCATTTCTTGATCCATACCGTAAAGAAAAAACTTTGGTAATTTTATTCTCAGTACACAATCCAGTTGATAACACTCCATACTCTCGTGATCCACGTGGTGTTGTTGCCAAAGCGGTTGAGTTCATGCGTTCTACTGGAATTGCTGACACCGCATTTTTTGCACCAGAGGCTGAGTTTTATGTATTTGATCGAATCCGATTCTTAACTGGAATGAATCAAGCCTTCCACCACATTGAATCTTATGAGGGTGCATGGAACACCGGTATTGAAGAGGATGCTGATGGCACGCCAAACCGTGGTTACCGCACAAGAATTAAGGGCGGCTACTTCCCTGTTTCACCAACAGATCAATTTGCCGATCTGCGCGATGAAATGGTTATGAAGCTAGGTGAGGTTGGTTTGTTAGTTGAACGTGCGCACCACGAAGTTGGTACCGCCGGACAAATGGAAATTAACTATCGCTTTACAGATATTTTGACTGCAGGTGATGATTTAATGAAGTTTAAGTACATCATTAAGAACACCGCGTGGGCAGCTGGTAAGACTGCAACCTTTATGCCAAAACCATTATTTGGTGACAATGGCTCCGGTATGCACGTTCACCAATCACTCTGGAAAGATGGCAAGCCATTGTTCTGGGGAGATGGATATGGCGATCTATCTGATGTTGCACGTTGGTACATCGGTGGCTTGTTGAAGCATGCGCCATCACTTCTTGCATTCACTAACCCAACTGTTAACTCATATAAGAGATTAGTTCCTGGTTATGAAGCGCCAGTTAATCTGGTTTACTCAGCGAGAAATCGTTCTGCATGTATCCGTATTCCAATCACCGGAACAAATCCAAAAGCAAAACGCATTGAGTTCCGTTGCCCAGATCCATCATCAAATCCATACCTAGCATTTGCTGCGATGTTGATGGCAGGACTTGATGGAATTCAAAATAAGATCGAGCCACCAAAGCCAGTTGATAAAGATCTATATGAGTTGGAAGGCGCAGAAGCTGCGGCAATTCCACAAGTACCAGGATCGCTAGATGCTGTTCTCGATAATCTAGAACGCGATCATGAGTTCTTAACTCGCGGTGGTGTATTCACCAAGGATCTAATTGAAACTTGGATTGATTTCAAGCGTAAGCAGGAGGTGGATTATGTGCGACTACGTCCACATCCAGCTGAGTTTGAACTGTATTACGATTTATAAAAATAAGTAGAAATAAAAAATGCCCTCCAGAGATGGGGGGCATTTTTTATTGGGTTTGAATCTAATTATGCGCGAAGTGCTGCAGCTAAGGATCTAAAATCTTCAACCAAAATATCAATCTCCTTCTGGCCATGCGCCAGCGAGATCAACCACTGCTCATCTAATCCTGGTGGCGTTATGATTCCGCGATTAATTGACCAAAGCCAAGAAAGCTCTGCCACTTTGAAATCAGTTGCTTTGTAATCACGGTAATTTCTAACTGGAGTTGTTGACCAGGTAATACAACCCTTAACGCCAAAACCAACGGTATGGGCTGGTAATTGATACTCGGAGATAATCTCAGAGATTCTTTGAAGCGCTTGGCGATTAAATTCCTCTGCCTTACCTAATGACTCATCTGTACAAATTCGATCAACAGCGCGAACACCTGCCATCGCAAGCGGATTGCCATTAAATGTACCGAAGTGCGCCATCTTTCCAGAGGCAACTGCATCCATGTACTGCTTCTTACCACCAAAGGCTGCAAGCGGAACTCCGCCACCAATTGATTTAGCTAAACAAATTAAATCTGGTTTTACACCAAGACGTTGCGCTGCTCCTTGTGGTCCTGCAGTTAATCCTGTTTTAACCTCATCAAAAATTAAAATAATTCCATATTGATCGCAAAGTGCGCGAACACCTTCTAGGTATCCATCATCAGGTAAAACAATTCCAATATTTTCTAAAACTGGCTCGAGAATAAAACAGGCGATTCGTTCAAAGTTTCGCTTGAACATAATCTCTAGCGCCTCTAAGTTGTTGTATGGAACAACAAATATTTCACCAGGAACAGCAGATTCTGGAACTACTGGAGTTGGCGCCTCAGCATCTCCTGCTTGATTTAATGCTGGCTTACTAGAAACCATAAGTGGGTCATATGAACCGTGGTAGCCACCCTCAATCTTTACGATTGCACTTTTACCGGTGTATGCACGTGCGGTGCGAACTGCATACATGGTTGCTTCAGTACCTGAGTTGGCAAATCTGATTTGATCTATTGCAAACCGTTTACATAAACGCTCTGCTGCGTCTCGTGAAATCGGTGATGGGGTTACAAATAAAGTTCCAACATCTAAAGTGGATTTTATCTCTGCTACTACATCAGGATTTAAGTGGCCGGCCAACATTGCGCCAAAGCCCATTGAAAGATCTAATAGATCGCGCCCATCAACATCGGTCATCCATGCGCCTTTAGCGGAGACGATTGAGATTGGATATGGATCCCAGTGTTGGAAGCTGGATGGAACGCCAAGTGGAATAACTTGATGGGCTAACTCATTTTCTAAGCCAGATCCCATTGTGGATTTTTTATATGCCGCCCACTCTTGAGCAAGAAGTTGATCTACCTTTGCCGAATCTAATGGCAGTGCATCAATAGCGGTTGTTCTAAATGCTTGGGGATGATGCGATTTGGTTTGCATGATAAGTAAGTGGTTTCAAAAAGCTCCAATCGAGCCCTACTTTGAAATACACACTCCAAACGATTTAAAATAAGTACTTTACTTATTTAATATAAAGCCAAATGTAGCAGAGTATAAAATTTTGTCGAATTGCAAAAAAATTATGCGTGTTTACGCACGATTTCTGCGACGGTATGCGTAAATTCCAAAAAATAAACTTGTTGTTATAAATAAGGCTGTCGCAATATAAATACCGATTGGATATTTACTTTTTTCCTCATTTTGTACACCCTCAGCAGTTTCCGCGCCCTCTGCCACAGTTCCAAAATTAAAGGAGTACTCGCCTTCAACGGGATGTCCATCGGCAGAGACGACGCGGTAATAAACTAAAACCGGTCCAGTAATCGTATTTGGATCTAATGAGACTGTAATTTGTGAACGATTAATTACTTCATCATCTGCACTGATTTGATCCCCGACCGCATTATTTACAACGAGAAAATTGGATTTCTCTCCACCTACCGTTATCAAATCCTCATCAAAGGTTAGGGATATCTCCGTCGGCCAGCTTTCGACCAAACTGCCAGCGGCAGGATCGCTGGAGATCAGCTTCGTGTGCGCAGTAGCAGGCCCCGCGGTGACGGCAAGTATCAGAGAAGCCGCAATTAAAATCCTGGTTGCTTTCATCGCTTAATTCTAATGCCAAAGTAATGCTGGGTGTTTGCAGATGCAAATGATTTGCAATAACCTTGGAGGATGAGCAAAAAGCCTTCACTGCGGCAACATCTTCGTTTTGAGAGAAGTGAGCTGCCAGCGCTATTTGGGGTTCTCGGTGTTGTTGCATTTCTTCATATCGCGGGCTGGGGACTCTTCATTCACTTCAACTCTGATCCGCAGTATCAATCACTTACCGATTCAAAAGGTGTTTTGGTTTACGCCGGCGCCGGCGCTTTAGCTTATTCATTTGGCTTACGTCACGCATTTGATGCCGACCATATTGCAGCCATTGATGACACAACACGTCTGATGTTGGCTAAAGGAAAAAAACCACTGGCGGTTGGCCTCTTCTTCTCGCTGGGCCATTCAACAATCGTGATGGCATTGTGCGTTGGCGTTGCCTTTGCCGCCAAGCAGGCAACTAAATTCCAGAAAGATTTCGCCGAAACTGGCGGGATTATTGGCGCATCTGTCTCAACATTATTTCTATATCTAGTTGGAATCCTTAATCTAATTATTTTAGTTGGAATCATAAAGGTTTGGCGTCAGGCTAAATCGGGCAAGTTTTCTCATGAGCACTTAACTCAACTTTTAAATGAACGTGGATTAATGAAATTAATTTTTCGTGGTGCCTTTAAAAAGGGTTTTGATAAATCATGGCAACTTTATCCAGTAGGTGTTTTATTTGGCTTGGGATTTGATACCGCAACTGAGGTTGCACTTCTAGCGCTTTCAGCCACCGCTGCAGTTGGCACTGTTGGCGGCACACTTCCACCCCTAGCAATTATTGCCTTACCTTTAATTTTTGCAGCTGGTATGTCCTTGATGGATTCATTAGATGGCATATTTATGACAAAGGCTTACGCGTGGGCATTTACATCTCCCCTACGAAAGATTTATTACAACCTAACAACAACCGGCTTATCTATCTTTGTTGCATTTGTGATTGGAACTATCCAGTTGGTCGGAGTACTTTCTGAGAAAACCAGTATTGCCAAGTACCAACCATTTACCGCCATTGCAGAGATTGATTTAAATCGAGTTGGCTACTTTATTGTCGCCTCATTTGTTGCTGCCTGGCTGATTTCGGTATTGATCTGGAAATTCGGAAGATATGAAAAGCGCTACTCCTCAGGAATTGTTGAGACCGACCATGTTCATACTGAAATAAAGATTGATTAACTCTTAATCAATAAATAAATCAGGAATAAACTCTGTTGTTCCTGGCACTACTGAATACTTATCTAGATCGGTAATTCCTTCACTAGCTAATACCTCATCATCGATAAAGAAGTTTCCAGTGCACTCTTTGCCAGCTCTATTTAAAACAATATAAGCGCTATCTGAGTAAATCTCTGGCTTGCGGCAGTACTCACTTTCAACCCCCGGAATCATGGCAAGTGCTGCGGTATCAATTGCTGTTCTTGGCCACAGCGCATTTACGCCAATGCCATCTCGCTTTAACTCTTCAGCTAATCCCAAAACACACATGCTCATTCCGTACTTAGCCATTGTGTAAGCAAGATGAGGCTTAAACCACTTGCCACTCATGGATAACGGAGGTGACAACATCAATATGTGTGGATTGAATCCATCCTTAGCGCTCTGTCGCAGGTATGGGATCGCTGCCTGTGAAGTTAAAAATGTGCCGCGAGTATTTACGCCCATCATTAAATCAAATCTTTTGGCAGGAGTGTTTTCAGTATTGGTTAAATTAATTGCGCTGGCATTGTTGATCACAATATCAATACCACCAAAGCTTTCAGCGGTCTTTGTAATTGCTGCCAGAATCTGATTTTCATCGCGAATATCGCACTGGATTGGAAGTGCCTTACCTCCTGCAGCCTCAATCTCTGCTGCTGCGGTAAAAATTGTTCCGGGAAGTTTTGGATTTGGATCTGCCGTCTTCGCTGCAATGGCAATTGATGCGCCATCTGCTGCGGCTCGTAATGCAATTGCCAGTCCGATACCGCGAGATCCGCCGGTAATAAAGATTCTTTTTCCCTTAAGTGACATTGCTTATCCCTTATTTTTCTTCATTAGGAAGTTCATAAATGCTTGCTGTGCTTCATCAGAATCCATCGCCATTCTAAATAACTCTCCTTCGGCCCGCATAACCTGATTCAAAGCTTCATGCGATCCGCTTTTTAATAAGGCTTTGGTATTTATTACTGCAGTAGGTGGTTGCTCCGCCAAAGTGTTAGCAAATTTCATTGCCGCACCAAAGTGATCCTCTGAAATTTCATTGATTAATCCCATCTGCAAAGCTTCATCTGATGTAAAACTTCTGCCAGTTAACAAGATCTCAGATGCTTTGGCATGGCCAACTAATCTTGGGAATAGGTAACTAGATCCACCCTCTGCAACTAAACCAAGTGAAACAAATGGCATTGAGAAAACCGAGTTGGGATTGGCGGTAACAATGTCGCAGTGCATCAACATGGTGGTTCCAATACCAACTGCTCGGCCGTGAACAGCGGCAATTAATGGTTTTGGGAAATTATGAATAGCAAATAAAAAGTTAAATACAGGTGAGCCCTCATCCATTTGTGGATTATTAGCAAAATCATTTATGTCATTTCCAGCGGTAAATGAGTCGCCCTCTGATGAGATCACTATGCAGCGAACACCAAAATCCCCCGCTGCTTCATTTATCTTTGTAGCAAGTGTTTGATACATCTCTTGGGTAAGAGCGTTTTTCTTCTCAGCCCGATCTAACTTTAAAACTAGTACGGCACCAATTTGTTCAACAGAGATTTGGGACATGGTCAGATCTTAGATCAGAAAGCGGAACTTTTTACCCTCCGGCAAGTATCGTTAGAATTATAGAAAGCCAATGGGGGTGTATTTTGGAGCTCAATATCCTGACGCGTGAGTTAACCCCATTTGAGCAATTAGTCTGCGAGCATCTATGTGAAGGTCTAACTAATTCTGCAATTGCGGAGCAAACTTCACACACCGAAAAGGTTGTTGAAAATACGGTCTCCCGTGTTGCTAAGGCCTTCTCAATTAAATCTGATGGAAATGTAAATGTACGTGTTTTATTAGCGCTGGCATATCGCTCCCACTTTGGCGACAAAGCTTTTGATAAATTGGGCATTGCTTGTAAACATTTAATTGTTGGGTCCGATGGCTCACAAATTTGCGCAAAACACATCGATTAATCTCGATTAGTTCATCTTCAATATCTACTTAATCACACTTTGCTTAGTGCTACCACTCACTATTCCCCTGTTATCAACATGGGTACAGGAGTATCAATAGGAATGAGAAGTAGAGAGCTTCTCATAAGCATTACAAGAGATTGTGGAGAGAATATTATGAAACGTCGAACCTTCGATCGAATCGTCAGCTTTGTTGGTTTAGGACTTTCTGTTTTGTTATTTGTAGCTGCTGGGCTACTGAATTGGGGTGCCGGATTTGCAAATGACTCTGTCGCATCACAATTAGAGCAACAGCGTATAACAATGCCGGCAGTAGATAGCGATTCATTTAAAGCACTTCCAGTAGAAGCGCAGGATGCGTTGAGGCCTTTTGATGCAATGCCATTAACAACTGGAAAGCAAGCTCAGGCTTATGCCGATTACTACATTGGCACCCACATAAAAGGAATTGCCGGAGGAAAGGTTTATTCAGAGGTTAGCGGAGAAGCATTGGCTGCAAATGCCAAATCTAAAGCGAACCCTAACGATGCAAAGCTTGCAGCAGAAGCAGCCACTTTAATGGGCCAACGCACAACATTGTTTATGGGTGAAACTCTAAGAGGAGTTCTGCTAACGGCATACGCATTTTGGCAACTTGGTCAGATTGCAATGTATGCAGCTTATGCCGCATCAATCGGTGGTGTTTTAATGTTGATCTTGTCACTAATGGGCTTTGCGCACATTCGTCGCGTAGAAGCTGACGCGACGATTTAAGACCCTCACTCTCCAAGAGGGAAAGGCCCCTAAGGATTAATATCCCTAGGGGCCTTCTAATTAATTTTCTTAATTAATTATTTGAAACTATCTTTCGATTGTGCCCTTAATAAACTCCTCAACCTTGTTAAAGGCTTGTTCATCTGTGTATTGAACTGGTGGAGATTTCATAAAGTAGCTAGATGGAGAAAGAAGTGGTCCGCCAATTTTGCGATCCAATGCAATCTTTGCGCAACGAAGTGCATCAATAATTACACCAGCTGAGTTTGGTGAATCCCACACCTCAAGTTTGTACTCAAGATTTAGTGGCACATCGCCAAATGCGCGACCTTCTAGGCGAACATAGGCCCACTTGCGATCATCTAGCCAAGGAATGTAGTCAGATGGTCCGATGTGAACATTCTTTTGACCTAGATCGTAATCAAGTTGTGAGGTTACAGATTGAGTCTTTGAGATCTTCTTTGACTCAAGACGATCACGCTCTAACATGTTTTTGAAATCCATGTTTCCGCCAACATTTAATTGGTAGGTGCGATCTAAGTGAACGCCACGATCTTGGAACAACTTAGCCATGATTCGGTGGGTAATGGTTGCGCCAACCTGAGATTTAATATCATCGCCAACAATTGGAATTCCAGCCTTTGTGAACTTATCTGCCCACACTGGATCAGAGGCGATAAATACAGGAAGTGCGTTAACAAATGCACAACCAGCATCAATTGCACATTGTGCGTAGAACTTAGCTGCCTCTTCAGAGCCAACTGGAAGGTAACAGATCAGAACATCAACCTTTGCCGCCTTTAACTCTGCAACGATATCTGCTGGTGCATCTGTTGATTCTTTAATTGTTTCTTTGTAATAACGGCCTAGACCATCAAGAGTTACACCGCGCTTTACCTTTACGCCAGTTTGCGCAACATTACAGAATTTAATTGTGTTGTTTTCGCTAGCCCAAATTGCATCTGCAAGATCTAAGCCAACCTTTTTTGCATCTACATCAAAAGCTAAAACAAAGTTGATGTTCTTGATGTGATAGCCGCCAAGAACTGGGTGCATCAAACCAGGGATCTCAGTTTCGTTAGTGGCATCCTTATAGTAAGTAATACCTTGTACTAATGAGTTAGCGCAGTTTCCTACTCCAACAATGGCTACTCTGATTTCACCTTTATCCTCTATGGTCACTTGCTTTTCCTTTCAGTTTTGAGCATTTCTTCCAACCAAGCAATCTCTCGCTCCGCTGAATCCAACGAGTGACGGCGCCACTCAACCAAATAGGTATCGATACCCTCTGGAATCTTTGATAACTCACGGCGAATAATCTCCGCCTTTTCAATTAGACGTCGGTGACGTCCCTCTAAAATTCGAACTCGGCTGGTGCGAGGTGTTGGTCCAAAAAATGCGAAGCGAACTTCAAAGCCTTCATCCTCAAAATTATCTGGTGTTGCACTCTCCATTAATTGCGCAAACTTCTCTTCACCTTTTGCAGTTAATTCATAAACAATTCGCGAGCGCCGAGACAAACCACCTGACTCTTTAACTGTCTCTGCAATTAATTTGCTCTCTGACATTTTGCGTAGCTGCGGATATAAAACGGAGAAACTTAATGCGCGAAATGGACCGTAAATAGCGGTCATGCGTTTTCTTAATTCATAAC
>JACCDP011474402.1_pt1 | contig 28126 bp, 22 predicted proteins | sample 7445841 | NCBI WGS metagenome assembly JACCDP01 (sample SAMN15323441, study PRJNA562643) | freshwater metagenome | isolation source: river surface water | place: USA:Blue River Watershed | collected 2017-08-17 | reverse complement strand
TGTAGAAATAAAAACCATTTTATAAACTTTTTTTACAAAAATAATTTTCAGATCTTGCTGATTTTTTATAAGATAGAATTTACATATTTTCATATATTTCTTCTAAAAATTCAGTAAGTGATTTATAAATTTCATGAATAAAAACCATTTTACAAACTTTTTTTACAAAAATATTTATAAATCGTGCTGATTTTTTAGAAGTTGAAAAATACACTTTTTCATATATTTCTTCTAAAAATTCAGTAAGTGATTTATAGATTTCATAAATGAAAACCATTTTATAAACTTTTAAAATCATTTTTATAAAAGTTGATTTAGTCAAATGAAAATGAATATAAAGAAACCAGATTTCTTTATATTGAAATGAAAATGATAAAAATTAGTCTTTGCGAGTTTTGGAGTAAGATCCGGTTGAAGTGATAAAACCGACTCGAAGGGGATTTTTGGATTGAACAGATTTGGCATCATAAATTTCAAAAGTGTCTGGATTGATATAAACGCGATTTACTTTTTCGGGTATATCAATCAGTGTCTTCTCGGCATCACCTCTTGCGAGATACATCTTCTTTTTAGCTTTCTCAATCAAATAAATCTTTTTATTATGATAAATAGCTAAAGTCAATTGACGAGATTCTTGTTTTGTATTTGCAGAACGAGATGAATAAACTACATCTTTCCCTAATTGTGGGAAGTAAGCTAAACCTTCAGCATCTTGGCCGAAATCGAAACAACGATAATCACCTTGAATATCAGGTGCATTAAGAACACAATCAAATGCGGATTCCATCATCATCATCTTCAATTCATCAAGAACAATCTGTTTCTTTTGTGAAATCTCTTCGATATATTCATCTGTCGAAACCTTCTCTTTATCCAATTTCACTTCTTCAGGTCCCAATACACTAAAATAGCGGAAGATCTCAATATTGCGATCTGCTTCTGGAAGTGCAATATGTGAGTTACGACGAACACCACGTCCAATAACTTGTTGAATTCTCATTTGATTCCAATAAGGTTCCATAATATGAATTTGACGAATATTCTTGAGATCAAGACCTTCAGCACCTGCTGAGGTAGCAAGAAGAATTTTACAAAGACTTCCCGTTTTGTTCTCTTCGCTGGTAAACATACGCAAGATCTCTGCTTTTTGTTCTTGATCTTCTGTACCGGAATACATGGTATATCTTGGAACATCTTTTCCTTTGGTGGAATCTTGATAAGAAGCAAAACCATTAAAATCCAGGATTTTGGTAAAGATCTCTACACCTTCTAAAGAACGGAAATTGGAATAGACAAAGACTAAACCAGGACTTTGTTGAACATTCTCTAACATCATTCGCATCTTTGGAGAGAGTTTATCTAAACCATCAGGTCCAGGTGTCAAATATTTCTCACCTTGATCTACTAATTCCTGAAGAGCTTTTGCAATACGTCTCTTGTAATCACTTGCAACTTTACCATCTTCATTTAACATCATTTCTAATTGAGCCGATTTTACAAATGCATTGTTTATTGCTGCATTATTTTCATTCTTCTTTTTAATGGAAACAATGAATTTCGGATCTGGATAAGGACGAGGCACCTCTTCAGGGAATACGAAATTAGAAGATTGGCGTGAAAAGACACGGAATGTACTTTTAATCTGATCCTTTCTTTTACTTCCTCTCGCTTTTGCGGATCCTCTTTCGGATATTCTCTCTCTGTTTCTTAAAATATTATAAATTTGATATTGATAGTTGCTCATATCCACTCGATAAATATCACGATAAGTAACTGTTGGATAATTTGTGGTTAAAGGTTTGTAAAATGAAATTAAACCTAACATACGACTCTTAAAGACGCGATTCATGGAAGGCTTGATACGATCTCCCTTTTTAGGATCTTCTTGAATGAAATATCTACGGAAAGCTTCACCTTCTTCTTCGATAGGGAACAAAGTGAAATTTTCAACTTCTAACAATTTCTTTGCATCTACTCCATGATCTTTACATGTCTTTTCTAATTTCTCAATCGTTTCACGATATTCATCTGTATAACTACGAACAGTAATATGGAAAGAGATCGAAGCATTTACTTTATTTACTTCCAAATAATCCACATAGGGGACTTTAGCCAATTGAGCTTCTAATTCAGTCAAATCCCAACGTTCTCCATATTTCGGATCCACATGTGTAATACGGAAATTAGTAATTTCAATAAATCCACGCAAAATATTCATTAAAACAGCAACTTCAAAAGCGTCATTGATCACAGGAGTACCACTCAAAGCAATGATTTTGCAATTCTGTGCATTCATCAATTGTTGATAAATTTCATGACCTTGTTTCGATATACCCATGATACCACTTACCATTTTAGAGACTAAATTATGAACTTCATCAATAATAATTACTTTATTATCTAAAGTACCAATACGACGAATCTGTTCCAAGGTATTAGATGCATTATACGAAACAAAAGAATACTTTTCACGCCATCCATCAGGATCACGCTGATAAACAGGTAATGATTGAATCTCTTTCTCAAAGTTAGGTTTTAAAGAAGCTGGCAACATTACAACTATGTTTTTAGTTGTTTTTAGATTTTCAGCAATAATAATGGAAGACATTGTCTTACCAGCACCAAGAGTGTGATAAAGAAGAACTCCACGATAAGGTGATTTGTTTTGCATATAATCACGCAAAAGTTGTTGATATTTAAATGCTTTCTTTTCACCTGGTTTGGTGGCTAATGGTTTTCCATCTGCACGATATTTCAAAAAAGTCTCCGTTACCCATTGTGGAAAGGATTTCTTATTTGGCAAAACCCAAAAGAGAGGCTCTATCATCGAATTACCCACATTTTTTTTTACTTGTTCTACCAATCTCTCTTCATCGGTAGATGGCATCTCCATCTCAACCACTTCCTCGGTTTTTGGAATAATCTTTTTCATTTTTTTAGGAATATTTACAACCACATTCTCTTCAATAACCTTTTGCTCTTCTACCGGTTTTGGAAGAATCTTCTTCTTCTTCTTTGTCGTAGAAACAACTGCATTATTTTTCATTCCCAATTGGTTCATTACATTATTCATAATTGTTTCCATTTTTAAAATGAATAACCTCTATTGTTAATAGATAATATTTATATAAAATTTATATAAATATATCATTTTTTAAAATTAAAAATAAAAATAAAAATAAAATTTGTTAAAATGAAATGAACTTAAAGACCATCGACAACACCAAAATAGCATAAGGCAGCCTTTGCTGCATTCACTTCTGCCATCTTCTTTACCATCGAACAACCTTCTCCTACAATGTCTCCTGCTAGATTCTTAACTGTAATATGATATTTTCTTACCATCATTCCCTTATCATTTTCAACCATTTCAATATCTTTTACTTCATAAACAGGTAGATAGGGAGTATCCTTATAAATCTTATGATAATATTGCATCAATTGATCTTTGTAATTATCTTCCTTTTTGATCAATTCGGCAAAATCAATATTCTCTTCATACAACTTTAGAATAAAACTTCTGCAAATCTTGATACCCTCCATCTCATCTTCATGACCAAATTCCAGAGAAATGGCTCCAATCAATGCTTCAAATGCATCTTCAAGAATACGTTCATCACTCCTTCCATTTCCTATAATCTCTTTCTGTTTTGACATGATAATCCATTGTTGCAAACCAAGATGTCTCGCAAGTTTTGCCAAAGTATCCGTCTTCACCAATTTACTACGCAACTTGGTGAGAAATCCCTCTTGTTGATCTTCATAACGTTTAAAAAGATAATTTGCCATAATACTCTGAAGAATACCATCTCCTAGCCATTCCAGACGCTCTCCAGTCTTCTCTTGAAGAGGAATGATACCCTCCGGAACATCTCCTTCCAGACGTCCATGATACTTTTCATATTTCACAAAATCGGATTTTGTACAATAAGATTCATGTATAAAAGCTTCTTGAAAAATATTCATATGACGAACATCGGATACTCGGATTCCACCCTTCCTGAGAATCTTACGAACAGCCTCTTTCGTCAAATACACATTACTTTCATTCCAAACTGGATAAATAATTACTTCTTTTTTGGTCTCCATGTTGCTCTCTTATCTTATATTACACTTTTTTTAAGTACTTTGCGTACATATCATTTTTTTTGGCATTCAGCACAAATTTGTAAAATGAATATAAAATAGAATTCATTTCACTATAAGAGAAATGAATCAACAAAAAAAAACAAAGTGGTATATGGATATGCGAGAGCGTGATCTGTGTGAAAAGCTCACTTCTAAAATCTCATTTGAAACAAAAGCTTTAGATGTCGGTGATATGCAAATCATTGATATTGAATCCAATGAAATACTTGTTTTGATTGAACGAAAAACTTTATCCGATCTATCTTCTTCCATTACAGATGGTCGTTATAAAGAGCAGAAGCAGAGATTACTTCATGCTATCTCGAACCGAACAAAAAAGATCTATGTGATTGAAGGAGAAGATATGACGGATTTTCATTTAGACAAATCTGTTTTTGATGGAGTGATGATTAATACAGTGGTGAGAGATGGAATTATGATATACAGAACCAAAAATCTGGATGAAACAGTGAATATGATGATACATATACAGAAGAATGTAGAAGATCATCATGAAGAGATTATGGAGAATTTTCTGGGAGTTCCGAATGAAAAAGATGTGGAATATCAGATCTTTAAAACGGTAAAGAAAGAAAATATGACCGAAAAGATCGTATTTCGTGCTATGCTCTCTATGATTCCTCAAGTATCCAATACCATTGCAGATGTGTTGATTGAAAAGTATGAGAATATGGAAAGAATGATTATTGAGATTCGCGAAGAAGATACTTCGGAAATGCTTCATAAAATTAGCGAAATGAAATATGGAACAGCACAAAGAAGGATTGGAGAAGTGACGGCAATGAGAATCTTGTTACATCTTTTTGATATTGATGAAGAGACAAAGACACAATGGATGGAGAAGACACAGAAGAAGAAGAATACAAAACTGACTTCACCACGAATTCCAAAAAAGACAAATTCCATTTCACTCTTTAGTGAGTAATTTGTTGAATGAATGTTTCGGAAAAAGTGGGATCATGGAGTTTTTGAATGAATTCTTTCTGATACTTTTCTTTCTCCTCTTCTGATGTGTCAGAGGAACCTTTATATTTTTTTCCTGTAAATAATTCCAAAATCCAATATGATTCTGGATTCTTACCAATCATTTGATCTATTTTTTTATATAATTGTTTTTCCCATACCTTTACATATTTTGAATTCTCTTTGATTAAATAACTGACTAATACATAATCATCTTCACGATTCTTTTTACCAATCTTGAAATAATGCAAACCTTCTAAATGATTTCGGATTAAAAATTCTACATAAGAGATAAATAATAATTTACGACGATCTTCCTTCATACTCTCATAGATTTCATTTGCACTCTTCTCTTTCATCTCCATCTCCATTTTCATATTTGATTTCTTTATATTCATTTCATTTGGTAAAGTTTCAAGTTCTTTAGTGGAAGGAGGTTTTTCATATTTCTTTTCATTCATCTTTTTATTTTTATCTTCTTTCTTTTCTCCTTTCTTCTCTTCTTTTCCATTTTTCTTCTGATCTTTTTTTTGATTTTGTTTTTGTTTAGGAACTGATTTAAAAAGATCATTTTGTGAATAAAAGGAATTGGAGAAAGTGCGTCTTTCACGATTACGATTGGGTCTTTTGTGAGATACGGAAGGAGGACGATGATGTCTCTTTTTTTCTTGTCTTCGGTGTTTATCTTTTTGTTCATGTTTTTTATCATTTTCATCTTCATTTTCCATAGAAGTAGGATCTGCAGGTATTAAAAGTTTCAATTCAATATCTGATTTTTTTGTTTCTTTACTTTTTTTTTTACTTTCAAATGTTGCAATTTGAGAAATTAATTTTGCAATTTCAATATTTATATTTTTAGTATTTTGTGGAGGCATTGCTGCTTCTTTAGTTTGTTTATTTTTTTCGAATGTTGAAATTTTTGTTTGTGCATCTGTAATTTCTTTTTCTAAATCTTTAATTTCTGATTTAAGTTTTTTTTCTTCAATTTCAAGTTTCTTCTTTTCATCTTTTTTGAAATGAGTTTTCTTTTTTCTTTTTGGATCTGGTTTCGAAAATCTTTTTGTTTTCATTCCCTCTATCTTCTTCTCTCATATTTTAGAAAAATGAAATATAAAGAAATGAATAGATAAAGATATAAATAAAGATGAATGGAACCATCGTTCGACGTTATTCAGACTCTGTTTTAACAGATCATTCTTATCAAAAACAAGTCATTAAAGAAGGAAAGAAGATTTTAGAAACAAATGATTTTCTAAAAAGTTTAGATAAAATGATGCGAAATGAAGATTTTCGAGTTTTTTATCAAAAATATTTTCAAACGCATTGTGAAATTGAAACTGTCATTTTATATATGAAGTTATATGAAAATCTAGAGAAAGAATATAAAAAAGTATATAAAGAAGAAGAGATTCCTTCCGAAGTGATGGCATTTACTCTTCGTGAGATCTTTGCAGATCGTGATAGTCGAAAGGCTGTGATGAATTCATTTGATCAATTTTGTAATACTTATAAAGAGAATAGGAATCAAATAAATTGGGAAGAGTGATGGAGATGTTTTTTGATCTCTCTGATTTCATGATCTACAAATTTCTTTAATTTTGGTTTTGGTTTTGTTAAAAAACCAAAGATAATGGTAATAATCAAAGCATTGATAATAAATTCAAGTTTAATATGTAATGTTCCACGGAATGATAAGATAAAAGAGAGTGAAACAACAAATACTGCTAATAATTGAATAAAACGATCTTGATGAACATAACGAATAAGAATAGGTGAGAAATCCACATAATTAAAGAGAGAAGTGAAGAAGAGAATGGACAATACAATCACAATCTCTTTGTAATGAATTTTAACATTCGATAGTTTTTGAATAAAATGATGAATTGGTTTTTTCATCTTCTTCTCTATCATCAAATGATAAATATTTTTCATTTGATCAAATGACTTTATAAAAAAAATGATTTGAGGCTCACACTTCGTGCTCGAGAGGAAGATTTTTCTATTCAGTTTCACTACGTTCAACCTCCAGAAAAATCATTTAAACGCGACTCCCCCTTGCGGGGGGTCGCGCGGCGCAGTTTGACGAAGTCAAACGAAGCCGGATTTTAGAAAACATGTTTTTATAAAATGAAATCAATATAAAGACTTTTAAGATTTTTTATAAAAAAGATATATATTTTTTGCGCATGAGGTAATTGATCCATTTGCGTTCTTCTAGATTGGTAGAGAAGAGAGTGATATCTTTTTCGAGAAAGATTGCATCATCAGGAAAGTAAAGAAGGATAGCTAAAAAGAGAATGAAATAAAGTGAAGGATTTTGCATATTCAGTCGTAAGAGTATTTGTCGCATTTCATAAAGAAATTTAGAATGAAGATAAATAGAAGGTTGTTCTTTATTTTTTGCATGATTGAAATAAAAATTTCCAATGACATTCTTTTTTCCTTCATTTTGTAATTTTTGAATATCTTGACGATTCGGTGTTATAAATAATATATATTGATTTTCTTGAATTGGAAATCCTAATTGTTGTGTAATCATAAAAATAGGTTTATCGGATTGGAAAGAAGAGATAGGATGTGACACTTCTTTTGTAAAAAATACTTTACATAATTTCATTTCAAAATACTGTTTCATCTGTTCTTGTTGAAATCCAAAAATGGATTTTGATTGAATATTTTTCATATTTCTCCATACTTTATCATATTCTTCAAATACTAATTTTGTGAGGAATGGATCTAATATCACTCTTGTATCTAATAATGCAATATGACGAAGATAATTCAATTGAGGTTTCGCATTATGAATTGTACTATTTCGAGTATGTTTTAATTGACTTTTTGATATTTCACGATATTGACTATAATATTTTGAATAGTAGAAATCTAATCCAGTGATATATAAATATTTAATAGGATAACATAATAAATCCATAATTGCACATGTTCCAGTATAAGGTCTTGTTCCAAGAGCTTGTTCAAATTTACGAAAACGTTCATCATCCATTACTTTAAATGGCAATTCAAAACGATATTTTCGTACATATCTTGCAATATCCTCTTTAAAAACACCTTGAAATGGATAAGATGAACATACAAATTTAATACCATATTTTTTATGTAAAGTTGGAGATAATTTATTCTCACCTGGAAAATCAGATATATTTAAAGAATTATACAAAATGTCAGTTCTTGTTCCTATATCTTTTGATAAATCTTTTGGAAGTGGTATTGATTTATTCAATCTTACCACCAAATCAAATTTATCAATAATCTCTCCTCTTCCTGTGCCTAAAACAGATTCCGCTGGACCCACTAATGCAATCGATTTACCCTCTACATAATCATAAAAGAGTTTTTGATATAACATAAAAAAATGACTCATCATGGTTTCTTGATAAACAGAGACTACTTGAGTAGGAGGTTGATAATTCTCAACCGTAATTTTTTCTTTCTTCTCTTCTTTTTCAGATTTTTCAGAATTCAATTTTTCAGAAACAGGTTTTTGAGAAATGGGTTTTTCAGGAATCGGTTTTTCAGGAATCGGTTTTTCAAGAATCAGTTTTTCAGGAATCGGTTTTGGAGTTTCGATTCGTATCTCTTGTAATTGTTTTTTCAATTCTACATTTTTCTTTTGAATATATTCATATCGATATTGTGGAGATGTTTGTTTTTGTAATTCTTCTCGAATCTTTCGATCTTCATCTTTTTCTTTACATTCTTTATAATGAAATGGTAAATGATTTTTAAAAATTAGATTTTTACATAATGGGCATAAAACATACTGACTCAATATATTCATCATCCTTCCTGGTCTATCTCATCTCTCTTTTTTTTTCAATCTATTTTAGCGAATCTTTCTAAATGAAGATGTATATAAAGAATCTTTTTCTTTATATTCAAAAAATTTGTTAAAAAATGAATTCGATTATCTTGTAATTGGACCTTGAAGATAATAGTTTTTGGGTTGATTACATGATTGTAATACAAAGGTATATTGTATAATATTGATGAGATAGTTAAGATTGGAATTAGGATTTCGGAGTAAAAATTGAAGTAATTGGTATTGTTGATCAAAAGAGAGAAGCATTTGATTTGTTTGATTGGTAATTTGATATTTTGAAATCCAAGGAACACGATATCCTCTACCTTGTTTTGATTGAAATTGCATTTTATAAGCAGATTGTAATTGTATATTATAAAATTGTGTTAATTGAGATAGTAAATTGGTATCTCTCTTTAATTTTTCAATAATGATATTTTTCTTTTTTTGTAAGACATCTTCATAAAGAGACATAGGGATCAAATCATTCTGTAAAATTTCCATCGGTTTTTCAATTACAGTAATCTTTAAAAATGCAATTGACTCATTTCCTAAACCATCGTAAGCTGTCACTTGATATTCATAATCTCTCTCTGGAATAAATCTCATAATATCTGTATCAAAAGTTGGATAACAGGAATTGGGTAAATATTCGGATCGATTGATGGCTACCCATTTGTATGAATTTCCTCCAATCGCTTTTACATACACTTCATCTGTATAATATACAGTGACATCCGTTTTTGATAATATGATATTTGGTAAAACTTGTATAATCACTGTTTGTGATTGTGTTGCTCCAACTGAATTCGTAACTTTACATGTAATATACACATATCCTACATCTTTATCAGGTGTAAATATAATGGATTGTGTTGAAGGATATGAGCGCCCCTTATCATCTGTCCATGTATAAGAAGCAACATCTCCTGCAATAGCAGTAAGTTTGATTGAATTTCCATAAAAGAGTGTAATCACATTGGGTGTTGTGGTTAATTTTCCTTCTTCTACCATTTCATAAGGTGAAGTGGATAAAATCTCAATTTGTATTTCCAATTCTTTATAAATCGTAATATTTTGAATCAAAGTTAATGTAGCTGCTCCACTATTTGCAGTAGTCACTACTTGATAAGGTATCACTTCTGGTAAAGTCGTTGTCACAACGGGTTCTGCTGTGACTTGATAAGTTGTCGAGCCTGAAACAATATTTGCATTAGATGATGTGGATGTCCATGAGTATGTCAAATAACTCTGTTGAGCTAAAAGTGAAATAATAACTGGATTTGTCGAATAGTTAATCGTATAATTGGGTGATAAGGATAAAGTAGTGACTTGTAAAGTGGCAGTTGAAGATGTCACTGGATACAAATTGATTCCATCATTTAAAACTCCTGTTAAATAATATGTTAAATAATATGTTGAATACGTTGTATCCGTGACTATATAAGTACTTGATGTCGCTCCTTCTATCAGATTTCCATCACCATACCATTGTATGGTTTGTAAAGTTAATCCAGCAGCAAATGTAGCTGTCAATGTAGTTGTTCCATTGACTGTAGATGTTTTTAGGAAATATGGAGTTGCAGGAGAGACTGTAAGTGTAGGTAAAGCTAATATCTCTATTGTTAAAGTATTTTGTGTTGTCGATCCATATGCATTTGTTACAATACATGTAAATGTTAAAAATCCTGTATATGTATTATAAACACTAGGATCATATGTGATAGATGCAGCATCTGGATAAGTTCCAATGCCTTGATCATCTGACCATGCATAACTTGCTGCATTTAATACATTTGCAGTAATGGTTGTATAAAAACTATTCAAAAAGATGACTTGATAAGTAGAACTTAAAGTGACTTGAGGATCGACTTGGATGGTTTGAGAAGTCGTCAATGTGGAAACTCCGTCATTTGCAGTTAATGCAATTTGATATATTCTATTTACAGCAGATAATGTGGTATTGGTGGGTTGAGCTGTCATTTGATAAGTCGTTTCTCCTCCTGTAATATTTCCATTGGAAGATGACCATTGATAAGATAAATAAGATTCATTATTCACTGTAATGGTGAATGTATCACCTGTATATACAATTGGTTTTGGAACAGTAAATATAATATCAAGTGCAGTAGAACTTATATCTAAAAGAGAAGAAGTAATTGTTGTCGAATAACTATATGTTGAGTTTGTAAATAATGCTTGTTGTAAATATCCATTATATGTTAAATTTTTAATTGTATAAGTTAATCCTGAACCCACTAAATTACTTGTATTATCTCCATACCATTTTTGATTTGAAATTGTATATCCAGTTGAATAAGATCCTGATATAGTCAAATTACCATAAATACCATTTGTTGAATCATACAAATAATAAGGTATTGATGGTGATAATGTAATAATTGCATTATCTAAAACTCTTACAAATATACTATTTGTTGTAGTTGATCCATATGTATTTGTTGCTGTGCATGTAAATTGTATATTACCCACAATAGAAGGTGTATATGAAAAAAATGCTCCTGAATATGTGTTTCCATTTGAATCTATCCATGAATAAGAAGTAGCTCCATCTGCAGATGCTGTTAATGTGACTGGTATTGGGTTATTCAAATAAGTAATTGAAACAGAAGATCCTAAAACAACTTGAGGTGAAACAGTGATTGTTTGAGATGTTGATAAAGTAGCTGCTCCTGAATTTGCACTCAAAGCTAAATTATAAGTAATGGTGTGTGGTGCAGTTGATGGATAAGTAGGTATTGCACTTAATATGGATGTATTCGTTCCTCCCGTAATTCCTGCATTACTACTTGATGAAGACCAAGAATACGATACATATACATAGGATGTTGCTGAAATCGTAAGTGTGTCTCCTGTATAAATGACTAATTTTGAAGGACTTAAAGAAAAGTCAGTTGTTGTAATGGATACATTATTAGAATTGATTCCAGAAAGAGAATAGGTAGAATAAGATAAAGTAGCTTGTTGTAAATAATCATCACCAGATATTGCATTCATAATTTGATAAGTAGTTGAAGTTGCTGATGAAATGGGATTTGTATTTTTATACCATTGTCGAGAAGAAGAATTGTAAGATGTAGATCCAGTTGCTATAGAATAATTAGCAGTGAGAGTTGTAGTTCCCAATTGACCAAGTGATGTGTTTGTTAAAAAATAAGGTGTAGAAGGTGTGATTGAAATGATTGCTTGATTTAAAATCGTGATTGTAGATGTATTGGTTGTTGATGATCCATAAATGTTAGTGACTACACATGTAAAAGTTAAAGATCCAGTATAAGTGGTATAAATCGATGGATCAAATGTAATGGTAGGAGAATTTGCATAAGATCCTAAACTTTGACTATCTGACCATACATAAGTTACCACATTGGCAGGTGTAGCTACATTTGCTGTAAATGTAATAGGTGTTCCATATAAAGATGTGATCGATTGACTTTGTGAAATGGTTACTTGTGGTTCCACAGAAATGGTAGTAGAAGTGTTTAATGTAGCTCCATTATTGTTATACACATAAACATAATAGATCATTGAAATTGAAGATAATAAAGTTCCACTAATACTTGGTTGAATGGTAATGGTATTTGTAGAAGATCCAGAGAGAATGTTAGGACTTACACCAGATGTTGTATTTGCTGTCCAAGTATAATTATATCCTCCTGTGATAGAAATGGTAGATGATTGATTCGCATTAACATAGAGAATAGGTCTTTGCACAGTAAAAGATAGATTGACAACAGTAAGAGTTGTATCAGGAGATTGTTGTGTAAATGAAGTGGTTCCAGCAACAAATTGAGCAGAAAATGCATAAAAATCATAAATGGTAGTTGTGTCTTTAGTAATTGCATACGTTGAAGAATTTGCTCCTCCAATCGCTGTTGAAGTGTTTCCATACCATTGATAATTCGAAATAGTATAAGATGAAGATGAAGTCGTTTGTGATTGAAGTGTGATGGATCCCTGCAAAGAATTCGTAGTATCATAAAATAGAATAGGAGAAGAGGGAATGATTGTCATCGAAACACTCGCATATACTGTAATTTGAATCTGTGATGTAGAAGTAGATCCAAAAGCATTTGTGACTATACATTGAAAAGTTAAAGTTCCAACATCCGTTGCCTCAGTTGGTGTATAGATAATTGAAGATGAAGACCCATATGTTGATTCTCCTCTTCCTTTGCTATCTGTCCATGTGTAAGTAGAAACATTACTTGCTGTTGCGGATATTGTGATACTGGGTCCTCCCACATATGTGGATGAATTCGAAGTACCTAAAGTAACAGTAGGATCAACTGTAATATCTTGATAAGTATTTAATATAGAAACATTTGAATTGGCTTTAATGGTTAGATTATATGTATAAGTTTGTGGTGTAGTAGGATTGGCAGTAATTGAATTTGATTTTAAAGAAGATGTAATGTTAGATCCACTCCAAGTATAATCAACAGTAAAGGGTAGAGTATTTGTGATAATCTGTACAGAATTTCCAGAATACATATATACCGTAGTAAGTGAATTTAGAGTTGTGGTTGTTGAACCAAGTAGAATTTGAAAAATAATATTGGTAGAAGGAACAGATAATGATAATGAATTACTCGTGATGGGATTGGGTGTGACCGTATATGACCCAGATGAATAAGTTGCTGTTTGATAATAAGATGAATAAGGAGATGAAGAGATAGTGTAAGTATCTGTTCCAGTTGCAACTTGTGTTGAATCTCCATACCATATTTGATTGGATATATTAAAACCAGTTGTATAATTTGCTGTAATCAATACAGATCCATTGATACTTTTCACAGCATCTTGCATATAATAAAGAGGTGAGGTAGGAGTTAATATAGTCACGGCTTGATTTAACACTGTGATGGGTATAATGTTTGATGTGGATGTAGATCCATACTGGTTGGTAGCAATATAATAAAATTGAAAAGTTCCAGATGTTGTAGGTATAAATTGATAAGTACTGGATGTTGCAGATGAAATGATACTTCCATCTTTGTACCATACATAACTTACTGTATTATTTTCATTTGCATTTGCATCTGCAGTAAAATTGACATAAGCAGAAGTATCACCCACGGATGTGACAGTAAGATCGGAAGATAAAGATGCTTGTGGATATACAATGACTTTCGTATTTGGTGAAAGAGTATTTGATCCTGAATTAGTAGATACTGTACATGTGTAAGTAATCTCAGTAGTCGATGATACAGAAGGTGTTGTGGTAATCTGATAGGAAGGTCCAACACTGATGCTTCCAAAAGAAGCTGTCCAAGAATAAGTTAAATATGTGCTATTCGTCATAGAAATGGTGATTGAAGTATTGGTATAAATATAAGGTTTTGTATTGGTAAAAGCAAGATTGACAAGATTTATATAAATAATGGAACTAAAAGGTGATATGGAATAACTTGGATAAGAGTCACTTGTAAAAGTAGCTCTTTGTTGTAAAGCATAATAAGTTGAATTATTAATTGTAAAAGTACTTCCTGTTTGTCCTGGAATGATATTTGTTGTTTCATTTCCATACCATAAACGAGTTGTAGAAATGGTATAACCCGATGTGTAAGAAGAATTCACAGAAACTGGACTACTTACACCTAATGTATCAGAATACATATAAGTTGGATTTGTAGGAGAAAGTGTAATCACTGCTTGTGGAAGAACATAAACAGAAAGAGTATTCGATATAGATTGAGATCCATAAGCATTGGTTACAGTACATGTGAATGTGATCGTTTGATTTAAATCATCAGATGAAGCATAATAAGTAATTGTTGAGGAATTTGCATAAGTTCTTCCTTTGCTATCCACCCAACTATAGGTAGAAACATTATTGGCAGTAGCGACAAAAACAACTCCAGATGTATCTCCTATGGAAGTAGCTGTATTGGTTGCAGTAATGGTGACAGAAGGATCTACTACTATATTTTGAGAAGTAGTTAAAGAAGAACTGGAATATGTCATGGAAAGAGAGTAAGTATATGTGGTGGAAGAGACACCCGTAGTTGGATTTGCTGAAATAGAATAAGTATTGGTTGTAGTTGTAATGTTACTACCTGACCAAGAATAGGTTGCACCAGAAAGATTGGTCACAGTAATGGTAGTGGAATCACCTGTATAATAAATAGGCTTAGAAACAACAAAAGAGACATTTACAAGATTGACAGTAGATGTTGCGGAAGTTCGGTAACCCGGAGATCCTGATGTAGGAATAATATAACCATATCCACGATAATATTTATAATTAAAGTTAGATACAATATAAGTAAATTGTGAAGAAGTGGATGTATTTGGAGAGAGAGAAACATAAGATGAGAAAGTGCTTGAATTACTAGCTTGAAATTTTGAAAAGAGAGTATTCAATACTCCTCCACTTGCAGAACAAGTGATAGTACGAGTACCATATATATTATGAGAAGTATCATAAAGTAAATTACAAGTTGTTGGAGAAATTGATATACTTCCCATCCTGTCACTTATCTATATTTATATTTTTTTTGTAATTATTTTTCCAAAAAGAAGATTTATTATCTTCTTTTTAAATAGAGAAATAAAGATGGCACCAAAACTTCGCGTAATTTCAACTCAAATCCGTTACAATAATGGTGGAGATATTACTTATGTTCTCAAGCGTTTTTCTAATGGAACTGGTGTAATTAACACATATATTAAGGGAATTGGAAATTGTTATCGTCAAACTGGAACTTTTAAACTGAATTGCAATCAAAATAATAATGGAAAATTCATTTTCCTTTAATCATCTAAAAACCAACTCTTCAAATTTGTTGGTTTCAGTTTCTTCTCTGAAACAATCTTCTTCTCCATCTTCTTCTTCTCTTCTGGTTTCGTTTGATATCCTTCAAACAATTCTTCCATCGATTCTTCTTTGATTGCTTTTGGTTTTGATTTCATGATTTTTGATTCCATCTTCTCCGATTGTAATCTTACAAAATCATCTTTTTGATATTCTTCTCCAAACATCATTTGTCTGAATGGATTTATCTCCATTCCACCATGTTTCATTTTCATGGCTGCATCATTGGCAAGTTGATCTGCAATATGATTACCTTTGGAATGTTCATCTTCAGCTCCTGTATGTGCTCTTACTTTCAAAAGGTAAATATTGGGCTTGGTGCGTTTGATCTGTAAAAGTTGTTGAATCAAATCTGGATTGGGAACATCTTCACCTTTATCATTTTTCCAATCTTGTTTTTCATATCTCTCTCCTGTTCCAGTAAAGAGATAAATGGAATATTGCGAATCCGTAAAGATACATATCCTGTGTGTTTCTAATTCCTCTCTTGATAATCTTCCAACTGATTCTATAATAGCAGTTAATTCTGCACGATTATTGGTAATCTTTTGATTCTCAAGAGGTTTTGATACACGAATCTTCTTCGAAGGAATATAATAACCATAACCCGAATATAAAGAAGTTCCATTACGAATCAGAGACCCATCTGTGTAAATATAGAGTTGAGGAAGACCATCATCAGTGAGAGCTTCATCCATATGCTTTTGATTTTTAGCTTCAATTGCATTTTGAATTTTTTTGGATTTGGAGAGAGGTGGAGGTCCAGTACCAAATCCTTTTTCTAAAAATTTGTTGGCTTCAAATTCATTATCAAACTTTTTAAAAACGGCTCCATCAAATTTCTCCACTTGCACTTTGCAATCATTCCAATTTCGATAAATTCCGGGTCGGCGACCACGATGAACAACATAATAAGGTTGTGGCATTCTCTTTTTATATTCTATCCTCTTTTTTTTATATCATATCCTTCTTCAATTTTTTATTCATTTCTTTATATTCAACTAAATTGATGAAAAAAAATTGAACTTAAAGAAAGTTTCATTTGATCAAAATGTAATTGATAAAATGATTTTTTATAAAATGGAATATTTAACGGCGAGAACGGCGTTTGGTGGTCTTTTTGGACTTCTTGGATTTACGACGGCGTTTTCCACCCATAGATTCTTTTAAAGATGCAGCTTTAAAAGCTTCATCAAGTGAAGCAAATCCACCACGGTGCTTGCGACGTTTGGTTGATTTCTTACCCTTACGGCGTTTTCCACCAAACAACGATCTAGATGAAGCAGCACCTCCTGGAGCTTGAGAACCACCTGGAGGAGTAGTAGGCTTGGGTTGATTTGTTACAACTCCGGGTGGTCCAGATGTTCCTGATCCAGAACCTCCTGATCTTCCTGATCCTCCTGATCCTCCTGATCCAGATACAGGGGGAGATCCTGCTGATCCTCCTGATCCAGTTGAGGGAGAAGGGGCTGATCCAGTTGAAGGTCCTGATGATTTAAATGCCTCAAAAAGACTAGCAAATCCACCACGCATCTTGCGACGACGTGATGATGAGCGTTTCTTGCTTGAAGAACGTTTCTTGACACGACGTTTTCCACCCATCTTCTCATCCAATTTAGCAGGAGCAGCAGCGGGAGCAGGTGATCCAGAGAGAGTTTGGAAAGCCGAACCTAGATCAGCCCCCCAACTGTCAGCACCACCACGATGAGTGCGGCGACGACGAGAGGATGAACGGGACTTACGAGATTTGGAACGGCGTTTCACAGCCTTCTTTTTACCACCAAAAAGCTTGAACTCTTCGGTCTTATTCTCATCATTGTTATCATCACCTCCACCACGGTGTTTGCGACTACGGCTACGAGAACGAGATTTACGAGACTTGGAACGGCGTTTCACAGTGCGTTTCTTCTTTCCACCATCTTGGTCATTGTCATCATCACGGTCTCCACCACGGCGAGAGCGACTGCGAGACTTACGAGATTTAGAACGACGAACGGAACGTTTTTTCTTACCACCGAAGAAACCTTCATCATCATCTTCATCATCGTCATCCTTATCATCACGGTCTCCACCACGGTGTTTGCGACGACGAGATGTAGAACGAGAGCGACTGCGTCCGCGAGTGGCAGAACGACCACGACGACGGGCACCACCCTCGCTTTCACGAGTGTTGCGTTTGTTATTCTTGGAATCATCCCCAAGAAGGGTCTTTAACATATCTTGCAGTGACATCTTCTTATACCTTTTCATCATATATTTTTTCATATTTATAAAAAATAATTTGGTCAAATGAAACCCTACTTAAAAAACAAATGATTTTTGTTTTTTATGAAATGAAAAAGAACTTAAAGACCGGGATTATTTAACGACGACGGGTGGAACGTTTCTTGCTGGATGAACGCTTCTTGGTGGTGCGTTTCTTGGTGGAACGAGAACGACGCTTCTTTCCACCTTTTTGATCAGCACCATTTGCTAAAACTTCAGCAGCTGCTCCTTGAGATTGTTGCATTCCTTTTACCGTTTCTATTAATTCATCCATTGTAGTTTGTAATTCTTTCATTTGTTCTTCAGCATTTTTTGCTTTTCTCATAGCATTTTCTGCTTTCTTTTTAGCTTGAATTGCAGCGTTATTTACAGCATTCACTTGAGCAGGAGTAGCATTGTTAGTTCCGTTAGCCATTTTATACTTGTAACGCAGATTTTTTTTTAGATTTGATCAAATGAATTCAATTTAAAAAAATCTCTTAAACATTTTGTTTCAAAAATCGCTTGAATATAAAATATTTCATCAAATGATACTATAGAGTAATAATTTATCAAATGGCATCTCTTTTTTCGGAAGATCTTCATTCTTCCTTGATTTCTCCAGATCAAAAAGCAAAATGGATTTCCCATTTCGCAACTTTTTCTTATAATGCTGAACAACTTGGATTTATCGAATCACCTTTACGAAATTGCAAATTGATTGGAATACCGGGTGGAGGAAAAACCCAATCCATCCTTGGAAAAATCCTCTTCCATTTCATTCATGAAGATTTTCAAAGAGCCAATCATTTCCTTCTCTTAACATTTAGTCGCAAAACAAGTCTTGAATTCTTTCAAAAGGGTATGAAACTCTTCTCTCATCTCTCTCTTGATCACGATTTTGAATCCTTCTTTTATCGCAAAAATATTCGTACCATCCATTCTCTTGCTGGACGCATTCATCAGCAATATCAAATGGAAGATCCTGAATTATCCTCTTCTCAAGATACGGTGATCATCTCTTCTCTTCATCATATTGATTCTGATGCAGGTGTCAAACTGAAAGAGATGGAAGAATTAAATGAATTAAAAGCAATCTTCGTGGATGAAGCACAAGATATCTCCAAAGTTCAATATGATTTTATCATGACTCTAAGTGAAATCCTTCATATTCCTATTTTGATGATTGGAGATCCGAATCAAAATATTTATCAATTCCAAAAAGGAAGTGACACGTTTCTCTTAAACCATCCCGGAAATTCATTCTTCTTAACCCATAATTATCGTTCTATACCTTCTATTCTCAAACTTGTCAATTATATGCGTCCTTGGAATCAATTGACACCACAAATGGTAGCAGGATGTGAATATCCAGAAGAATTGAAGAAACGCATTCCAAACATCTTTAATGGAACAGTTGAGGAGGTTTTAGAGAATGTGATTGGGAAGATTTTGTCATCACCATTTCCGAGGGAAAATATTGCAATCATTGGACCTGTTAAGAAATCAAAGCCTATCATGGACACATATAAAAATATAGGTTTGTCGCTCTTTGTGTCAAAATTGAAAGAGAAAGGAATCAAATTCAAAAAACATTATGAAGAATCGATGGAAGATGCACCTTCACTCTTTGAAATGGAAGAAGTTTCCAATAAAGAAGAAGGACATGTAAATTTATATACGATACATGGAGCAAAAGGTTTGGAATTTGATCAAGTCTTTTTGATCAATTTCCATACAACTACTTTTGGAATGATGCCGACAGAAGAAAAGTATCGAGAATATAAATATTTGTGGTATGTTGGAATGAGTAGAGCCAGATATCAATTGGACATTTATATGGATGAGAGAAAGATACCATGGTATGAGATAAAAATGTGTCCAAATAATTATTTTAAGATAGAGAAGCGAGGTTTTCATTTTCCAAAAACGATAGAATGGAAACAAGAGATAGAACCGGAATCATTTGATCTAAAAGGTTTGATGAAGACAAAAGATTATTTTGATGAAGAGTTTTATTATCAATTGGAGAAGTTTTTGAATTATAAAATCAAAAGAGAAAAGATCTTTGCAGTTCCTGAAACACCGATTCGAAATTGGAAAGAGTATCAACACTTATATTCCATTTATCTCCATTTCATCTATATTTATTTCTACTCTTTGCCACGAAAAGTGATACCTGAATTCATTCAACGAATTTCATTTATATTGGAGAATATGATCTTTATCCCTAAAAAGATGGTAAAAGGATATAAAGATTTAAAGAATCGTTTTCCAAATATGGCAAGAGAACCGATTCTCTTTCGACATTTGTATGAACATAAAAATAAATTGAATCGAAATGAAGAGATGGTTTTCAGCCATATTCAACTTCATTTGCAATCTCTTGTTTCAGAAGAGGAGAAGTGGATGGAGAGATCCTTTGTTTTGATTTTAGAGAATGACATGATTCAATTTCCAAAAGGAGAGATTGAGGATGCTGTTTTATATTTGGAGATGAACATTCGAGAGATGTATCAATCTCAACAGGATATAACAGAAGAGGAGACAAAAACACAGATTCGTCAAATCTTTAAATTGGCTCTTTTACAATATCAATTGGAAGAGGAGACGAGTCATTTGTGGAAAGTGGATTTTAAAGGTGAATTGGAAGATTTAGAAGGATGGATTGCACCCATTCGTACATATGCGATTCAAGAGAAGGTTCTGTATCAGTTCTTTCCTCTTTTAGAACATCCTCATTTACCCATAACAGCAGAAGCAGATGCCATTTCATTGGATGAAGGTAGAAATAAATTGGTAAGTATTCGTTTTCATAAGAATCTTTTGAAAAAACATGTATATGAATTATGTATGATGTCGCATATGATGGATACATCATGGGATAAAGCAGAGATTGAAGTATGGAATTTTTTTACAGGTGAAAAGATTCAGATTTTGATGAATTGGAATGAATTGGATTCATTTCTCTTTATGCGTATTTTATCCACAGCTTTGAAGAAGAAGATTCGAAATATGATTTGGATGTATGATGTCGAGATGGTAGGAGATTCTTTAGAAACAGCAGATATGGTACAGATTTATATGGAAGATTTTTGTTCCAAAAAGAAGTATATGTCAGGACATGTCTTTCCGAGTCGAATGGAGAATGTGGTAAAATATTATGCACAAGAGAAGTTGTTATGTAGTGAAGTGAAGAATATCGATGATGTGAAAGAAGAGATACAACTCATATTGGATATTTGTGAAAATCCTATTTTTATAAGTCATAATGCAGAAATGTATGATCAATATCTATTGCACAAAATGGGATTATTTGTAAAAAATGAGAAGGTGATTGATACCAGAATGTTATTTCAATATTATATGAAAGATCAAGAATTAGCAAAAGAGGAGTTATATGTGATTTTTGAAGAGATTTTTGGATATGGAATGGATGAAACGAATTGCGGTGATCAAGTCAAAATGTTGCACAAATTGTTTGAACATCTTAAAATCAAACGTGAAGATATAATGGGATTGATATGAACGTAAAAAATCATTGAATGAAAACGTAAATAGATGAAATGGTGAAAAAAATGAATGGAAATGGTTTAAAAATCCTTTTTTCGATATGAAAGTACAAAAAGAACTTTTCTACTTTCTACTAAAAACAAAAGATGGGAGTACAAGGCCTGCGCAAGACGCTCGAGGAGATCTTGAAAGACACCAATGCGATTGAAAAGAAGTCATTTGACTACATTCGAAAGATGTATGGAGTGAATGTGATTGGAATTGATGTAATGCCTTATTTGTATCTGAATCTGAATCATCCGATTCGTTTTCAGAAGGTAATGAGTGCAATGATTCATCGAATTACTGAGAATGGTATTATTCCTTTCTTTATTTTTGATGTAAGAAATCACATGGATGCTGTTCAATTGGATGATTCCCTTTACAAGGATGAAATCATGGAGATGGATAGTTCTTCGATGACTCTTCATTACAAGAAGAATACCCTTCAACGTCGTAGTGATGTAAGAAATCAGTACAGGATTGAATTTGAGATGTATGAGAGGATGGTTGAAATGAAGAATGAAGGATGTACTTATCAAGAATTTAAGGATACATTTCAAGATACATTTCATTCGGTAAATATTAAAGATATTACACTACATGATCTTTATTGTATGAATATCTCGACATTGTTTCAGAGAATGGAATGGTGTGAGAAGCGTTCATGGCGTCTAAAGAATGAGCATATTCAATACTTTTGTATGATGTGTCTTCAATATCAAGTTCCCTATATCTTCTCATCTGGAGAAGCAGATCCGCTTCTTGCCAATTTGTGTAAGGAGGGAGTGATTCAAGCAGTCATTTCCGAAGATACGGATATGATTCCTTATGGAACACCGATAGTTTTGCGTGAATTTAATTTTTACAGCAATGAGATTACAGTATTTCATACACCTCGGATTTTACGCCATTTGGGTATTTCACATCTTCAAATGATTGATTGGTGTATTCTGATGGGAAATGATTACAACAATCGTCTCAAGGGATATAAGCCACTCGATTCACTCGAATTGATTCGCGAACATGGCAATATTGAGAATATCTTTGAATTGCTATTTACGAGTAAGGGAAAATATGTTCCTCCTAGTATCGCTTATCGAGATATTCGTGGAATTTATCTACAGAGACTGGATGATCGATATATTCGAATTGTTCAGAATATATTTGAGCGTGTGACACATGGAAAGATTCAAGTACATTGTGATCTTCTCCAACAAACAGAGAGAGAGATAACAGAGAGTTAAATATCTTTTTTTTATAAAATGAAATAGTAGAATGAAATCAAATCTATTTGAAATACTCGTTTTTTATATCTCTTCTTATTTAATCGCTTACATTCTATTAAAATCTACTCAATTTATTACTCAAAAATACGATACTATTCAAATTAAAAATGATGTGTGGATTCGTTATTATTGTGTTTTAGTCGTCATCATTATTCATTTTATTTGGATACATTGCCATTTTTCATCTAATCTTTCTTATAAAATATGTTTCAATTCATATCATTCTCATCCACAATCTTCTCTTTTTATCTTTCCATTACTCTTTTTAACACCCATTTATATTATCTTTTTTTATCATTATTATGAATCTGAATGGGGTGAATCTTCTTCACAAGAGAATGAAAAGATCAATCGTATTTTAGCAAGAATTATGGTTTTGTTCTTTTTAGTGACTATTGTCTTCTTTTTTTTATCACAAAGATATCAAAAGAAAACCATGGATCTTGTCACTGTTTTAAGTGTTTTTGAAATATTTTAATTTATAAAAAAAGTTTCATTTGATTAAAACTCTTCCAAAAGACGAATATGATCCATAATTATCTTCTTATCCATTTCATTCAAAGGATTTCTCACCTTTCGTTCGTCTTGCATCTCTTGAAGAATATCATAAAATTGATGATATTCATCTTCTTTAATATACATATAAACACCCGATTGGTCATAATATTGTTGAATGATATTTTCAACAAATGTTGCCTTTTCGCGTGTATCGGGAAGTCGATGCCAGATCTTGGTATTTGTAAGAATGGGTTGAAAATGGGATCGAAGAGTCTCTTTGTAGATACGACGATTTTCGCGTTCTGTTTCTCGCCTCCTCTCTTCCTCTTCTTCTCTTTCTCGCAAGATACGATTGGCTCTCTCTTCATTCATCTCAACTGGACTTCTACGATCCATCTTATGGAGATTCTCTTCATAAGATGCAATACTCATAGCAATCGCTACCTCCAATTCAGGATCCTCTTCGACAACATGATCTTGTATCATCACATCATCCATCAAACGCATATGCTGAACAGGATCAGCAAGACGCACATTATCCTCTTCCATTTTTGAACGTAAAAAGATTTATATAAGACGTAAATAGAATTTTGAATAAATGGAAAGGAAGAGAAAGATAAAACCATAAAGGATTCATTTTTTTTAAAAGCAAAAGATAGAATGAGCACACTTCCCATTTTAAGCAAATTGTTCTCGGAATCCCTACTTTCTCTATATCCCGTTTTTGTAAAAAACATCGATCTATCCCTTCCTCTTCAACTCCTCTCTCGTGTTTCCATTTATGTTCTTGTTTCTTTCGTATTTTGTCAAATGGGATTTATTTATAAGAACTTATTTAGTCAAATGGGAATTCTATTAGGATTGACAACATTGGTGCATATTTATGCATCCTATCGAGGTTTCCAATTACTTGAATCTGGAATCTCTTACACACTCTTTTATACTTATCCTATTTTCATATTGTTGATGAGTGGAGAACCTTTCCATTGGAGCATTTTGATTGCTCTATTGGGAGTTTATTTATTAACCACCGAGCAATTAAAAGATGTGAAGCCAGAGAAAGAAGCTTATCAAAATAATGAGGAACACAAAGAGAATTATGCATATGAAGGTTTCTGGATGATCTTTTTGGCAGCATTTACAGAAGCAATTATTTATTTCCAAGTTCGTAATATCAAAACTTCGAATAATTGGAATCATGTCTTTATCTCATATTTCATGGGTGCAGTCATTATGCTCTTTTATGTTCTCTTTTATCAAAAGACATCTGTTCAAGAGATTCTTATTAAAAAAGAGTTTTCGATAGCTCTTGTCATTAATGCTCTCATTGGAACCTTGGGTTATTATTTCCGCTTTTATGCAGCAACTCGTATAGGACCGATTTTATATGCATTCCTTTCGTATTTCGGTATCTTTATGTCTTTTGTGTATGGCGTCATTTTTAATAAAGACGTTATAAGTTATAAAAAAATAGTAGGTGCTTTGTTCATTGTCTTCTCCAACTTTTACATTGTTCTTCAAAAATATCAAAATTAAAGTTTCTCAAGCATCTTCTCAATCTGTTTCTTCACCGCTTTGCGTTGTTGTGGATGATCCGGAAGATTTTGTTGTCGCATCACTTGATTCACTAAAAGATCAATATCCACATCTTTACCCATTTGTTGAATGGCTGAATTACTCTTTAATTGTTCCATCTGTTTCTTCTCTTGATACTCCTTTCCCATTCTTTGACCTTTCATTCCATTGATCTTCTCACGAAGACGTTTGCGCATCTCCTCACGTGATAGTTCTCCCTCTTCTTTTTTAGGAGTCTCCATGTGTGATTGCATTTGTTGTTGAAACATTTGTTGAACTTGTTGTTGGATGGCAGGATTTTTTTCCATGTTCATAAGATCTTTAAGATCAAAAGAAGATGGGATATTGATTTCGTTCTCTTTTGACATCTCTCTTTTTTTATTACTTTTTCAATTATTTTTTTTAAATTGAAATAACGAATTTTTTTTATTGAGGTGAAATCAAATCCGAATTTTTGATAGAAATGGGTTTTTGATCTCTCTCTCCTTGCAAACAAGGGAAGATTTCACGAATCTCTTCTTTTTGTTCTGTTTTCAAGACTTGATTTGGGTATTTCACTTTATAGACAATATATAAATCACCAAAATGTCCATTTTCACCACGAACTGGCATTCCCTTTTTGCGAATTCTTCGCATTGAATTTGGTTGAATAATTCCTTCTTCATAATATTGAATCTTTTCACCAAAATGATCCAATTCTATCCAATAACCGACTAAAGAGTCCCCAAGTAAGATATTTTGCATATAGTATAAATCATCTCCTTTTCGTTCATATTTATCGCTCTTCTTCTCTTTCAAATGGAAAATCATATCACCATTTTCAAAAGAGGGATCCATAGCATTTCCTCCTCCTTGAAAGACAATGCGATCACCATCTTTCATGCCTGCTTCTATTTCAATGGTAAAAGAACGACTCACCATCTTCACTTTGTTACCTTGACATTCATGACAATTCTTTTCAGGAATTTTGCCTTTTCCTTGGCATCGATCACAATTACTTTGAATTCTTTGTACCATTCCTGGTCCAATCATTCTCATTTGTTGAATGAAACCGTTTCCTTGACAATTTGCACATGATTTCATATTCATACCTCCCATACCATTACAACCTCCACATAATTCTTGAATGCGTGTAGTCACTTTCTTTTTTGCACCTGTATAAAAAGTCTCAATGGGGAATTCTAAAACATCTAATTTTGCCGAAACCTTTTGTCGATGCATTCCTCCTCCAGTAAATAGAGATCCCATTCCTGGAATACCTCCACCCATTCCCGAGAAACCACCTGGAAAACCTCCACCTCCAAAAAACATCTTGAAAATGTCATTTGGATCCATTTGTTGCCCACCTGGCATCTGTCCCTCTTCAGCATGTCCAAACATATCATACTTCTCTCTCTTCTCTGGATCTGAAAGTACTTGATAAGATTCACTAATGCGTTTAAATTTCTCAGTAGCCTCTTCAAGACGATGGGGATTACGATCAGGATGCCATTCTAAAGATAAGCGACGATACGCCTTCTTAATATCACTCTCACTCGCATCTTTTTCAATCTCGAGTTCTTTATAATAGTCCATTTGATATAAATAAAATTATTATCTATTTCTTTATATCAAAAAATGTGAAAAAACGAAACTCATTACTCTTCATCTGTCTCCTTCTCTTCCTCTTCTGCTACCATTCCATTGAGCCAAAGTCCATCGACAAGTCCATATTCCAGACATTTGTCATATTCCCACCAAAGATCATGTTTCAGAATCTCTTTCAGTTCCTTTTTGGGAATCTTGCAATGATCTTTATAAATACGTTTGATCTTCTTCATCAGACCTTTCAGATTCACATACTCATCTTCAATTTCTTGCATCTTTCCCCAGAAAGAACTGCTCAGTTGATGTATCAGTAGATAAGCATTCGGACGCATGTATCTCTTGGCTCCTACTACACTAATCAGTGTTCCTGCACTTGCTATGGCGCCTTCACAAATGGTATGAACAGGAACACGAGAACTTTGTATTACATCAATTGTTGAGAGAGCCGCATAAATTTCACCTCCATAACTATTAATGTGGAGGAAGATGGGAATGGGTTCGATATGATTGCGCATGGATTGAATGAGATTCTCCTCTTCCGCTTCTTTAAGAAGCATATTGAGTTGAAAGACGGAATCACGAGATACTTCACTATAAAAATATACATGATTTCCATCTCGTGTAATCGATTGATCCATTCCACTAAGATTGGCTTTTAGGAGAGATTGCAGATCGATTTCTTCATCATCACCACCATCATCACCCTTCTTCGCCTTCTTCTTCACATCTACTTTCTTCTTTTTAAGTTTCAGAAGAGGATTGGTTTTGGCTACCCAATAAGAATGAGTGCGCTTCTTTGCCTTCAGATCAATCATTTTTTCTCTACCTTCTTTTGATCATTTTTCTTTATATCCATTTCATCAAAATCGTTTTCTTTATATTGGTTTCATTTTATCAAGTTTTATAAAAAAGACTTCGAGACTTAGGCAATGAATATCTTTATAGATGATGTGCGTTGAAAAGTAGAATTATTCGTTTCGCAAACTTTTTATAAAAAATAATAAATTGCCAACTTATTGGCGAAGAGATATTTCTTCGCAATAACATGATACAATCAATAATTACTATCAATTATTTAACAATCATTTATTATTCCAAAAAGTTATTGTAAATCATCATATAGTCATCTTTATTGTAGCAGACCCGAAGGTCTGCAATTTCTTTATATTAAAACTAACTTGATCAAATGAAAGAGTACTTAAAGAAAAGTGAAATAAAAAGAGGAGACAGAGTAAAAAAGAAATGTCGAAGACTTATACAGCACGAGCTTTGAAGCGTATTCAGAATGAGATGATTGATTTGAATAAATCGAAGGATATATTGGAGCAGAGTGGAATTTATGTACATTATGATGATTCGGATATGACAAAGTTGTATGTGATGATGATTGGACCGAGTGAAACGCCTTATGAAGATGGATATTTCTTCTTTGAATTTGTTTTTCCAGAGAATTATCCGATGAATCCGCCGATTGCAAAGTATTGCACACAGGGTGAGATGTGGGATGAGAAGCGTAGATCGAATACAGCGGTAAGGTTTAACCGAAATCTATATACATGTGGTAAGGTATGTTTGTCGATGTTGAATACATGGCAAGGGCCTGGATGTGTG